>ENA-OPTX01000006-OPTX01000006.1-human-gut-metagenome-genome-assembly--contig:-NODE-6-length-169899-cov-28.755281_pt1 | contig 169899 bp, 182 predicted proteins | sample MGYA00241465_ERZ501922 | MGnify/ENA primary metagenome ERZ501922 (study PRJEB25962, sample SAMEA2042399) | human gut metagenome | biome: human gut; feature: human-associated habitat; material: faeces...
GCTCTGCTCTGCTCTGCTCTGCTCTGCTCTGCTCTGCTCTGCTCTGCTCTGCTCTGCTCTCAAAAGCATATCCTCTTTCCTCTAATTGTCAAGTAGCATTAATATTTTCGCCACACCATTTTATCAATTACACCCGTATAACTCTGGATGATTTTGACCACCTTATCCGAAACATTCTCATCCACATAATCTGGTACAGGAATACCAAGGTCTCTATTCTTATTCATCTCAACAGCTACGTCCACTGCCTGCAGAAGATGATTACCATCGATACCCGCAAGGATAAAGTCCCCCTTATCCAATGCTTCCGGACGCTCTGTACTGGTACGGATGCATACAGCCGGGAATGGATGTCCAACACTGGTAAAGAAACTGCTTTCCTCTGGCAGTGTACCACTATCGGAAACAACGCAGAATGCATTCATCTGCAAGCAGTTATAGTCATGGAATCCCAAAGGCTCATGTTGAATCACACGCTTATCCAGTTGGAATCCACTCTGTTCCAAACGCTTACGGCTACGCGGATGGCAGGAATACAGAATCGGCATATCATATTTTTCCGCCATTTTATTGATTGCATTAAACAACGAATTAAAGTTTTTCTCAGTATCAATATTTTCCTCGCGGTGTGCAGAAAGTAGGATATATTTACCTTTTTCCAACCCCAGACGAGCATGGATATCAGATGCTTCAATTTTTTTCAAATTTTGATGCAAAACCTCTGCCATCGGCGAACCAGTTACATAAGTACGCTCTTTCGGCAACCCAGTATCTGCCAAATAGCGACGCGCATGCTCGGAGTACGCCATATTTACATCAGAAATGATATCCACAATACGGCGATTGGTTTCTTCTGGGAGGCACTCATCTTTGCAACGATTACCTGCTTCCATATGAAAAATTGGAATATGCAAGCGCTTTGCGCCAATAACGCTTAAGCAACTATTGGTGTCACCCAGCACCAGCACCGCGTCCGGTTGGATTGCTACCATCAGTTTATAGCTCTCTGCGATGATGTTTCCCATAGTTTCACCAAGATCTGCACCAACAGCATTCATATAAACTTCAGGATCTGCAAGCTGCAAATCGTGAAAAAACACACCATTCAGATTGTAGTCATAGTTTTGACCGGTATGCGCTAAAATCACATCAAAGTACTTCCGAGTCTTGTTGATGACCGCCGCCAGTCGGATAATTTCCGGACGGGTTCCAACAATAATCAGCAATTTCAACTTTCCATTATTCTTAAATGATACATTGCTATAATCAGCCATTATTTCTTCTCCTCTCATACCGGTTCAAAAAAAGTATCTGGATGTTTTGGGTTAAAGATCTCATTACAAGTCATAACTGTCACCAGGTTTTCCGTTTCAGATAAGTTAATGATATTGTGCGTCCAACCGGGAATCATATGAACTGCTTCAATGTTATCGCCAGACACCTCAAACTCCACCATTTCTCCGGTATTAATATTACGTTCCTGAATCAAACCGTGACCAGCCACCACGATGAATAACTCCCACTTGGAATTGTGCCAGTGTTGCCCCTTTATGATACCTGGGCGGCTAATGTTGATAGATACCTGTCCGCAGTCAGCCGTGTGAACCAGCTCTGTAAAAGAGCCCCGGTTGTCTATGTTCATTTTTAAAGCATACTTGAACTTATCAGTCGGTAAATAGGTTAGATACAGCGAATACAACTTCTTTGCAAAGGAACCCTCTGGCATTTTCGGCATCATCAGAGTTGTTGGCTGAGCCTTAAACTCCTGCAACAAATCCACAATCTCGCCTAATGTAACCTTATGTGTCACAGGCACACAGCAGTATCTGCCATCATCCTTCAGAACTGTTTGCACACCATTGAACTCACAGTGTTGTTCTTTGTTTTCCAACAGATCAAACATACCTTCCACAAGATCATCAATATAAAGCAGTTCCAGTTCAGTACTGCAGTCGTTGACCGTGAATGGCTCATCATTGGCAACTGCCCAGCAAAAAGTACTGACTGCACTGTTATATTTTGGACGACTATGCCCCATCAAGTTTGGAAAACGGTAAACAGCTACTTTTGCCCCTGTTTCCTTGGCATAGTCAAAGAATAACTCCTCACCTGCCTTTTTGCTACGCCCATACTCACTGTTTCCAAAGCGTCCAGACAAGGTTGCCTGAATGGAGCTTGATAACATAATAGTCGCCTTATTATTGTGTTTTTTCAAGCTATTCAACAATTCCGATGCAAATCCAAAGTTACCCCTCATGAAGTCTTCCGGGTTCTCCGGACGGTTCACGCCTGCCAAATTAAACACAAAATCAGCCTTCTGGCTGTATTCGTCCAGTTCTTCCGCAGTAGAGTTTAAATCATACTCATAAATTTCATCAATATAGAGATCCGGACGCGTTTTGTTTTTTCCGTCCCGGATATTCTTCAAGTTATTCACAAGGGCAGTTCCTACCATCCCCTTAGCTCCTGTTACCAGAATCTTCATTCTATCACCTCCGGATGAACTGCTGTACAGTCCGGAACATCAGCTCCATCCGGCACAACAACATTATTACAAATCGTCACGTTACTACCAATACGAACGCACTTTCCTACGTTCGCATTGGTACGCACGACACTATTTGTATAAATTAAATCATAATCTCCTATTGAGCAATCGTGGTGAACTTCCACACCCGGATTGAGCAGTACACCATTTCCGACACACGATCCGTTCTGAATAACTGCATTATTCAAAATAACACAGCCCCATCCCAACTTCGCATATGAACTAATATATGCGCTTGAACTGATCAGATTCGGAAAATTATATCCGATACGCTTTGCCACATTATAGATGCGCTCACGCACGGAGTTATTTCCAATAACAATCACAAGATTCTTGTACTCAGCAAAAAGATTATGTAAATCTGCGGTTTGTCCAATTACAGGAATATCGCAGATTATTGTACCAACTTCAACACCATCATCTACAAAAGCACAGTCAAAGCTCTGTCTGGCCAACTCTGATACTACTCGTCCAAAACCACCAGCACCGACCAGCAGAAGCCTTTCCTTAGACATTAGGAATGCCTTTCAGCTCATTCTGCACATACTCGGTAGTCATAATCTTCTTGACCGTGCCTTCTACATCCAATCGGTTTGTATTGTGACTGGTATAAGATTCATCGGCCATGGTATGTACTTCACCCTTGACAACAAACTTATCATAGTTCAAATCGCGATTATCAGCAGCCACACGGAAATAATGTCCCATATCCTCGCTGCGCAGACGCTCTTCACGGGTCATCAATGTCTCGAACAACTTCTCACCGTGGCGAGTACCGATAATATTTGTACCTGTATCACCAAACAACTGCTGAACAGCCTTTGCCAGATCACCAATGGTAGAAGCATCAGACTTCTGAATAAACAAATCACCCGGATTGCCATGCTGGAAAGCAAACATAACCAAATCAACTGCCTCATCCAAATTCATCAGAAAGCGAGTCATGTTGGGATCAGTGATGGTAATAGGATTTCCTGCCTTGATCTGATCGATGAACAGCGGAATAACACTGCCACGGCTGCACATAACATTGCCATAACGGGTGCAGCAGATAGTCGTACCACCACGTTCGGCAGCGACACGAGCATTGGCATAAATAACATGCTCCATCATAGCCTTAGAAATGCCCATTGCATTAATAGGATAAGCTGCCTTATCCGTTGACAGGCAGACAACTCGCTTAACACCTGCATCAATGGCAGCGTGTAGAACGTTATCTGTACCGATGATATTAGTCTGAACAGCTTGCATCGGGAAAAACTCACAGGAAGGAACCTGTTTCAAAGCCGCCGCATGGAAAATGTAGTCAACACCCGGCATCGCATCCTTGATAGACTGCGGGTTGCGAACATCACCAATGTAAAACTTAACTTTTTTTGCAGCTTCCGGATGCCTAGCCTGAAGCTCATGACGCATATCATCCTGCTTTTTCTCGTCACGAGAGAAGATACGAATTTCTTTGAGATCCGAATCAAGGAAGTGTTTCAGAACAGTAGATCCAAAAGAGCCAGTACCACCAGTGATCATAAGTGTTGCGTTATCAAAAATTTTGTTTTTCATATTCTTTACTCCTCGTATTCATTTTTTAATGTTTCTCATTTAGCATATAAATGTTTAATGCGTTTCTTTCCTTTGATCAATATAATCGTCAATAACACACCCAAGCCGGTGAAACAGATGCTATATTTTATTCTATACCGATCATTTGGAAAGCTAAAATTCAACTGACTTAGTAGGTCGTTAACATAAATATTTGTTAGATATAGTTCCAATGTACACCCCCCCATTATTCTCAGAAAGGACAAACTTTTTTCTTTGACGCTCTGTGGCATTCGCTGAAATCCGAGTGGAAAAATAAAAACTCCTGACATACCCAAAAATACACTTGCTATCAAAGATATTGACGAACTATATCTTATTATCGGATTCAATTTTGATAAAGGCCAAATCATAGCCATAATCATTATCAATAAATATGAGTATTCATTTAGATTAAGTGATTTTTCTGCAACCAAGCTTCCAACAATAAAACAAAAAGCTCCCATAAGCGGACCTCCGAAATGTCCTATATAGGAATAATTCACATTATACTTCCAAGGTTCCTTTATATAACCCAATACAAGAGTTATACACAGAATAATTAATAGCAGTGCTATTATATTTAGCTTACCTTTTGGGGATTTTTGGATGTTGTATAGCAATGGATAAATCACATATAATATTAATACAACTGCAATATACCATGCACCCTCATTCTTCACCCAAAAGGAAATGAAGAACATCGCTTCGATAAATTTACAAACACTAAATTCCAGGACAAAATATTTAATTGCATATGCAATTAAACTAATCTCCAAGTACGGCAATAATACCTTTTTAATACGGTTTGCATAAAATTTGCGTGTATTGTTGGACTTATTTAATGAATAATAACACCCAAATCCAGAAAGAAAGAAAAACATATACATTAACGTACAAATCAATGTGGCTATTTTAGGTATTAGTAAAACAGCACCCGTATCCGCTATAATTGCAGTACCCGCATGCCCTATAAGTACACTAATTGTCGCCACTCCCATTAACTCTGTTTTATATGTACTTATCAATTTATAGCTCGGTTTCTTTTTGCTCTTGACCATGAAACTCTTTTCCTTTCAAAAAAAGCTTCGTAACTTCAAAATACTGGTCTTCCGAAAACACATGTTTTGCTTTATTTAATGCATTTAACTTCATTTGAAGAATCTCTGAAGAATCCATATTTACAATCAGCTCCAACTTACCCGATATTTCATATACACTATTATCCTTTATAAGAAATCCATCGACACCATCACTCACAAAGGCATCCGTTCCCCCAACAGCTGTACATATACTTGGAACCGCCAGACTCATCGCTTCAACAAATTTTGTAGAAACACCTGCTTTTGCGTATCTTTTGTTTTCACGCATCAAAACTGAAAAATCCGCCTTTTTTACAATTGATAACGTGTTTTCATGGGATAAACGGCCATGGCAGTTGATTCCATACTGTACTGGATTGTCACATTTTATCATGTTTTTTATTGTATCAGCACTTGGGCCTATTACATCAAAAATCACTTTAACATCATTATTGTTTATTTTTCTTATTGCCTTTAACAATGGTTCCAGATAGTCTTTAAAATCGGTTGTCCCGGCAAACACAAGCCTAACCTGTTGTAAATTCACGGTATTCTTATCACGAAGCACCTGATTATTTTCCGCAAAATTATAAACTATCGGTGGCAACTTTATTACATTGCATCCCTGTCTTCTATAGTGTTCACACAAAAATTCACTAATTGCTATAATATTTCCACATCGTTTGTCAATATAGCGTTTTTGAATATCTTTTTGCCATACAATTCCTCTTGTTGCGATTTCTTTTCTATTCTCCACCTCCATCCATTCGGTTACTTCTATAATCAACATGATGTTATGCCTTTCACAATATCTTCTGATACGTTCTTCCACAACAATTGAATTCAGCTCATAAAGAATTATGATATCTGGTAAAATATCTTTCACGGCTTTAATAATCGCATTATACGTATGAAAGCCAAGAAATTGATCTGCCACCCAACATGCTCCTCTAATTTTACCTTTTCCAGGAAACGGTTTCATATAAATATATTTAATAAAATTGGTATTATTTGCTTTATCATTCTTATCCTTTGGGCATTCACTAAGACCATAAACATTATAACCAATATTAGTGAAAAATCTGGCTCGGTTTTGAACATGCGTACATGATGCACTTCCTTCAATTGCTATCTGTCCAACATATAATATTTTCTTCATATCATTTTTCCTCATCAACCCTCACTACTTTTCTTTATATGGATATTAATTTCATTACATACTGATAGAGGAACCACAATGGCAGAAACCATAAATGATAAAACTGTTCCCATTAATACTCCCACGACACCCATATTCATTTTCAACGCAAAGAATAACGAAAGTGGAATATTTATGATTCCCTGAATAATTCCAACTGGAACAATAACTTTCATTAGAGACAGACCATTAGCAACCTGAGAATAAATTGCGTTCCACATATATATAATAGAATATATAGCCATTAATGGAATCAACCCAGGTGCATAGTAAAGCTCTTTTTGAAGCCACACTTTAGCAAGTGGTTTAAATACAATCATAAGTACTAATACGCCAACAATTCCCACTCCCCACAAATATTGCATCTCACGAATTCCTTTTTTTATCAAATTATAATCATCATGAGACTTTGCAACTGATGTTCTAGACCAATACGGTGTAACTAACATTGCAAAAACAGCAGTGCCCGCTGTATACAGTTTATTTACCATACTATAGGATGTCACGTCAGCCGGCCCAATAAAATGAGAAATAATCAAGTTATCAGTCGTAAATAAAACAAGTGCCGAAATTTGAGATATAAAAAATAAAACGCCCAAATTTGTTGTCGATTTTGTCTCTTCTCTTGAAACAAATTTAATACTCGGCACAAAGATTTCACTCTTACGTCTTAAAATCAATGTAAACAATACTTCAACAATGAAATCAGACAAACCATAGAATATTGCAACCTTAAGCAGACTAGCTTTGCTTGTTACTGACAAATATAGCACTCCAAACAGCATAAGTGATTGCTGCAGAACTCCCATAAGGCCTACAGTACTATTTTTTTGCAAGGCATAATAAATACTCTTGCAAAGTGATAACAGAAAATTGATGCACATAAAAATAACACTAATGCACATCAGACATGTTAAATCATCTCCCACTTTGTCTTTTGATACACCAAAAATACCATTCCAGTTAACAAAGATTGCTCCAATGCTAAATACACACATTGCACAGAGAACGATTATCCCAAATGTAAAATACGCACTGGAGACATATTTTCTACATTTTATTTCATTGCCTTCCTTATCCAGATTTTCAGCCAATTTATTTCTCAATCCATGACCGATTCCAATATCAAAATATGTTATCCATGACAAAACATTTAATATTGTTGTCCATACACCATATTTTACTTCACCTAGATAAGCAAGAACTACCGGAACATACAAATAGCTAATAACCATCGACAATGCTCTATAGACTGTACTTAATGCCATGTTTTTTCGTACATTCTTTTCACTTATATCTAGCATTCTTTATTTTCCTCTATTTTTTCAATTATTGTATTATCTGCGCATATTTTATGATATATCTCAATTAATGTTTCTGCATTTTTCTTGCGATTATGTGTCATTGCAGCATGACCTTTTGCACGTAAAGCTCTTCTTTTGGTTTCTTCTATTTCCAAAAAAGTCTTTCTAATGTAAAAGGCCATTTTATAGGAATCATCAAACGGATACAGAAAGCCTTCCTCGTTGTGCGTCAGCATGTCCGAAATTCCTCCAACATCTGATGCTACACAAGGCACCCCCAGTATCATTGCTTCTCCCAACGAATTAGGTGAATTTTCAATAGAAGATGGACATACAAAAACATTGCTTTCTAAAAGAAGTCGCTTCATCTTTTCTGCTGATAAAAAGCCTTCAAATTCAAATTGGTCTTGAAGATTATATTTCTTTAATAGTTGCCTAATATATATACCATAGCTATTTCCTTTTATCCAGTTTCCTCCAAATATATTTGCCCCTCCCACTTTAACTTTGATATCGGGGAACTCATTGCACAGCAATGCAACTGCTTCAATCACCTTATGTAATCCCTTTATGGGATATCCTGCCTGACTGATTGCTATCTGATACTTATTACATTTTTCATATTCCCACTGAGAGCCATCATAAAATACAGATCTTAGGTTCTCATTGCAAAAATAGTATCTTGACTCCGGTGCTATAAAATGTGCACATGCTTTATCCCATGTTGTGCGCCCTATTATATTAGAAGAAGCTACCAAGGCATCTTGTTCATATTTACCTCTATGTAAGTAATTCTTCTTATTATCGATTAAGGAGCACTTCCCTTTTATTTCGCTTAATGTCTTCCGTCGCATAATGTAATCTGGTAGCCCCGCAGAATAATGATCATAGTATACGGACACTAGTCCTTGAATTGAAGTAACTATCCTATCTTTGTATCCTTCCTCCAATGCAATCTTTATAAAATAGCTAGTATACAAAAATTCAGTACCGAAAAAATGTATAACATCAGGTTTTTCATCTGTCAGTATTTTTCTATATATTTTGCCACACTCACATTGTTCTTGCATTGCCACAGTCGCCTGATAATAGCTTATGGGTATTGCATAGTATTTAAAATTATCCTTTTTGCCGTGTCCCAGCTTTTGACTCTTATACTCGGGATAGCAGTAGCATAATTCGATATCTTTATCAGCCAGTAAAGACTCCGAAAGTCCCTCCAGCCATCCGCCAACACATGTACTTTGTTGCGTATTCTTCATTAGCTCTATTCTCTTTGTCGGAACATTACACATCCATAGTAACTTCATATTTTCGCATGCTCCTTTCCATTATTACTAATTGCGAAGTATGTTGTATCAAAACAATGCAAACTATATAATCCAATAGGTATCATAATTAACACCGGATAAAAAAGATCCGATTGAGCCAAAACAGTATTGATATACATAAAGATGTACAAAACTGCCACATATCTTTTTCGGCAAAATTTCAGCACCGGGTTAAAAATCCACCAAGCGACAACGATAAGCGGTAAAATCCCCCATGCAGCACCAAACTGCATAATGGCCGCCCCTGCCATTCCTGTATTTTCTACATCCATAAGTGCGACCAGGTTTGAATATCCTACGCCAAACGGGTGTCTTACCATACTTTGGAGTGCCAGAAAAATCAAATCGGCACGCGCCATACCGGATGAATCAAGAGAAACCTTGTTTTTGCTTGAAAAGAGTTTCGAGATAATTGAAACCTGAATAAAACTCTCGCTACCACGCACCATATAATCTATCATCAAGAAGAGTAGTATAGAAAACAGCGCAATAAGAATTTTCTGTTTCCAGTTTTGTTCTGTGGTATCTCTCTTTTCAAATAGCAAGTAGAACAATATAATAAAACAAATTGATATATATCCAGTTGTAGATTGAGTTGAAATTAACGCAAACGCTAAAACTACTAATGCACGTCCAACTTCTTTATCACTAAATGACACTAATTTATCCCGTAAAAACAGAAGCACAAAAATCGCAGTATTCAATACCATCTGATAAATTCCAGGTTCTGTAAATATCGACACATTTCTCATATCAACAGTTCTATGTGAATACAGAAACATCCCATGCAACTTAAATGAATACTCCTGATATCTGATTGAATCCGAATATACTCTATATGACATCAAACTATTAATTTCTGGTGTTATTTGATCCCATATATTGATTTGCAAAATGCTCAAAAGCCATAACATCAAACTAATAGATGCCAAAAAAACAACTGTCTTTACATATCTTTCCCAGAAATGTTGTTTATTAATCGAAACAGTCAGCCAAACAACAAGTATATCAACTAGAACTTGTGCAATTATGTGTATCCCTATTCCACCCACACTCAATCGTATTAGTAAGGCATACATGATTAAAAATGCAAAAAACAAGGTACAGTATGTTTTTATTTCTTTTTTTGCAGTAAACAAAAACACGCAAAGCAATCCTGCCATAATGACTGTTCTATATGGAGTCATATAAATCTCACTAAAATTTGACTGATTAGATATCAGCATGAAATATATCGCTAAATATCCTTGAATTTTCGATTTGCTTATCACAAACCTATTTGTGTAACATGAAGTCATTAGGTTTTCTCCTCGTAGGTATCATTGATCAAACAATTTATAGTATTTCACAATTTCACTTTGATTCCCATAATTTCGAGCCATGAGATAATTTCGTATCCCGTTTAGCACAGACTCATCTTCTACCAAATGCTCAATCTCCCTAGCAATTGATTCTGCATCCATCTCGACTATAACGCCTTCCTTACCATTTTCAACTTGATCTTTAACCGTTGCGTAATCCGTAGCAAGAATCGGTTTCCCGAGAATTTTCGCTTCGTCAAGAACGACTGATTTTCCCTCCCAACGAGACGTTTGAACAATCAGGTCAGCTTTATTCATATACGGATATGGATTAGCCTTGAATCCTAAAAAAGTCAAGTATTCCTCAACACTATTATCCTTTGCTTGTTTTTCTAGGCACTTTCTAAGTTCGCCGTCCCCAATGATCCACCAATGAACTGGCACCTTATGATCTTTTAAAATTTTTAGGGCATCAATAGCCATATCAAACCCTTTTGCTTCTGTTAAACGTCCAACTGACACTATATTAAAATCATCTTTTGAGAAAACCTCATCAATATCTGCCTTTGCAGTATTACTTAAAACAATACTAGACGTCAAATTTGGCAAAAGCACAAATTTGTTTTTCATATCAGGATAGTTATTTTGCAAAACTTGCACGCATTTATCCGAAATACTGACAACCTTATCTGCTTTACAAAAATACTCCTTATAAGCAGCTGCATCATCATTCTTCTTTATATTTTCAAAATTACTATGCACCCAAAGAATTTTCCGTTTTGCATTCACCTTATCAATGACATAGTAGGATGCTTCTCCCTCCAAGAATCCAACAGCAATATCATACTTTCCTTCCAGATTTGGTAAGCAGTATTTATAACATTTCATCCATCTTTGCTGTCCTGCCTTTTCCTTATAAAGCACTTTACATACCACTGTACCCATCAGCCTAAGCATTCCTGTTTTAAACCCCGAAAGAGAACCAAACATGCCCATATCAAATTTATAGGCATACCTTAGTGAGGACGTAAGCGGTAACAATCGTACCTCCTTGGGAATTTGAGTCAAAAACAGACCTTCTTGTTTAAATAGCAACAAATCGACAGCATACTTTTTATAGTCAATAAGATTTAATAAATTCACAAGACTTTTTTCCGCTCCACCACCGTACAGTGCTGGCATAACAAATAATATTTTTATCATATTTTACTCTCTAATTCAATAAACGACTTAACCAAACAATATATTGGTCATTATATTATCTAAACTTTCAGCAATTCCTCATATATTGCCTGATACTTCTCGTTTTTTTCCTTCCAAGTATATTTTTCTGCTTTCTTTCGCGCGTTTTTTCCACGTCTTCTTACTTCATCAGGATTAGCAATACATTCAAGAATAGCCTTTTTCAAATTCTCAATGTACTCTTCCTTCGTATTTCCTTCATAAAGCCAACCCGTGTCTTTATCAAAAAGAGTTGCTCCGCCAAACTTATTAATGGTGATAACTGGAATACCTTTTGACATTGCCTCCAATAAGACCGTGCCTGTCGTTTTTCGAATGCTCGGCATAATAAACACATCCGCATCTGCATATTCCTTTTCCATTTCCATATAGGGGATGGAACCCATGCAGTGCACATGCTCAGACAAGTTCAGGTTATCCTTACAGCGTTTACGCAGATGCACAAGCTCCGGGCCATCACCTACAACCCTAACCTGATATCTAGTTTCCTGCGGAATTGTCATCAATGCATCAAAAAGGAAATCCAAGCCCTTTCGATAAATCATTCTTCCGGCAACCAGAAAGACACATTCTTCATTTCTGCCCTTTTCATTGCAAGTATCTTTAATATCATTTATATCTACCGCAACCTCAGTCACTGGCTCGTCACTTACATTGTAATTATTCATTCACTTTTTCCTTTTCTGTCCAGTTCACTAATTCGTCCGATCTTAATCCATTATCAAAGACTAATTCATATGGACAGTTTAGTTCTGCCCCCCCCCCACGAGGAATTCTTGAGTCTCTTTATTTGCAAACATAATATAATCGCAACGATTTAGTTTGCCTGTGATTCTCAGCTTAAAACGATACCAACGATTTATCCCCGAACGAACGACTTCAATAATTTCATGTCCCTTTGCGTAATCTTTTAACCCATTAGGCAAAGACTCTCCTCCGCCAAGTGGCCCACAGACAAATTTGATATTTGCTATCTTTCCATAGTCTCCAATTGCACGGAACTCAATTGGTGTAATCTGATGAATAACGTCAATTTTTTGATCCGCAGAGATTTTCTTTGCAAGGGGAAGCACCCGTCTATTCCACACATTAAGTCTTCCAGAATACATGAATCCCTTGAAGATTTTCTTGTAAAAATTCGGGATGTCAACATAATAGAACTTTATATTTTCAAGTGGGTGACTCTGCAAATACTTTTCGACTGGTTCTCGTTGCTCCTCTTTTGTAATAACATAAACTTTATTTGTTTTTGAACTTTCATAAGGAACGCACCAACCAATTTTGTCTTCACTTCCAGCAAAAGGGTTACATGAATAAGCTATATACAGGATATTCATCACTTCTTCTCCATCTGCTGTGCAATATCAGCATCCACGATTTCCTCACCGGTCTTATGCTTCAGTTGCTCTTTACTTGCCTCACTCAGACCGTTGTTGATCACACAGTTCATATCGCAAGTGCTGCACTTGTCCAGGTCTTCCTTAGTGACTTTGCCATCACGATAATCGCGGCAGATTTTCAGCTCGTACATGCTGTACGGATGCTTGGTGAACAGAGCCTTGAACTTATGAACCAGAACCCAGGTAGCAGGCTTCCAGATATACTTGTGCATAGCCGGGCTAACAGAACCAATCATCCAGCAGTCACGGTCGCAGCAACGAACCTTTGCACGAACCTTTTCTGCCTCTGGGCTGTTCCACAGCTCGTCCCAAGTCTGGTTATTCAGGTTGCCCATAACCTCTTTATCCTTGGTACCATTGCAAGGCATAACATCGCCATACGGATCGATGAAGAAAGTATCAAAACTCATGTCGCAAGGCAGCAGACGCTTCTGGCCGTAGATGTAGTTGATCAGACCGTGATTAAAGTATGCACGGAACCACTTCTTCGGGCTGTTGCTACGAAGCAGTTCGTTGACCAGATTCTCGAAGTTCTTTGCGACCATAGGACGGTCATGGATGATGTTCTTTGCCTCAACGAAGTAGAAGCTGTTATGCAGAGAAGCAGTTGCAAACTCCATGCCCATCTCATCGGAGATTTTGTACAGAGGAACAAGGTCAGGAGCGTTCTTATCCTGGACGGTCATGCCGAAACCAACGTCCTTCATACCCATCTCACGCAGCTTCTTCAGTGTGCCGTAACCACGCTGGTAGCCGTTCTGCAGACCACGAATCTCGTTGTTGGTCTGCTCCAGACCTTCGATAGAGATACGAATACCGATCTGAGGGAACTCTTTGCACAGGTCAACAATACGATCTGTGAAGAAACCGTTGGTCGAAATAACAATACGGTCAGACTTCTTGTACAGTTCACGCACAATATCCTTCAGGTCGGTGCGGATGAACGGCTCACCACCGGTGATGTTGGTAAAGTACATCTTCGGCAGTTTCTTGATGGTTTCGATGCTGATTTCCTCTTCCGGCTTGGAAGGTGCTTTATAACGGTTACACATGGAGCAACGAGCGTTGCAGCGATAAGTGACGATGACCGTACCATTCAGTTTCTTTTCGTTATTGTTAGCCATTTTCTAATACCCCTATCTCTCTTTTTTATCTATAAACTTTCATAATTTTCTCGTAATACTCATCAATGGTATCGAAGCTGATGTCCTTACAGTTCTTGCTATACTGCTCACACAGCTTCTTATCACCCCAGAGCTTCTCGACCTTCTTCTTCAGGTCTTCGCCATTACCGCTCTCAAACAGCTCACCAGTCTTACCGACTTGGATCAGTTCCGGGATACCACCAATGTTCGCACCCAGCACCGGCGTGCCGTACATCTGGGATTCCATCACAGAGAACGGGCAGTTCTCATACCACTCGGACGGATAAATGGAAAACCGTGCTTCACGGATCAGCTTCTCCAGTGCTTCGCCCTTCTGGAAACCAACATTCTTAATGTTGCTTACACCCTTAATGCTCTCTTCCAGCGGGCCAGTGCCGGCGAAGATAAACTGTACATCCGGCAGCTCCTTACAGACCTTGATGAGTGTACCGATTCCCTTCTCCTCAGAGAAGCGGCCGAAGTAGAGGACGTAATCCTTCTTCTCCGTCTCTTTCCACTCCACCTTGTCGATGAAGTTGTGCATTGCCACGGTCTTCGTCGCAAACAGCGGATTGCTGTCCATTTTGCTCTTCATAAACTCAGAGCAGCAGATCATGGTATCAATGTACTTGTAGGTTCCCTTCCACTTCCAGAACTCAGCCTCCATCATGCCGATGACCGACTTCGCCGTGGAACCGTGGATGCACTTGCCTTTCATACAATTCACAAAATGGCCGCCGAGGCACTTCTCACAGTTCTGGTGGGTGTTCGGATTGTTCAGCATGTGGTTCGGGCAGACCAGCTGGTAATCATGTGCCGTGAAGATGATCTTACACTCTCTTCCGGTCTCCTTGCGCCACTTCACGATTTCCAGGATGATGGAAGGTGTCAGCTGGTAGTTGAAGTTGTTCAGGTGACAGACATCCGGTTGGAAGTCGTCCAGAACTTTTCTCAGCTGCACCCGTGATTCCTTGCTGTAGATGGTCTTGATGGGGTAAGTCAGCTTGCTCAGTTTGCTGCCGCCGTGAAAGTCCATATCAGATGTATAAGCATTGACACGGTTGCCCACGCAGCGACCTTCATGCTCCATACCGAAGTACTGAACCTCATGTCCATGCTGCTTCAGTACCTCCCCCAGCTTGAATATATATGTTTCACTACCGCCGTTGGCGTACAGAAATTTATTTATCATTAACACTTTCATCTATGATTTTCTCCTGTATAGCTTCATCGTTTCCCTTACAACCTCATCCCAGTTGTATTTCTTACAGACAAAATCTGCTGCCTGTTGTTTCAGTTTCATAACTTTCTCAGGATAATCACAGGCATCCTGAATCTTTTCTTTCAAATCCTCTATATCCGACTTTTTGAAAATCAATGCCTTATCTTCTACGACTTCTGTACATTCGGGAATGTCGGAGACCAGGCAGCAGTTGCCATAACTCATGGCTTCCAGCAGGCTCAGCGGCATACCCTCCAGATCAGAAGGCAAGGTGTAAATATACGCATTACTATACAGTTCGTCCAGCATCCTTCCCTGTACGAATCCTGTAAAAATAATTCTGTCGTCTTCCTTTGCCGATTCCTGCAGTTCTTTCATAAAGGAGTCTGTATCACTGGAACCGCCTGCAATGACCAGTTTCTTATCTGTACAGACATTTTTAAATGCTTCTATCAGATATCGGATGCCTTTTTCCGGAACCAGCCTGCCAAGAAACAAGATATAGGAATTCTCTGTCAGGCCAAACTTTTGGGTAATCAGTTCCGCTTTTCTGATTTCCGGACGGTTTACACCGTTTGGAATGAACCATGTATCTCTGTCATAAGTATTTTTAAAGTAATCCTGAACTCCTTTGCTCAGAACAATAATCTCATCTGCGTATTTGACAGCATTCTTTTCCCCCTGGCGGATAAACTTTGAACCAAAACCTGATTTCCATTTTTCACGCTGCCAGTCTATTCCATGTATGGTAACTACCACTTTTTTCCCAAACAGCTTTGGCAGCCATGCAAAAAATGCAGGTCCCTCAGCATGAATGTGCACTACATCATATTTTCCAAATGCACTGTAAAAAGCTGCAAAAAAAGAAGAACTCACTGCTGCAAGCCCTTTTTTCTCGATAGTCGGAACATATTTCTGACAGATTCCTTCATATTCTGTTTTATTGTCATACTCTGCACCACTCACATGATGGCCGGAACGGTTATAACAGGTAACTGTACAACCATTTTGCACCATTCTGGTGCAAAGTTCTTTTGCTACAATTTCAATTCCGCCTTCTCTGCTCAGTCGCTTCTGACCGAACATAGAAACCGCCAGTTTTCTTTCCATATTATACGGATCCTTCCCTCTTCAGTACTGTCATCACTGTTTTAAACAGAATCTTTATATCCAGCCCAAAAGTCCAGTTGCTGATATATTCTGTATCCAGTCTTACTACTTCTTCAAAATCTGTAATATCACTTCTGCCACTTACCTGCCACATACCTGTAATCCCCGGTTTAATGGCAATTCTGGCTCTGTGATGCAGCTCATATTTTTGTAATTCGTCTTGTAATATCGGTCTGGTACCTACAAGGCTCATGGTCCCATTTAGCACATTCCAGAACTGTGGGAATTTATCCAGTGATGTTTTTCTAATAAATTCACCTATCCCGGTTTTTCTGGTTCCGTCGGGCAGGATTTTATTTCCTATTACACGAGGGTCAAAATCAATCTTAAACATACGGCCATCACTCATTTTATTCTGCGCCATAAGCTCTGCCCTACGTTCTTCTGCATCCATATACATACTTCGGAATTTGTACATTTTAAATGGTTTTCCATTCTGACCGATCCGTATCTGTGAAAAGAAAATCGGACCCGGAGAGCTGATATAAATGGCCGGTGCCACAAAGATAAAGATAATCCCTGTCAGAAGACAGCCTGCCAGTCCACCCAGGATATCCAGTGCTCTTTTGGCAAGTGCCTGTCTGTCCGTAGCATAGTTCATAGTGGTCGTCAGAACTGTATATCCACCTATTGTCTCTACAAATTGTTTCTGTCCGGGGGTGCTTCTGACTTTTGCCAGGTTCACATGAACTGCCATTCCCATTTCCAACAGTTCATTGATCAGTTCATGGGGATATTGATAAGACGTATCTACATTTACAAAAACTTCATCTACCCATTGCTGACAAATATAGGATGCAGCATTTTTTAAATCTGCCACAACCGGAATTCCTTCAATTTCCCTGCCTGCTATATTTTTATCAATGATTATGAGACCATTGATGTTGTATCGATTATAATTGTGATTTTTTACATTCTGGATTACTTTTGGTGCAAGATTATAATTTGTTACAATATAGAGTGAATGTTCTCCACCTTCTGCCATTTTATGGATCAGGTGTTTTTTCCATATTATTCTTGTGCCATAGGACAGGAGTACATAAAAGACTCCCATAAGATACAGAACTGTCCTTGAGAAGCTGTGTCCATTGCTGACAGTGAACAGATACAGACCACTTGCCAGTTCTATCAGGATCATCTGCTGGATAACAGAACGTAATTCCTGATAATAACCTCTCCTCAGAACGCCTTTATAAGATTCAAAAATAATGATCAGAAATAAATCTGCCAGTATTACAAAGAATATCATATTATGATATATTCCCAGTTCAAATATGTTCCGGACAGAACCATTTCGAACCAGATATGCCAGTATTAAAGACAGAAGTAAACACACAAGATCTAAAAATATAAAGTCCTTGTGTTTATACCATCCTCTTGATTTTTTTCTATACATACGCCTTCCTTAGTTTCTCCTTCTTTTTCTCATACTTTTTTTACTATTTCCAACCCAACCCCCATATCCACGCTCCTTCCAAACATTTCTATGGAAACCCAGGCTTTTCTTTTGTGTCTGTTGATTTTTCTGATATAACCTTCCATGCCCTGCAATGGTCCTGTGAGTATCCTGACCTGATCATTCTCTATGATCCCTGTGGACATGGCTACCAGCTGTTCTTCTTTTCCCAACTTCAGAAGCAGCTCTACTTCTTCCTGAGATAGGGGGATGATCTCATCTCCTGTTCCCAGAAGCCGGGTCATTCCTGTGACTTTTCTCAGGTTTTCAGCCAGCTGTTCCAGATTTTCGGCAATTAAAAAGACATACCCGGGAAAGAGGATTCTTTCCTGGATATGCCATTTGCCTTGAAATCGTTTCTTCTGTTGATAATAGGGAATAAAGCAGCGTTTCAGTATATCGCTGCTTATCAGCCGCTGACATTGGCAGCGGATGTTCTCTTCTGTGCCTGTTCGCACCTGCATCACATACCACATTGGATATATTACCTCCGTATTTTGGGTATGCTTCGCCATTCTGCCTGTGTTACAAGGCAGATTCTCTTCAAGATATGTAAATCAATATCCTTAAACGCGGCAAAGCGACGATTCAAAGACTATAGACCTTTTGTCTTATCTACACGTTATTATAGCTTTATTGCCAAAAAGATGCAATAATTTTTGGTACTTTTTATCATTTATCTGCTGCTGTATCTGCCGGCGTTTCCGTAGGTTCTGCTGTAGGTCGTACCATCATGTCGTCCAGTACACCGATATCTTCCTCCGTCTCTTTGCCGGCCAGCTTTTCTTTGTATTCTGTGCGTTCTGCACGTTCCTGGTGGTTTACCTTGACAACAAATACAAGGCCTGCCACCAGAGCAAGAACCAGCACATAGTAGAGCACTGAGGACATGAATTTATTTTTTTTATGTCTGCGTCTGCGAGATTTTCGTGACATTGAACTGTTCCTCTCTTATCAGATTATTTTGCATCTTTTGTAAAGATTGCAAGAGGTCCCATGCCTTTGAATTCGCCTTTGATCACAAGATTTGGCTGTTCAGAAGAGCCTGCTTCGTCCTTAACGATCCAGCTCATCAGATCATCTTCTGCATCAGCTGTCTCATCTGCGTCGTCTGCTTCCTCTGCTTCTTTTTCCGGATATGCGAAGCTCAGTTCAGGCTCTGCAAGATAGTTAAGCTCTCCTGTAGAAGCATCTGCCTGTACAACAATGCTGTCCGGGATTGTGAATGGCTCTATCTCTGTAAGAAGGCTCAGGTCGCCCTCTGCTGTATCAACATCAAAGTCTGCATCATTAGCAGTTACAAGGCTCTTCCAGTCAACACTGTCGATGTCACAGTTTACCTGTGCGTCAAGGGAACCGGACATATCATAGGAGTAATCATCTGACATCTTGATTGCCATATCTATAAGACTGCTTGCGCTGACATAGTCGTCCAGGTTGATGGTCTGTCCGTTGTCCAGTGTGACCTCTTTGTTCTCTGTATCTGTCAGATCATCGATAAAATCAGTCAGAGTAAAGCCTGCTTTCTGATCTTTCAGCTTCTTTGCTGCATCAGCTACCTTTTCGTCTGCGTATTTCTCAGGAGAAACCTTCTTGGTTACAACCGGAACCTTCTCGATCAGCATTACAGGTCCAAGTGAATCGAAGGTGGCTGTGACTTCACCTGTGGCTTTGTCCAGCTTCTCAATTGCAACAAAGGCAACCTTTCCTGTTGTCGGATCGATCTGCATCAGAAGTACATCTTTCTTCTTTACATCCTTGGCAGCTTCGATGGTAAGGGTTGTTTTGATAGCGCCATCTGTTTCGTATGTGATCTTATCATCTTCCTTAATAACCAGATCTACAAAAGGTGTCAGAGACTCATACAGGGACGGATTTACCTTCTTCTCTGTGTTTGTTTTAATTGTTTCTGTTGTATCTACCTTAAGGTCTTTCAGAATCTCATTCATGTTTACCTTGGTATTATCATCATTTACTTTTGTTACTACCTCTGCAACTTTTTTATCCTTGTAGGCACCTGTATCAACATCTTTTACGATCAGTTCCTGTTTGTTTGACAGATTTCCCTCAACTACCTTTGGAGCTTCCGGAATGATCTGTCCGATACTTGGGGCTGCATATACATTGGCAGATGCTGCAATTGTCATTGCTGCAAGTAAAATACTGAAATATTTTCTTTTCATAAGAATGCCTTCCTTTCTGTCTTCTTCTGGCTCTATTCTTATTAATTTACGGTTACTTTATAACAAGGCGGTTGAAAAACAGCAGCCTGTCATACTTTTTCATAAAATAAACGGATGATCAGTTCCCGGAGTGCATCTTCATCCACATGGAACTCATCATGAAGGTCTCCCTCCTGGTCTGTTCCCGGAAGCTGCTCTATACTGTCCTCTGTGAACTCTGCTTTCTTAAGAGTCTTCACAAGTCCCAGATACTGGTTGCGTGTCACACTTGTCTGGATATAATCGTCCATCACATCGAGGGAATCCCATGCTTTCTCAAGGTCATTCTCATCCATGGACTGCATCTTCTCAACATAAGCTGTGAGATAGGCTTTCTGTCTCTGCATACGGCCCTCATTGCTGAAGGACTCCTCTGTATTCCTGTACTGAAGGAAATCCTTTATGTTGCTGTCATCCAGGGTAACCTGTGCACCCTCTGCCATCTCCGGATATTTCTCCTGAAGATCGTTGTTTGGCACTGTAAGCGTGATTCCGCCTGCCAGCTCATTGATATAGGGCATGGAATCCTGGTTTGTCACTACATAGCGCTTCACAGGGATATCTCCAAGGAGAAGTGATACTGCCTCGCAGAGACTCTCACAGCTTACCTTTCCCCCATCGCCATAGCTGTAGGCATATCCGATGTGCGTGGTATAGAGTCCCTTGTCATTGCCGTTCATTGTATATCTGCGGATATCAGTCATGGTATCACGGTTAATGGAGAGAATGGTCATCCTGCGGTTCTTCTCATCCATCACCACCAGAGCAATGCTGTCTGCCCTGGCTTTATTTCCATACTGGGAGGAAGCTTCCAGCTTGCCTGTGGAGTCCACACCGGCATAGAGAATATTTGTGATACGGTTATTATACTGATATTCCTGACCTTTGTAAACAATATTTCTATAACTGTTACCCACATTGTGGGTGTTCCCTGCAGTGATCTGCATAGATTTCTGCTTTGTCTGTTCCATATGGATAAAAACTGCTGCAAACAAAGCTACAGCCAGGCAGATCACCAGACTGATGATGATCTGTTTCTTATTTACAGGGTTATTTCTTCTTTTCTTTCTCATTCTTCTTAGCGCTCTTTCCATAGCCGTATCCGTAGCCATAGCCGTAACCATAACCGTAGCCATATCCATAGCCATAATGTTTCTCATAAACCGGCGCTTTGTTCAGCACTGCGCCGAGGAGACGGATACCTGCATACTGTATCTGCTGCTTCGCCTTATCAGCCTGTGCCCTGTCTGTCTTTCCGCTCTCCACAACAAGGACAGTTCCGTCGCACTGCTTGGCGATCAACAGCCCGTCGATAACCAGATTCAGCGGCGGAGTGTCTACGATCACATAATCATAAACGCTTCGCACGAATTCCATCAGCTCTGCAAATAGCGGACCTGATACCAGCTCACTTGGGTTTGGTGCCACTGCACCTGTAAAGATCATGTCAAGGTATTTGTCATCTGTGCGGTAGATGATCTTCTCTTTGCTGATATTTCCGCACAGGTATTCGCTTAATCCCTTCTTCTCACCTACAATATCATATCTGTTCTGTATGGTAGAATTACGGATATCGCAGTCTATAAAGAGGATCCTCTTCTCAAGCCCTGCCATGCTCTTTGCCAGGCGGAAAGCTATTGATGATTTACCCTCATTAGCAACGGAACTTGTTACAGCTATTGTTTTAATATTGCTTCCACTTAACTGGATGTTTCCACGCAGAACATTGATGGCCTCATTTACGTGGAAAGATACATCTGATACATGTGGATGTATTACCTCTGTCTGTCTTCCCGTATATCCGGATTCTTTCACAAGATCCTGAAACAGGGATTCAATATTGTTATCTTCTCTGTCCATCTTCTACTCTTTCTTCTCTTCGTAATAAGGAACCACACTGAGCACTGGGATATCCAGATATCTCTTCAGGTCATCCTCTGTCTTTAATGTGGTGTCTGTCATGTAACGTACGCAGATTAGTCCACAGGCTGCGATAAGTCCCAGCAGAAGTCCAATCGCCAGATATTTTGTCAGTGCAGGAGTGATCTCATCCACTGCCTCTGCCTCTGAGTAATCGATAACTGTAGGTTCGCTGCTTCCTACCACCTGGTAAATACGGTCCAGTCCGATATTCATCAGACTGTTTGCAATATCTCTGCACAGTTCCACGTCACCGCAGGTAACTGTGATGGTAATAATATGGGAATTGTCCGGATTCGTTACACTGACCAGTTTACTGAGTTCTCTGTAATCCAGATCCAGATCCAGTTCTTTGATGACTTGTTTGAGAACATTACGGCTCTTGATGATCTTCGCATAGTCCTCTGTAAGCTCTGAACTCAGCTGCAGGTCAGAAACTGTGATCACGGATTCATTGTTTGTGATAAAAATGGATGCGTCCGCCTGATAAGATGGTTTCACTCCCACCAGATAATAGACACCTGCCAGCATTGCTGTGATCAGCATGGTAAGCAGGATAATTTTCCAATGATTGACCAGTACCCAGAAAAGTTCCACAAGGTCTATGGTGTCTTCCTGCTGTATGATCGTCTCAGTGACCACAGGCTGCGCAGGATTTTCCCGGGTATTCTTTGCCTCTTTTATCAAATTCTTGGTTCTCCTTCCTTATATGATCAAACCGGAGTTACAGGCCGGTCCGTACTTTATAGATTATAATATGATTTCTGACATTCCTCAAGTGTATTTGACAAATTTTCTTCTGTTTTCCCCATTTTTTACAATTGCGGAAGGATTTTCAATAAAAATTTTGTCAGCATATTCCTGTCCCATTTTGCTGGCGACTTTTCTGTATGCTTCTCCTGTGCGGCAGATTCTGTACCGACTGTCGTGGCAGTCAGAGCCTACGAAGTGAAGGAGGTCTCCTTTCATCAGCTTCCTGCAGAATCTTTTTGTATAAAATCCGCTTTTTCCCAGAATGCTGTCTGCATTTACCTGTATATAGGCGCCCATCTGTGCCAGGTCCCTGATCAGTTCCAGGTCACCCCAGATGTTGTCGCAGCGTTCTACATGTGCGATGATGGGGCGGTAGCCTACGATGATAAGGCTGCGGAGGCGGTCTTCTATGTAGCTGTATTCTGCATTTCCTGAGAATTCTACCAGAACATAGCCGGAATCTGCCATTGTACTGACTCTTCCCTCATCCAGCATTCTGCTCATCTGCATGTTTGCATGGAATTCACAGCCCAGGTATATTCTCATTCTGTCTTCCTTAGCAAGCTCCTGATTGAATTCCTGTACGCATTTCTCCACCAGAGCGAACTGGCTGCGGACGGTGCGGATGGGTGTATCAAACATCTGATCTCTGTAATGAGGGGTTGCGATAATGTTTCTAACTCCCTGTTCATATTCCATGCGGAGCAGTCTGCGGGTTTCCTCCAAGTCCTGTGCTCCGTCGTCCACTCCCGGAATCAGGTGGCAATGGATATCAAATAAACCGTGGTCTGTCATATTTCTCTTTCATCTCCCTTTATTGCAAATAACTGCAAAAACACCGTCCCTATATAAACTTATACAGGGACGGTGTCTGAACATCATGATTATGATAAATTATTCTTCTGCAGCTTCCTCAGCCGGTGCCTCAAGAGCTTTCATGCTCAGGCTGATCTTCTTATCTTCGCCGTTGAAGTCAACAACCTTAGCTTCAATCTCCTGTCCGATGGAAAGTACGTCTGAAGGTTTGGCAACGTGCTCTCTGGAAATCTGGGATACGTGAAGGAGTGCATCTACTCCAGGTGCAAGCTCTACGAATGCGCCGAAGTCTGTCATACGTGCAACTTTACCTTTAACTACGTTTCCTACAGCGAAGTCCTCAGCTGCTGTGAGCCATGGATTTGCTTCCGGGAATTTAAGGGAAAGTGCGATCTTCTCTCCGTTGATCTCTTTGATAAGAACTTTAACTTTATCGCCAACAGTGAATACTTTCTTCGGGTTCTCTACTCTGCCCCAGGACATTTCGGAGATGTGAAGAAGTCCGTCAGCTCCGCCCAGATCGATGAATGCACCGAAATCTGTAACGTTCTTAACTGTTCCTTCAACTGTGTCACCAACATGGATTCTCTCCATTAATTCTTTCTGTTTCTCTGCTTTCTCAGCGAGAAGAAGCTGCTTACGGTTACCGATGATGCGGCGTCTTCTCGGGTTGAATTCTGTGATAACGAATTCGATCTCCTGATCTGCATATTTGGAAAGGTCTTTCTCGTATGTGTCGGAAACGAGGCTTGCAGGAATGAATACTCTTGCTTCGTCTACGTTTACACAAAGTCCGCCGTCAAGTACCTGAGTTACAGGAGCTTTTAATACTTCCTGATTCTCAAATGCTTCTTCAAGACGTTTGTTGCCTTTCTCTGCTGCCAGTCTCTTGTAAGTAAGAGTAACCTGACCTTCTCCATCGTTTACTTTGAGAACTTTTGCTTCCATTGTGTCTCCAACGTGAACAGCATCTGTGAGTACAAGGCTTGCATCGTTAGAGTATTCGTTCTTTGTGATAATACCGTCTGCTTTATAACCGATATTCAGAATAATCTCATCTTCTTTAACATCGATGACAGTACCCTGTACAATCTCTCCATTTCTGATAGTCTTTACGGAATCTTCCAGCATTTGTTCAAAACTTAATTCTGACATGTTCTTGAACCTCCTCAATAATTTTGTTTGGGGTGGAAGCCCCTGCTGTAATACCTACATAACTACTGCATTGGAACATTTCAGAATCCAAGTCTACAGGTGTTTGTATATAGTAAGTATTTCCACATTCCTTTTTACATATTTCAAACAGCTTTTGAGTATTGGAACTGTGCCGGCCACCTACGACCAACATAGTGTCTACCTCTCCGGCTATGTTTTTTGCTTCTCTCTGCCGTTCTTCGGTAGCATTACAAATAGTGTTTAAAATATTGAGAATATTTAAAACATTATTATCATACCTCTTTTTGCAAAGAATTTCAACTAAATCTTTAAATTTGTTGTAATTAAATGTCGTCTGGGACACAATGCTTATTTTTTTGCCTTTTGGGGGTACAAATGCTTCGGCTTCTTCTTTGTTTCTGATCACCGTGTACGGTCCCTGACACCAGCCGCAGATGCCCTGTACTTCGGGGTGGCCTTTGTCACCGATGATGATGATGTGGTTTCCTGCAAGGCTTTCTTTTTCCACGATCCTGTGGATTTTCAGGACGAAGGGACAGGTGACATCTACGTAGGAGATGTTTTTTTCTTTCAGTTTATCGTAAATGGGTTTGCCTACACCGTGGGAACGGATGACTACTGTTCCGTTTTGCAGGGTGTCATCCGGGAAATCCAGGTCTGCTTCTGTGATAACATGGACGCCACGGGCTTCCAGATCCGCTACTACACCTTCATTGTGGATGATCGGACCCAGAGTGAAGATTGGTTTCTGTTCTGTGTCTATGAGTTCGTAGACTTTGTTCACTGCACGTTTGACGCCGAAGCAGAAGCCTGCTGTTTCTGCTACTTTTACTTTCATAAAATAATCCTTCTTAAATTATTTCTGCACTTTTTCCTTATATACATTAAGAATCGCACTTACAACATCATCAATTCCCATTTCCGAGGAATCTACGAGCACTGCGTCGTCTGCCTGTTTCAGAGGGGAGATTTCGCGGTTCATGTCGCGTTCGTCGCGCTCGATGATGTCTTTTCGGATCTGGTCCAGGTCGAAGGATTCTCCCTTCTGTTCATATTCCAGTGCTCTTCTTTTTGCTCTGGTGTCTGCGCTTGCTGTGAGGTAGATTTTTACTTCTGCGTTTGGAAGGATGGTTGTGCCGATATCTCTGCCGTCCATGACTACGTCGTTTTTCTCTGCCAGAGTTCTCTGAAGTTTCAGAAGGTGGGCTCTGACTTTCGGGTTTGCGGAGCTTTTGGATGCCATGTTTCCTACCTGTTCGGTGCGGATCATAGCATTTACGTTCTCTCCGTTGAGGATGACAATCTGTTCTCCGTTTTTGTATTCGATGGAAATGTCAGCGCCGGAACATACAGCCTCGATCTCTTCCTGATTTTCTCCGTTTACGCCATGGTTCAGAAGATATAAAGCCATTGCCCTGTACATGGCTCCTGTATCTACATAGATAAATGATAATTCTTTCGCTACTTTCTTTGCGATGGTGCTCTTTCCTGCTCCTGCAGGTCCGTCGATGGCTATGTTACATCCCATTTTCGTGGTTCCTCCTGTTTCTATTATTCAAACAGATTTTCTCTGTTTTATTATTAATGTTTATTAATCAGTCAAGCGGATATTCGCAATCCGCTTCGCTACTTGCTCATAACCGAATCATAGATATAATTCGCATACACGGTACTCATCATCTGCTTGTTTCTGTTGTTTCTATAGTAAGCAGCTTACTGTATGGCCTGTGCTGCCAGATATGCGGTAGACCAGGCAATCTGTAAGTTATATCCACCTGTCACTGCATCCAGATCCAGTACCTCGCCTGCGAAGTAAAGACCTGAGATTTTCTTTGATTCCATTGTTCCGGGATTGATCTCTTTGACAGAGACACCGCCTCTGGTGATGATGGCTTCTTTAAACTCACCCATTCCTGTGATTGTGAAGGGGAAGGCTTTGATAAGGTCAATGAAGTGCTGGCGTTCTTCTCTGGAGATGTCGTGGATTTTCTTCTCTGCGGGGATTCCACCCAGTTCCAGCATTACCGGAGTCAGAGATGACGGGAAAAGTACGCCAATCACATTCTTGAACTGTTTGTTTGGTCCTGCTTCAAATTCACGCAGGATCCTGGCATCCAGTTGTTCTCTGGTGAGTGCAGGCTTCAGATCCAGATATGCGGACAGTTCGCCGTTTGGTGCTTTCGCCAGTTTTGCACCGATATGGGCACTGGCGGAGAGGATCATTGGACCTGTGACTCCGAAATGGGTGAACATCATCTCTCCGAAATCCTCGTAAAGTACTTTCTTTCCATTCTTTATGGTGAGTCCTGTGTTCTTAAGGGAAAGTCCCTGAAGCTTAGGGATATAGTCTTCTTTTGTCTTTAATGGCACAAGGGAGGGAGCAATGTCCGTGACTTTCAGTCCCAGTTCTCTTGCGAAGCGGTATCCATCGCCTGTTGAGCCGGTGCTCTGATAAGAGAATCCGCCAGTTGCCACGATGACTGCATCGCCTTCCATGAAGGTTCCGTCTGTAAGGATGACTCCTGTGATCTTCTCCTGCGGTATGTCAGGTGATTTTTTTCCTTTTCTGCCTTTTCCTGCATCAAATCCTGATTCTGTTAATGTAGCTTCTGATTCCAGGGTATTTGCCGAATCTGTTACAGGTTTCTTTACGATTTCCTGCACAGCAGTATGAAGATGAATCTTTGCTCCTGCTTTCTTCAGCTCACGCTCCAGAGCGCGGATGATGTCTGAAGAATGGTCAGACTGTGGGAATACTCTGTTTCCACGCTCTACCTTCAGAGGGACACCTGCTTTCTCAAAGAACTCCATTACATCCTGAGGGGTAAATGAATAGAAACTGCTGTAGAGGAACTTGGGATTGCTCATCATTGCAGGAAAGAGTTCTTCTGTGTCGCAGGCATTTGTCACATTGCATCTGCCTTTTCCTGTGATGAAGACTTTCTTTCCCAGTTTCTCGTTCTTTTCTAATATATGAACTTCATGATGGTTACGGGCTGCAAAAACCCCTGCCATCATTCCGGCAGCTCCGCCGCCGATTATTATAACTTTGCTCATGGAATATTCTCCTGTATTTATTTTACCCTGCAGATTGTCTATTTCATCATGGTTCCACGTCTCCGCTTCGCTACGATCAATATAGATATGTACCACTGGCAGCATATACCCATTGGCACATTATATTCCCGGGTATCATATTCTTTCATAATAACGCAAAGGAGCCTGCTTGCGCAAGCTCCTTTTTTCGTTTGGACATATTTAATTACTGATCAATTATACAGGATATGCTCCGTTCTTTTTGTCAGCTGCTTTCTCGTCAACTTTTGTTTTCTGAGCCTGACGGTATTTGAAGAAGTCCATAGCTACCTGTGGGAACAGTGCGTATGTTAATACGTCTTCATCCTGTTCCTTGTACTGAGCCATTTCGCTCTCAAGTTTCTCAAGCTCGTTGTCAAGAAGGTCTGCAGGACGGCATGTGATCGGTTTCTCATCGCCGATGCACTTCTTCTGTACTTCCGGATTAAACGGTTTTACAGTTGCGCCGTATTTTCCTAACAGGATATCTTTTGTTTCTTTTGTAACCATTTTGTATCTCTCGCCCATAAGTACGTTGAATACAGCCTGTGTACCAACGATCTGGGAAGACGGAGTAACAAGTGGCGGTTCACCAAGGTCTTTACGTACACGCGGAACTTCCTCGAGAACATCGTAGAATTTGTCTTCTGCGTGCTGTTCTTTTAACTGGGAAGTCAGGTTGGAGAGCATACCGCCCGGTACCTGATACAGTAAAGTCTTGATGTTAACACCAAGGTTCTTAGGATTGAGCAGTCCGCTGTCAAGAGCTTCGTCACGAATCGGACGGAAGTAGTCAGCGATCTCGGAGAGAAGCTTCTGATCAAATCCTGTGTCGTATGGTGTATCTTTGAATGTCTCAACCATAACCTCTGTTGCAGGCTGGGATGTTCCCAGTGCAAATGGAGACATTGCTGTATCGATGATATCCACACCTGCTTCTACTGCTTTTAAGTAAGTCATGGAAGCTACACCTGAGGTGTAATGTGTATGAAGGTCGATTGGAATCTTAACTGTTTCTTTTAATGCTGTTACAAGCTCTGTAGCTTTGTTTGGAAGGAGAAGACCTGCCATATCTTTGATACAGATGGAATCAGCGCCCATATCTTCAATACGTTTTGCAATGTCTGTCCAGTATTCCAGTGTGTAAGCATCTCCTAATGTGTAGGAAAGAGCTACCTGTGCATGAGCCTTCTCTTTGTTTGCAGCGCTTACTGCTGTCTGCAGGTTACGAAGGTCATTGAGGCAGTCAAAAATACGGATGATGTCGATTCCGTTTGCAGCAGATTTCTGTACGAAGTATTCTACAACGTCATCTGCGTATGGACGGTATCCAAGGATGTTCTGTCCACGGAAAAGCATCTGAAGTTTTGTGTTTTTGAAGCCGTCACGTAATTTACGAAGTCTTTCCCATGGATCTTCGTGGAGGAAACGAAGGGATGCATCGAATGTTGCACCACCCCAGCACTCTACTGCGTGATAGCCGACTTTATCAAGTTTATCTACGATCGGAAGCATCTGTTCTGTGGTCATACGTGTTGCGATCTGGGACTGATGAGCATCACGGAGAATGGTTTCCACAATTTTAACAGGTTTTTTCTCTAATTCTGCCATTATTAAATCTCCTTTATAGTTCTGTTTAATCGGATATTCGCAATCCGCTTCGCTACTTGCTCATAACCAAATAGCTGCTCCGCAGCTTATCAGAAGGAGTTGCACTCCTCCTGATACAAGCAAGATAGCTTGCTTGATTTGGTTATACTCCGAAAATAGCCATGAATGTTCCGGCTGCTACGGCTGTACCGATAACACCGGCAACGTTCGGGCCCATTGCGTGCATCAGAAGGAAGTTTGTAGGATCTGCCTCTGCACCCACTTTCTGGGATACACGGGCTGCCATAGGTACTGCGGATACACCTGCGGAACCGATCAGCGGGTTGATCTTTCCATGAGTCAGTTTGCAGAGCAGTTTACCAAGCATACATCCGCCGAATGTACCGATTGCGAATGCAACAAGACCTAAAACTACGATCTTCAGAGTATCTGCGTTTAAGAATGCTTCTGCACTTGTGGAAGCACCTACGGATGTACCCAGAAGGATAACTACGATATACATCAGGGCATTGGAAGCTGTTTCTGTCAGCTGTTTTACAACACCGCACTCTCTGAACAGGTTACCAAGCATGAGCATACCAACCAGCGGAGCTGTTGTAGGCAGGATCAGGCAGACAACGATTGTGATAACGATCGGGAACAGGATCTTCTCCAGTTTGGAAACCGGGCGAAGCTGGTCCATTTTGATCTTACGTTCTTTCTCTGTTGTGCAGAGTTTCATGATAGGCGGCTGGATGATTGGAACCAGTGACATATAGGAATATGCTGCCACTGCAATCGGTCCCATCAGTGCAGACTGTCCAAGTTTACCTGCAAGGAAAATGGAAGTCGGGCCATCAGCACCACCGATGATGGAGATAGCTGCTGCTGCTTTTCCGTTGAATCCGAGGAAGATTGCAAGGAAGTAAGCTGCATAGATACCAAGCTGTGCTGCAGCACCCATCAGGAAGCTGATCGGGTTTGCGATCAGCGGACCGAAGTCTGTCATGGCACCTACACCCATGAAGATCAGGGATGGTAAGATACTCCACTCATCAAGGATGTAGAAATAATGAAGAAGTCCACCTACACCATTGGACATATCTTCCGGGTTTGCCATAATGTCCGGATAGATATTTACAAGCAGCATACCGAATGCGATAGGAACAAGCAGAAGCGGCTCGAATCCCTTCTTGATAGCAAGGTAAAGGAATACGCAGGCTACTGCGATCATCAGGTAATTGCCCCATGTCAGATTGAAAAATGCTGTCTGGTGAATCAGGTTGGACAATGTTTCTGTTACATAAGACATTTGACTACCTCCCGTCTTAGTTCATTGTTGCTAAAGTATCTCCGTTTTCTACAGAGGCACCTTCTGCAACATCAATGCTTGCGATAGTACCGTCCTGAGGAGCTACTACAGGGATTTCCATTTTCATGGATTCAAGAATAATTACGCTGTCTCCGGCTTTTACTGCCTGTCCAACGCTTGCTGCTACTTTGACAACTTTACCAGGTACGGAAGCAGTTACTTTTACTGCGCCGGCGCCTGCTGCAGGAGCTGCTGCTTTCGGAGCTGCTGCAGGTGCAGCCTTAGGTGCTGCTTTTGGAGCTGCTGCAGGAGCGGATACGCTTCCTGTTTCTTCAACAGTTACTTCATATGCTGTACCATTTACTGTAATTGTATAGCTTTTCATTTTAAAATCCTCCTAAATAAATGACAATTATCTTCTATTTCTTTTTACTTTACGGATGGAACGAACTACGAAGCCATCTGTTGTAGTTCCTTCTGCTGCTGCGATAGCTGCTGCGATAACAGCTACCAGCTCTCCGTCATCTGCAAGGTTCTCTTCTGCCTGTGCAGGTGCTGTCTGTGCGATGGCTGCTGCCTCTGCCTCTTTTGCAGCTTTGGCTGCTTTTGCTTCTGCTGCTTTCTTTGCTTCCGGATTCGGAATAAATCTGAACAGAGAAATCAGAAGGCTTAATAAAATCAGCATTACGAATACAGTTCCAATACCCATCAAAGTATTAAGGCCTGCTCTCTGAAGAGTCTTGCCCATACCATACTGTACATCTACAGACATGGAAGTCGGTGTTCCCTGTGAGTCAAAGACATATACAAAGTTTGCATCTGCTTTCTCAAATTTAAGAGGAACAGTAACTGTGTACTGATCATCTTTGAAAGTTACAGTGGTTTCACCATTGCTTTCCTTCTTTGCGCCAAGTTCATCCTTGGATGTCTGCCAGGACTGCATGGCACTTGTTGTAAAGTCATCTCCTGAACTCATGTAATTCTCGATTTCTTCATCTTTAAGCTGGACAATGGCATCTGTCAGTCCTTCTGCTGTAGTTACCAGTGTGGACTTAACAGTATCATCAACCTTATCTGCGGCAAATACCACAGAGGTGCTGCCAATCACCAGCGCAGCCATTACGAGAAATGTCATGAATACAGAAGTTATTTTTTTGATCATTTTCATATGCGTCACCCCGCTTAGACCGTTCCATGTTTCTTAGACGGACGATCTTCTCTCTTTGTGAACAGCATCTCAAATGCACCGATTACATATTTTCTTGTGTCAGCCGGGCTGATCACAGTGTCAACATAGCCTCTTGCTGCTGCGGAAGCAACACCATTCTGAAGCTCTCTGTACTGAGCAGCTTTTTCATTCAGTTCAGCAGCATCTGCATCTGCGTACATGATCTTGGCTGCCAGGGAAGCATCCATCATACCGATCTCTGCGTTATCCCATGCATATACAAGGTCTGCACCGATAGATTTGCTGTTCATTGCCACGTAAGCTGTACCGTAAGCTTTGCCGATGATCACATTTACCTTCGGAACAGTTGCATCTGCGAATGCAGCTACCAGTTCACCTACGGATTTCGCCATCATCTTCTCGCTGCATAAGGTTGCCATGAAGCCTGTTGCGTTTGTAAGTGTAAGTACCGGAATATCAAAAGCGTCGCAGAATTTCACGAAATCTGCTGCTTTTCTTGCGCCTCTTGCAGAGATGCTTCCGTCAAATGTTTCTGTTTTCTTGCCTTCTGCGTCATATACTTCGCTTCTGTTTGCAACAGCACCTACTGTAGCGCCGTTTAAACGGATAAAGCCTGTAACCATGTCTTTTGCATAGTCTGCTTTTGTCTCGAAGAATTCACCGTTGTCAGCGATCTGGGAAAGTGCGATTGCTGTGTCACCTGCACAGTTTGCAAGATCTGCGCATACGCGGTTAAGATCGTCTGTACACTCTGTGTAATTGTCTGTGTCTTCATTATTAGAAGGAAGAAGTGATACTAAGGAACGGATCTGGCCAAGAATCTCATCCTCTGTACCAACGCCATCGATCACACCTGTCTCTTTGCTCTGGAAATCAGCTGCTGCTGTGTCGCATTTGTCTGTGTTGTTTCCTTCCAGTGCGTTTGGTGTGTTGACGAACATTTTTCCTTTTTTGGATTCCATGAATGTGAAATCTGTCAGGGACGGGATAACTGCCATACCACCGCCGCATGTTCCGAAGATTGCTGTGATCTGCGGGATCACACCGGATGCCAATGTCTGTTTCAGATAGATCTGTCCGAAAGCTTCCAGTGCGTCTGTTGCTTCCTGAAGACGGATACCTGCACAGTCAACAAGTCCGATAACCGGAGCGCCTGTTTTCATGGCAAGATCATAAAGTCTTGTGATCTTCTTTGCATGCATTTCACCAACAGTACCGTTTAATACAGATGCATCCTGGCTGTATACATAAACCAGTTTGTCATCGATCACACCATATCCGGTGATAACACCGTCAGATGGTGCCTTGTTTGCAGTCATGTTGAAATCTGTGGATCTGGCTGTTACACCCTGTCCGATTTCGACAAAACTGTTTGCGTCAAGCAAAGAAGTAATTCTTGTGCCTGCTAAGCTTTGTGTTGCATTACTCATTCTTGTTTGCCCTCCATCTTTATGAGAATATTTAAAAGTTAACCCAAAAATTTAGCCGATTTTAATTTTACCTTTTTCAGCAGAAAATTTCAACATTTATTTGTCATTTTCGTTAAAAATATAGCAGAAAAATTTGTCAGGTTTCTCCAAATTTTGTTTTTTTGAGCATTTCTTCCTATTTTAATAGAGGGTATTACGGTTATTTTGTATTGTCCTGTATTTCACCCTCTCCCGCAAACCAGTGTGTCGACAAGTTGATTTCTCGAACAATCCTGCGTCTGAATTTCTTATTTCTATCCTGCAAGATTGTTTCAAGAATCAACTTGTCGGCACACCAGAGCGTGTTTGAGGTGACTATACCACTCACTTGTCTGAGAATCCGACTGCACAAGTATAAAAGTCTCAGCGCAGCTCGGTGAAAAAATGCTATAGTCATACAGGTTCAGCAGGATTTTCCCATGCTGTGGATGCAGTTGCGAATGCTTTCATTCAGTACGCGGACAGTGCACGGAAAACCATAGATGTTTTTTATTATATAGCACGAATTATCAATTAGATTTACGGATTATCCCATTATATAATTAACACATCAAAGAAATTCAGGCCACAGCTAAAGCACTGAACAGCTATAGATACAACAGAAAATTTCAGGAGGAAAGACGTAATGAAAAGCAATTACCAGCATATTTTCACACCACTCACAGTAAAAAATATGACTATCAAAAACCGTATCGTTATGATGCCTATGGGAACCAATTACGGGGAACAGAACGGCGAAATGAGTTTTCTTCACATTAATTATTATAAAGAGCGTGCCAAAGGCGGCACAGGTCTGATCATCGTAGAGAATGCAAGCGTAGATTCTCCGCAGGGTTCCAACGGAACTACTCAGCTTCGTATTGACCACGACAACTATCTGCCGCGTCTGTACAAATTCTGTGAAGAGATCCACAAATATGGTACCTGTATTGCGATCCAGATCAACCACGCAGGTGCTTCCGCTGTTTCCGCACGTACAAATATGCAGCCGGTTTCCGCATCTGATGTTCCGTCCAAAGAAGGCGGAGAGATCCCGCGTCCGTTATCAGTGGAAGAAATCCATCACATTGTAAAGAAATACGGCGAGGCTGCAAAAAGAGCCCAGGCTGCAGGTTTTGACGCAGTAGAGATCCATGCGGGACATTCCTATCTGATCAGCCAGTTCCTCTCTCCTCTTACAAACAAACGTACAGATGAGTTCGGCGGATCTGTGGAAAACAGAACACGTTTCTGCCGTATGGTCATTGAAGAAGTAAGAAAACAGGTCGGACCTTCCTTCCCGATCATGCTCCGTCTCAGCGCAGATGAGCTGATGGAAGGCGGCAACACTCTTGAGGATACTCTTGAATATCTGGAATATGTTCAGGATGAAGTTGATATCTTCGATGTTTCCTGCGGTTTAAACGGTTCTATCCAGTATCAGATCGATGCCAACTACATGAAAGACGGATGGCGTTCCTATATGCCTAAAGCTGTCAGAGAGAAATTCGGCAAGCCATGTATCTCCATGGGAAATATCCGTAACCCGAAGGTTGCTGAGCAGATCCTCGCTGACGGCGATGCAGACCTGATCGGTATGGGACGTGGTCTTATCGCAGAACCTGCATGGGTGAACAAAGTAGCTACAGGCAGAGAATGTGACCTTCGCAAATGTATCTCCTGTAACATCGGATGTGCAGGAAACAGAATCGGCTTTAACCGTCCGATCCGCTGTACTGTAAACCCGGCTGTTCTGGAAGGTGATGTTTATAAGAATCAGAAAGTGAACAAAAACTGTAATGTTGTAGTAATCGGAGGCGGTACTGCCGGACTGGAAGCTGCCTGTACAGCCGCAGAAGTAGGCTGTAATACCTTCCTCCTGGAAAAAGGTGAGACTCTTGGCGGTCTTGCTTCTGTGATCTCTAAGATTCCTGCAAAGAAGCGTCTGGCTGATTTCCCGAACTATCTGATTCACAGAGCAGAGCAGCTTGAGAATCTTTATATCTTCACAAACACAGAAGGAACACCGGAAAATATCCGCAAGTTCCATCCGAACCTGATCGTAAGCTCCACAGGTTCCGCACCACTGCTTCCTCCGATCAGGGGACTTCACGACCGCATTGACAAAGAAGGCAGCAAGGTTGCTTCTATCCTGGGAATGATCAATCACATCAATGACTATCCGGAAGATATGACAGGCAAGAAGGTTGTTGTTGTGGGCGGCGGTGCTGTTGGTCTTGATGTTGTGGAATTCTTTGCAGCAAGAAATGCTGAAATCTCTATTGTGGAGATGATGGATCAGATCGGACGTGACCTGGATCCTGTTACAAAGAATGACACGAAGGACCAGATGAAGAAACATCATGTGGCCCAGCTTACAAAGACAGCTCTTCAGGAAGTAAAAGACAGCTCTTTCCTTGTAAAAGATGCAGAAGGTGAACGTGAGCTTCCATTTGACTACGGATTCGTATGTCTTGGTATGAGAGCTCAGGGACAGCTTTTCGCAGAGCTTTCCGATGCTTTTGTTTCTGATGATATTGAGATCCTGAACATCGGAGACAGCAAACGTGCAAGAAGGATCATCGACGGAACTCTGGAAGGAAGAAATATCCTTAATACACTGACTCAGATGGGATACCTTTAATAAAAACCTTTACAACAAAATACGAAAGGGGATATTATAATGGCTGAAAGAATTACCGGACATACTGAATTAATCGGTCTGATGGCTTACCCGATCCGTCACTCCAGCTCTCCTGCAATGCAGAATGAGGCTTTTGCAAAACTCGGGTATGACTACGCTTACCTTGCTTTCGAAGTTGGCGCAGATGAAATTGAGGATGCAGTAAAAGCAATCCGTACTCTGAAAATGAGAGGATCCAATGTTTCCATGCCAAACAAAACTCTGGTTGGAAAATACCTGGATAAGCTTTCTCCTGCAGCAGAATTATGCGGTGCAGTTAACACGATCGTAAATGACAACGGTCATCTTACAGGTCATATCACTGACGGTATCGGATTTATGTCTGCCCTGAAAGATAATGATATTGATGTGATCGGAAAGAAAATGACTATCGTCGGTGCAGGCGGTGCTGCCACTGCTATCGAGATCCAGACTGCTTTGGACGGCGTTGCCGAGATCACAATCTTTAACCGCAAGGATGAATTCTGGGATCGTGCAGTATCCACAGTAGAGAAGATCAACACAAAGACATCCTGCCATGCAGTTCTTTATGATCTGGCAGATCTTGATAAACTGAAAGCTGAGATGGATGACAGTTTTATCTTTGTCAATGCTACAGGTGTGGGAATGAAACCACTGGAAGGCCAGTCCGTTGTTCCGGACAAGTCTTACTTCCGTCCTGAGCTGATCGTTATTGATGTTCCTTACTCTCCGCTGGAAACAAAGATGCGTTCCATGGCCAAGGAAGTTGGATGCAAGACAATGAATGGTCTGGGAATGATGTTATTCCAGGGTTCCGCTGCATTTGAGTTATGGACAGGCGAACCAATGCCTATCGAACATATGAAAGAGATTCTTCACATCTCCTATGATGACTGATACCTGATGGTATCTTCAGTATGGATATCTCATATTGTGATGCAGAACAGATCATTTCACTGATCTTTCCGCACATAATATTTGATATATACCGCTTTTCGGCGTACTGCAGGAGATGTACTGATATATTACTCCGCGCAGAATGTACATATTCTGCAGTTTGCTTCAAAAAGCTGTTGATCATGCGGTTATGTTACGGTTATTCTTATAACAGTTCCATAATAATCCGGAACTACTATAATACAACAGAAAATATGAGGATAAACAGATGAACACAGTTCAGGTAAAAAACACTGTGATCGGCGAGGGCAGACCTAAGATCTGCGTTCCCATCGTAGGAAAAACAAAAACAGACATTCTCGAAGAAGCCAAAAAGATCACTACTCTTCCTGTTGATGTAGTTGAGTGGCGTGTAGACTGGTTTGATGATGTCTTTGCTACTGAGAAAGTATTAGAAACCGCAAAAGAGCTTCAGGAAGTTTTAAAAGACATTCCTGTTCTCCTTACATTCCGTACTTCCAAAGAAGGCGGTGAGAAAGAAATTTCTGTAAATGACTATGCTGCTTTAAATATTGTAGCTGCTCAGAGCGGTTATGTAGATTTAATTGATGTAGAAGCATTTACAGGTGATGAAGTTGTTAAGACAATCATCAATGCTGCTCATGAGGCAGGTGTAAAGGTAATTGCTTCCAACCATGATTTCTTTAAGACTCCGGAGAAGGAGGAGATTATCAGACGTCTTCGTATGATGCAGGATTTCGGTGCTGATATTCCGAAAATGGCTGTTATGCCGACCTGCAAACAGGATGTTCTTACACTCCTCTCTGCTACTCTGGAAATGTCTGAGAAATATGCAGACCGCCCGATCATTACCATGTCCATGGCAGGAACAGGCGTTGTAAGCCGCCTGACAGGTGAGACATTCGGCTCCGCTCTCACCTTCGGTGCTGCTTCCAAAGCTTCTGCTCCGGGACAGGTCGGTGTGCATGAATTAAAACAGGTGCTGGATATCATTCACAGCAGTCTGTGATCTGTTGATGAATGATGTGATATCAGATGTTATTCTTTCCTATAGCTGATATCACTCATATTCGTCAACAGATTGTTACAGAATTTGAATTTAATAATTATGACTCCTTAAAATAATAATTGATGAAAACCAAGAAGAACAGCCCCGAATCCCGGCTGTTCTTCTTGGTTTTTGCTTATATTATTTTTTCTCAAGGGGATTCCAGTTGGACAGGAAGATATTCAGTCCGAAGCCTACTGCCAGTGCCCATGCAGATGCCCATGCGGTTCCCTGGGTTGCGAGGACTGCTGCCATTACGCCTGCGATCATCTTGTCTCTGTCGCTCTTGCAGTAATCCATACCGATTCTTGCACATACAAACGCCTGGAACATCAGAGTAATGGAAGATCCTACTCCGAAGATCGGGCGAAAGAAGCTTACTACAGGAATGATCAGCACACTTAAGAATGTGGCCAGTCTGAAAGAAGCCATTCCTCCGAGAAGAGACTTCATTGCTTTCTTTCCTTCTTTATAACGCATGGATACGGATACAGTCATTCCAACCCATAACGGACCGGAAAGGGGAGGAAATGGTGCGATGATGGACAGGATCAGGTTTCTCAGACCACTGACCAGATTGGAACGGCTGGAATTGAAATCAATATACTCATCATCTCTTGCGTGACGTGCCTCTGATACAAGAGTCTCTGTAGTAACAAAATCACCAAATGCAATAACATAACACACCAGTGCCAGTGGCAATGCTTTGATAAACATAGATGCAGGAGGAATCCCTACGCCGAAGATACTCACCTGATCAATGATATCTTTAAACTGAGGAATCTTGATGAAGGTACCGATCTCCAGTCCCGGGGCATCCAGTTCGCCAACCAGAAGTCCTACTACCATTGCGATAAGATATGGGAAAAGATTTCCGTATCTCGCAACCAAATCAAAAAACTTATTGTTTTTTCTTTTCTCCTGATATTTGTCAGAGAAGCTGATCAGGATCAGGAGACCTACACCTGCAACAATAGCCAGAGGATATTTGTGCATATTTCCATTCTCTCCCAGCTGCCCTGCCATAACTGTAACAGGTGCTGCAAGAAGGATTCCGCCTTTGACAGAATTGGGAACTGCATGAACAAATTTATCCGCCAGTCTGGTCACACCCATAAAGATAAATACCAGACCTACCAGCATCTGCAGTGCGATCATTGCCTGGATCCTCTCCTCTCCCATAGGGAAGCCTTCCAGAAATACGATGGTCAGAGGCAGTGTGGGTGTGATCCACCCCGGTACTACCGGATCGCCAAGCAGACTGTGGAGCAGATAAAGAAATGTCTCAATAATTACACAGCTCCACGCCAGCTCATAAGGAAGCCCCAGATATTGCTCCAGATAAGGAACAGCTGCCAGCGCTGTTACACCCAGAATCAAGCCCTGAATGAACTCAACAGATTCTATCTTGTAGTGTATAAAAGGAAGTCTTATCTGAAATGGTCCAAAGGGGATGTAGGGCAGTTCATTTTCTCTTCTTTGTATTCTTGTATACGCCATACAAATTCTCCTTTTCAATAAATTGTTAGATTACTTCTATATTTCAGCTTGTATATTCTATCTTTTTTGTTAATTTTTAGACAATCCAGATTTTAATAAAATCCAATCCGACCGGAAAAAATCTGAAACTTGTAACGTCCAAACATATCTTCAGTTGGATTGGATTTTAATAATTTTTTATTTCAAGGCATAGCGGTAGCTACGACACCCGACAACAACGCGAAAATAAAAAATTTAGATGCGAGATTATTCAGGAAATCAACTTGTTGGCACACTGCCTTACTTATTTCTGTTCTTCTTTACAAAAAGAGCGAGCAGGATACCGATGATGGTCACTGCCATGTTCAGAAGAAGGATCATTCTCGGAGCACTGCTTCCGCCCACTTTGGTAATGTACCCTGCAAGGCTTAAGATTGTGTAGTTCGCGATGCTGGATGCGATCATTACCAGTGAGGTTGCTGTTCCCTTATTCTCAGGGAAGAACTCTGCTGTTGTGGAAACTGCCAGCTGGAGAACACCGCCTGCACCTGCATATCCGATCACAAAACCACCTACCAGACAAATAAACGGAGCCTGGATAAAGTAGCAGAGAGCCAGCATAATTGTAGAGATTAACGGATAGAGGATCAGGACGTTAATCTCTTTCAGACCTTTTTTGATAAATGCTGCTGTTGCAAGGATGGCAGTTGCAGTTCCCAGGGCATACAGGGACTGAATCTTTGAAGGGTCTGCCATACCATAGGAACGGGCAAGTTCCTGATTACAGTTCAGCCATAACATAAAGGTTGAGGAGCTGGTGAATCCGATCAGAATTGCAGCAATCGCTGCAGGGGAAATCTTGTGTCCGGATTTCTTCTTATCAGCTTTAGCCTGTACTGCCTTCTCTCTCGCCGGAAAAGGGAGGATCAGGATCAGGATTCCGTCAATGAGGATTGCAATACCTGCAACAATAAAGATTGTCTTATATGACATATTTGCAGATGCTACGATTCCGATCAGGAATGGAAGCAGAAACTGACTCAGGCAGATGGAAAATTTTGTAAACAGGTTGGCTACTGACGGGTTGTTTACATAGATTTCCATGCAGGTAGGGCTTACGCAGGTATCGAGGAAAGAGTTCGCGATTCCGCCGATCACTGCAAAGGCATATCCCATTGCCATGGATGTGGAATTTGCCATTCCAAAGAAGTATGCTACATAACAGAGCACACCGATAATTCCGCTCAGTTTTCTTCCATATTTGTCAGACAGAGGACCGGAGAAAGGAAGGGAAATCAGACGCCCCAGTCCAAGTGCTGCAATTACAGATACTACCATACTTACATCCAGGGTGCCATCAGCCAGGGGCTTCGCACCCCAGGCAGCTGCAAACTCCGGTTTGTACTGCCCCAGGATAGAAGCACCGATTCCATGGATGAAATAGGTGAAATATGCTGCAAGGGAGGTGAAAATGAGCATTTTGTTTGTTTTCTGTTTCATTTTGGTCTCCTGGGTTATTATTACTTGTTTTCGTTTTCTTCCTGGAATTTCTGGTATTCAGCTGTTGGCATTTCCAGTCCTGTGTAAAGTTTGTAAGCTGCAGCTCCCTGCCATAACAGCATTCCTTTTCCGCCGATTGCAAGCTTGCAGCCTGCTTCTTTGGCTTCTTTTACCATTCTTGTTTCAGCAGGATTGTAAACAACGTCTGCTACTACAAGGTCAGGGCGAAACATGGATTTATCTTTGATCAGAGTAAGCTCTTCGTGAGGTTTCATTCCTGCAAGTGTTGCGTTTACGAGGATGTCTGCGTTTGCAACCTCTTCTTTCAGTTTTGCCTCATCTTCCAGATCAAATACAGAAACTTTACAATCCGGTGTTTCTTTGCTCAGTTTCTCTGCTGTGGACTCTGCACGTGCAAAGAATGGGTCTTTCGGATTGAAGATAGAAATGGATTCTGCTCCGTCTAATGCACACTGTACCTGGATTGCTGTTGCAGCACCGCCTGCACCGAGAACTACCATTTTTTTGCCTTTTACGTCAACGCCATGTTCTTTTAAGTTGCGGACAAATCCGATACCATCTGTGATATGTCCTACTAATTTGCCGTCTTCATTAACGATTGTGTTAACTGCACCGATGATTCTTGCTGCAGGTGAAAGCTCATCCATGTGTTTTGCAACTTCGTTCTTGCATGGCATAGTTACGTTTGCGCCTCTCATTTTGAAAAGACGGATTGCATCCAGAGCAGCCGGAACCTGGTCTTCCTTGATGTCAAATGCCATGTAAGCATAGTCAAGGTTATGAAGACGGAAGCTGAAGTTATACATTGCCGGTGATCCTGAGTGTCCTACCGGGCTTCCGATAAGTGCCATTAATCCTGTTGTTCCTTTAATTCTCTGTTCCATTTCCTGTTTGCCTCCTGAATTTTTTTGTAAAATCATTTTCAAGCTGCTGTCCGCTGATAATATCATACAGCGTCTCTTAACTGCAACTATAAAACGAATAAATTATAAGATTCGAAATTCGCTGATTTACTGCGTAAATCGCTACTTTCTCATGTTTGGTGGGTCCCAGGTTCAAAAATCTTATCGTGCAAGCACGAACGACTTTTTGAACTTTTGACCCTGATATCATCATAATGTGGAAGCTACCTCATACGCTTCTTTCGTAGCATCAAGTGCTCTTCTTGCGCGGGTGGCATCGCCGATCACATAGGTATCCGGTACGATGGCTTTGATCTCTTCGCCGAATGGGTTGTAGTTTCTGAATCCCATGGAAAGGATGACAGAATCATATCCTCTGGATTCATGTCTCTGTCCGTCTGCTGTCTCGTACTCTACGCCATCCTCATAGAATTTGCATACCTTTGCACCTGTGATCTCTTTGATCTTGTAATCTTCGAAATCTTTCATCAGGTAAACTCTATGCTCGTGGATCACGTCGGCACCTACAGTGTCTCTGAACTCAATGACTGTTACATCATGGTTCTGCTCACCGAGGAATGCTGCTGTCTCGCATCCCACCATTCCGCCGCCTACAACAAGAACTTTCTTTCCTGCTGCTCTCTTGCCGTCAAGGAGATCAGAGCCATGGATAATTGCAGGATTGTCGATACCTTCGATTGGAAGGATCAGTGTTCTGGAACCGGAAGCAACAATTACGCTGTCTGGTTTCTCTTCCCTGATAAGATCCAGAGTTACTTCCTGATTCATTTTGATTGTTACGCCTGCTTTCTGGCAGCGTACGATATAGCTGCGGATCATGTTTGTGATGTCGCCTTTTCCCGGAGGATAAGCAGCAAGACGCATGTTTCCGCCAAGTTTATCACTTGCTTCATAAAGTGTTACCTGATGACCTTTTTCCTGTGCGATAAATGCAGCGCAAAGACCTGCAACACCGCCGCCAATTACCATTACTTTTTTCGCTTTTTCTGCAGGAGCAATGCCCTCAGCTTCATGTCCAAGGAATGGGTTTACAAGACAGCATACAGGGTTTCCTGCATACATGTTTGCCACGCAGCCCTGAAGACATGCGATACATGGGATCATATCCTCCAGTCTTTCTTCCTGCGCTTTTAATGGCATATAAGGATCTGCAAGGCTCTGACGTCCGAATGCAACCAGGTCACAGCGTCCTTCTTTTACCATTAATTCCGCAAACTGCGGTTCTGTATAACGTCCTACTGTGATCACCGGGATAGATACGGCACGTTTGATCTCTTCTACCTGAGAAGCGGAGAATCCGCCGTGTGTGACTGTCGGTGCCCACATAAATTCATCGCGGATATGAACAGCTCTGGATACATGGATGGCATCCAGTCCGCATCCTTCCAGATATGCAGCGATTGCAGCACTGTCATGGACATCAAGACCGCCCGGTACTTCGTCACTGCTGTTGATTCTTGCAAGAACCGCGATCTTTCCTTCTGTCATCTTCTTAACTTCTTCGATGATCAGACGGGAGAAACGCATTCTGTTCTCAAAGGAACCGCCGAACTCATCCAGTCTCTTGTTTGTTCTCGGGGAAAGGAAGGTGCTTACCAGATAACCGTGTGCCATATGGATCTCAACTGCATCCACTCCTGCTTCCATGGCTCTCTTTGCTGCAAGGCCATAGCCTTTTACCAGTTCATAAACTTCTTCCGTTGCAACTTCCTTTGGTGTGTCTCTTCCGCAGTCTGAGGGAATGCTTGTAGCTGCCTCAATGGGTGCACCTGCATTCTTTGCATTTCCTTCAGGACCTGCATTCTGAAGCTGTACGGAAACCTTTGCTCCCTCTGCATGACAGGCATCTACTACCTTGCGGAAGCTTTCGATTGTGGAGTCATCATAAAGACATGGTTTGCGAGGACCGCCCTTTGCGCCTTTATGTACTACTGTTGCTTCGATTGTGATCAGACCGAAGCCGCCTTTTGCTCTTTCACGATAATAAGCTGCGGACTGTTCACTCATGCTTCCGTCTGTGTTTGCAAAGTTGTTTCCCATTGGCGGAACTACGAAGCGGTTCTTTACTGTCATTGGACCGATGTTGATCGGCTGAAACATTGCATTGAATTTCATGTGACCTTCTCCTTTTTCTCTGGATTTTATTTATATTTTCAGTATTTTTTATCTCATCAAAAATGCGGATCAGGCAGGCGTGGAGATTTCTGCCTGATCCTTTAATCTGTTGGTTTATCCGTCAGAGACTTACTGAAGAACCTCCGGCCATGCTTCCTCAAGCACTTTCTTTGTGTTCTCATATGTATGGTTTGCAGCATATTCAAGTCCTTTTGCAAGGATTGCATCGCTGATGACTTCTACACCGATTGCGTTTGGTTTGATTCCTTTTTCTTTTACCATCTTAACGAACGCTGCTGTACATCCGATTCCTGTTCCAGGAGCAAGACGGTCATGCATGGATTCGTCTCTTAAGATCGTTGTTGCATATGGTCTTTCCCATACATCGTTGATCTGGATGGATACGATCTTGTCTGCAGGGATGTCTTCGATCACAGAAAGGTCAACCGGCTGATTTGCTCTTACCCAGTGCCAGGTATCCATGATCAGTTTTGCATTCTCGCAGTCAGCTGCCTTTACAACTGCCCAGCCTTTTTTCATATCCGGGATTCCGCTGTATGGCATTGGTTCAACACCGATGATGTATTTTCCTGCTCTCTGGCATAATTCTCTTAATTTCTGAGCAGTATATTCTACGGAGTAGTTTTCCATCAGACCGCAGTTGATCTGTTTTACGTCAAATAATTCACACATATGGAAGCAGAGCTGTTCTTTGTATTTCTGTTCGTAAGATCTGTGTTCTTCTGCCCACTGTACGATGTACTCAACCTCTGTTACTTTCATACCATGTTTGTCCAGAATAGCAAGAATATCTTTGTCAAAAAGTCCCTCATTCAACGCATCTACATAAGTTTCTGCACGAAGGCCGATTCCTTCGTATCCTGCGTTCTTTGCAGCGATCACTCTGTCTTCAAATTTGCACTGATCTCCCAGTGTCCAGGAACTGATTGTAATTGGAAATTCTTTTGACATCTTTTTGTCCTCCTGATAAAATCGCATAATTTTTCTATTTATTTTGATATTATTTTGTATCTTTTTGATATAAGCATTATATATCTTTGTTAAATATAAAACAAATTAGTTCTATCCTTTAAATTCATAGATTTTTTCAATACATCATGATATAATCTACGTATATGACAAATACAGCGCGGATTATTTGTGCAAGAGTGACTATAATTATAGTTTTCCGAAGCATTAAAGGACTATGAAAGCCTGCACATAAAATATAGTCACTTATAAAATACTTATCAGAGAAAGGAGTTTTTCTATGAACCTGTATCATCTGCGGTACTTTTCTACGCTGGCTCATATTGAACATTACACAAAAGCCGCTGATATTCTGGCGATCACCCAGCCTTCGCTGAGTTATGCGATCTCCACTCTCGAGGAAGAACTGGGCGTGAAACTGTTTGAAAAAAATGGAAGGAATGTTACTCTTACCAAGTATGGAAAAGTTTTCCTGAATGACGTGGAAGAGGTACTGAACCGTCTGGACTCTTCTGTGAACAGTCTGAAGCTGGCAGGTAAAGGGGAAGGCTGCATTGATGTGGTATTCCTGCGTACACTTGGAATTGATTTTCTTCCTAAGATCATGCGGGGATTTCTGGAGGAAAATCCTACTAAAAAGATAGATTTTAATCTGTATTGTGATAAAGTTTTAACATCTGATATTCTGAACGGATTAAAAGAGAAGAAATATGATCTGGGGTTCTGTTCCAAACTTGATAATGAGCCGCTGATCGAGTTTATTCCGGTTGCCAGACAGGAGCTGGTTGTGATCGTACCTCTTGATCATCCGCTGGCAGTAAAGGATGAAGTACGGCTGGAGGATACCATTCCTTATAAACAGATTATATTTAAGAAGAGAAGTGGTCTGAGACAGATCATTGACGGACTATTTGAATGTATCGGGCAGACACCGGATGTGGCTTATGAGATTGACGAGGATCAGGTTGCTGCAGGCTTTGTCTCCAATGGATTTGGTATCTGTGTGGCTCCCAATATTCCAATCCTGCAGTCTCTGAATGTAAAGATCCTTCCCTTAGTTTCTCCAAGCTGGCAGAGAAACTTCTATATGGCGATGCTGAAGAACGTATACCATCCACCGGTTGTGGAAGCATTTAAGAAATATGTGATCGAGCAGGCACAGAAGGAATGGGATTATAAGACCAGCTGATCTGACTTAATAAAATATCAGAATACAAAAAGATATGGGACTGTCACGTCAGTCGAGACACCCCATATCTTTTTATAATAACCGATACATTCAATATTATGACTTGATATCCGGCACTTCTGATATCATAAACCAGATCTGTCATGTTATATTATTTTTCTTCATCCATGGTGCGGAGTCTGTGTACCAGCTCTTCACAAATCTCCAGTTCGTTCTTGCCGTCTGTCTCGATGATGATATCAGCCGCTGCCTCGTATTTAGCGCGGCGTTTCTCCATCAGGCCTGCGATAAATGGAACAGTCTTATTGTTCTCAATCAGCGGACGGTCATGGTTATTTTTGACACGGTCAAGAATTGTCTCCGGTTTTGCTGTGAGGAGAACAACACGGCCATTCTTCTTCATCTCTACTACATTGCACTCTCTCATTGGAGTACCGCCGCCGCAGGAGATCACAACATTGCTGCGTGACTGCATTTCGATAAGAAGATTTGTCTCAAGGTCACGGAAATACTGCTCGCCGTATGTCTCGAAGATATCGGAAATACTCATTCCCTGTCTCTGGGCAATGATCTGATCCATCTCTACCACATCCATGGCAAATACATTCTTAAGGAAATCAGAAATTGTGGACTTTCCCGCGCCCATGAAACCGATCAGCACGATGTTGTAGTTAAAGAGTTTTCTTGCCTGGATCCGTTTACTGTTTGTGCGGATACATTCAAATACATCGGAAACCTCGTCCTTATGGCGTCTGCCTTCCATTCTCTTCTCCAGCCATTCTTTCTGCTTCGCTTCCTGCTCAGGCTGTAAAATCTGGAGTCCGTTGGCCTCTTTATATGCCATAATGTCCTCCACGATCCTGTTACGCATGATAAGTGCATCCAGAATGATCTCATCACACTGGCCAAGACTCTCTCTGAGTATTTCTAACTGATTCATATCTCTTTCCTCTGTCTTTCCTATGTCAGCTTGCAGCAGACCGCAGATCAGTCACAAACTGCCATAAACTATTCACGAACGGCAATATATGAATGCCGACTGTTAAGATTTATTATATCAATGTTGCTTTCGCATAGCAACCCTTTAAACCATTAAATTGTTTCATCTGTTTGATAGTTTTTTTCTATGAATTCGACAAACAATTCTATGGCAAGACTCTGATGACAGTTCTTTAAGGTTCCCATATACTATATCTAATGAAAAAAATCATGAAATACTTTTTCAGTGTACCATTTAAAACTGATTTTTTCCACTGATTTCTCCGCATAGACCGGATAAAAATCTATCAGTTTTCCATCCAGGTAATAGGCAATGCGGCCAAGCTTCTCCCCCTTAAGAACCGGTGCACTGACTTTCTGTGGAATTTCTATTTTACAGGTTACAGTTTCCCCTTTTTTCAGAAGGACTTCTTTTTCCCTGTCATATGCGGTTACACTGCATTTACCCCTCAGATAGATTTTCGTTCCTATATCCTGATCATCTTCCACACCGTCTGTTACCAGGATTTTTCCGGTCTGTGGTTCTTTCCAGTAGGTTTCGTACTCATAGTTGTAATCTCCGAAGTCCAGCAGTTTCTCTGTGTCACTCCATTTATAGGTTTTGTGGTTGGGCCACCCACAGCCAAGGAGACTGACGATAAATGTTTTGCCCTCTTTTTCCCAGGCACATACATAACAGTAGCCAGCCTGGGAAGTATAGCCTGTTTTTCCGGCAAGAACTCCGTCTCTCATGTCAAGAAATGCATTGGCATTATGTACAGAAAAGGTTCTCTTTCCTGTGATCTCCGAGAATGTATAATCTCTGGTCTGTGCAATATGCAGGAATGTTTCGTTTTTAACAGCATAGCGCATGATCAGTGCCAGATCTTTGGCTGTTGTGTGATGTTTTCCGTTCTCATCCTCAGCGTCCAGGCCATTAGGTGTGATAAAATACGTATTCTTACATCCTATCTGTTTTGCTTTCCGGTTGAGCATTCTGGCAAAGCCTTCCACGCTTCCCCCGCAGTGTTCTGCAATGGCAACCGCTGTATCATTGTGGCTTTTCAGCATAAGGGAGTACAGAAGATCCTCCAGATAATACTGTTCTCCCTTCTGAAGTCCCAGCTTTACTTCCGGCTGGGATGCCGCATTCTGAGAAACCTGAACATAATCATCCCCCGGAGAGTTCTCCAGTGCCACAATACAGGTAAGCACCTTGGTTGTGCTGGCATTTGCCAGAGGACGCTCCCCGTCCTTTTCATAGAGTACTCTGCCAGACTCTCCGTCCATGAGGACTGCTGATAATGCGTACAGTTCTGCCGGTTCTTCTGCAACAGGTGTCATGTCTACTGTCTGAGGTATTTTGTACTCCGCTCCCCGGGCGGAGGTGTATGTCTGCGTAAACAATAATACCGCCGTCACAACAATGACAGCGGCAATATGTTTCATTCTCATACTCCACCTCACATGCTGGCAATCCATGAATATCACTGTTCATAATTTACGGTTATTCACAGATTTGTTGTTTACAGGATATCTGCAGGATTTTGCTTCACCCTATAAGATAATTTATGCCTGCATGTCCGGAATATGACTGTCACAGTTCCGAAAAATATCGGGATATGCCCATTACCCGTTATAAGTCCGGTCCCATCTTTTGCTCAGATGATAAGCTCCCTCTCTTAAGGTATAAAGTTCTCCCAGATATTCCACAGCTTCAGGAACCGCCTCTCTGTAAAGCCTCTCAAGTTCAGGCATGGGAGCTTTTGCCTGCTCTACTGCTTCGGCAGTCATGAAATGTTCAATGACAGAGCCGATGGACTCTCCTCCCAGTCTCAGAAGTTTCCCCAGAATCCTGCGTTTTCTTCCATGGTCATCACACACCATGAAATTGGTAAGAATTTTCATCATCCTGACAGAAATATAAATGTTTATGGTTTTCACCAGAGGAATGGCCCTGTGGATCACTCTGGCATATTCCATCTTCGGCATGATCCCGCAGGCCGGATAATAATGGTCAGGATCTTTACCTGTCTCTTCCATAAGCACACGGTCAAATTCCTTCTCCAGAACAATGTGAGGAATGACGCCTTCTGCAGCCATCTTATTTACATAGGGATGGCATGCGGAGTCCAGAATATAATGACAGCCAAACCCAAGAAGATATGCAAAAAGTGCCTCATCATCATTTCTTCTGACCTGCCGCATCCCTTCTTCAAAAAAGGCTCTTGCCTTCTCATGATGCATCGCAATCCCGAACTGGGTGACAGGATTCTTTGAAACCATATAGTAGAACAGGATATCCGGCCCATGTAAACCGATTCTGTACAAGTCCCCATGTCTTCGGATCAGGGCTTTCATATCTGAAGGCAGTCTCTTATATACTTCTTTTCCAAATAAATCATGCGCATATGTGGTTGGCATTAGTTTTTTCTCCTTTATCTTACACATCCAGTTTCAGCTGGATTTCTTCCTCTGCCTCTGCCTTAAAGTCCTCTATCTGGACAGGATCAGGGACAGGCAGGGATTCCAGATCCTGTACGCCGAAGCAGCGCAGAAACTCTTCCGTGGTCCCGAGCAGGATCGGACGTCCGGGGGCATCCAGACGCCCCAGCTCCCTGACCAGACTGTATTCTACCAGCTTGTTGATGGCGTGGTCACATTTTACCCCTCGGATCTTCTCGATCTCCGCCTTTGTAACCGGCTGTTTGTATGCAATGATGGATAAGGTTTCCAGCATAACATCTGACAATGCCGGCTTCTGAGGATGCAGGGCAATATTGATCAGATACTGATAATATTCTTTCTTTGTACACATCTGGAAAGAATTCTCCAGCTCTATGATCTGGATGCCTCTGTTCTCTTCCTGATAACGGTCCATCATATTGCGGATGATCCTTCCTGTTGTCTTCTCGTCCACACCGATGGCTCTGGCGATCCGGGGCAGTTCTACGGAACCGCCCATTGCAAAAAGTATTGCTTCTATCGCAGCTTCTGTCTCCTTAATCTTCACTCAGTCTTCCTCATTCCTTTTATTACATATTGATCTCCGTATTCTATGGTTCATCTTCCGCAAATTCTGTAAGATTCTTCCATGTATCCGGGTCTGTCTGTACTTCAACAGAGATATCATCGAACAGTCCGTCCTGCTCTACATGGATATGTCCCATTTTCATCAGTTCCAATATGGAGAGAAAGGTGACGATCACCTGTACTTTCGAGCACTGACTCTCCAGGAGATTGCGGAAGCTGAATTTCCGATGGGTACGGGCAAAATCTTTGATCTCTATCATCTTATCAGACAGACTGACCTCTTCCTTCTCGATGGTTCCGAATTTGCTTCGGATAGGATCGACCTTGTCTTCCTGCCTGCGGATGATAGACTTGTAGATTGCATTCAGCTTCTCCAATGTGAGACCTGCCAGAAGTTCCTTTGGATCTACAGGCTCTCTGTACTGCAGTACCTCATCGGGAAGAGTGGGCTCTTTAAAGAATACATTTGCCGCATCGTCCATCTTATCCTTCAGTTCATAGGACATAAACTTATACATCTTATATTCCAGAAGTTTCTCCACCAGTTCCGCTCTTGGATCTTCCTCTTCTCCCTCCTCATTGACTTCTTTCGGGAGAAGCATTTTACACTTGATATCCAGCAATGTGGCTGCCATAACCATAAACTCGCTCATGACACCAAGGTCTTCCCGCTCCATGGCATGGATGTATTCCATATACTGATCTGTGATCTCCACGATGGGGATATCATAGATATCTATTTTATTTTTTTCGATAAGGTGCAGTAAGAGATCCAGAGGACCTTCAAATACTTCCAGCTTTACCGGAATTCCCATAGCACAGTCTTTTCCTTTTCAAGTAAATATTTCGCTGCCATACAGTCAGCAGACAGTAACAATATTCTCAGGCATTCGGTTTCAGATCCACCATCAGCAATTCTCTGGGATTATGGATCCTTACAGGTATAGTGTGTTCCCCTGCTCCTGCGCTTACCAGCATATGCTGTTCCTTCCTGTGGAAATCTCCGCAGCAGAACTTCGGAAATGGATGAAGCTGTGGGGAAAGCAGCCCATTGTGCCTGCCAATTCTTACAATCCCTCCATGATAATGCCCGCTCAGGATCAGATCTGCCCCCCAGTCAAAATAGGTATCTCCATATTTGGGACTGTGAGCCAGAAGAATATTCAGGGAATCGGAAGATGGTTCTCCGATCAGTTCCCTGACTTCCTCTCTTTTAAGCTGTGGAGAAAATGGCTTTTTATAATAGATCAGAGGTACTTCCAGACCATAGACAGTAAGGCTGGTTTTTCCCACCTGCAGGCTGCAGGATTCATTATGCAGGATATGGATCCCGGCTGTCTTCAGCTCCTTTTCATATTCCTGATATCGGGCTGCCATACAGTTCTCCTGAGGATCTGTCCTGTACAGCTTATATTCATGGTTTCCCAATGCATAATAAACCGGATACTGCTGAGCAAGGCTCCTCAGAAGAGATGATGCAGTCTTTAAAGAAGCAGAATCATTTCTCACGATCATATCACCGGCAATGAGAATCCCATCCGGTCTGTACCGGTGGATCGTCTCCAGAAGCTTTCTGTTATCAGGGCCAAATTCCATGCCATGAAGATCTGCGATCACAGCAAATCTGATGCCTCTCGCATCCTTTATTTTGTTAGAATGGATTGTATAATGTACGGTTTTAAATCTTTTCATGCAAGTTTTCTTTTCCCTTTATGTTCACTTTGTGTCTGACAACGCATTCTGCGGGATATTATTTTCCAAATCCGCAGTTCGGGAATGTACAGACATCACAGTTCAGGCAGAGTCCACCCTCTCCAAGTTGGTTAATCTCTGATAATGTGATCTCATCATCTGCCATCAGTCTCGGCAGAAGCAGATCAAAGATGGTATTCTTTGCATACATAACACATCCCGGAAGCCCAAGGATCGGTATCTGCCTGCCGTCTTTCTCATAATAGGAAACCAGCATCATAGCTCCCGGAAGTACGGGTGCACCGTAGGATACGATGCGGGTTCCTGTTGCTTTGATCGCACCCGGAGTTCTGTCATCCGGATCTACGCTCATTCCACCGCTGCAGACTACCATATCGGCCCCCTCTTCGATAAATTTCAGGATATCGGCTGTTATCTGTTCCATATCATCACCCGGTTTTGTCTGACCGATGACCTCTGATGGAAATTTTGCAAATTTATCTCTCAGTACAGGAGTGAAGGTGTCAGTGATCAGACCTTTCTGCACTTCACTTCCTGTTGTTACGATACACACCTTTTTCTTCTTATATGGCAGAATGGAAAAGATCGGCTCTGCGCCTGCCACCTCTGCTGCACGATCCATTTTCTCCTTCTCGATCACCAGAGGGATAATTCTGGTTCCTGCAAGTTTGTCGCCCTTCTTTACAGGAAAATCTCCATGGCGGGATGCAATCATCATCTCTCCAAGTGAGTTGACAGCCAGCAGAGCTTCTCTGCGGATCTTAAGCACTCCGTCAATGTCTGCGATCAGCTCGATTTTTCCCTCTTTTATATCAGAACCATGCATGGTGTCCGAATCTCCGGCACAGATCTTATAAAGGATCTCTGCGCCTTCATTCTCATGAAGGATTCCTTCTTTCTTCTCCCACACATATAAATGTTCTTTTCCTACAGAGAGTAACAGAGGAATATCCTCTTCTCTGACAATATGACCTTTCTTAAAAAGCACCCCTTTTTTTACATCTTTGATAATCTGTGTGATGTCATGGCACAAAATGTGCCCTACGGCATCTTCTGTACGGATTTCTTTCATTATATAGTACCTTCCTTTTGTTTTTTATTTCCCTCAATACCCATTTGGATTTTATTATACATCGGATTGCTGTCCTTTGTCAAAAAATTATAAAACTGTCCAAAATACTTTTTGTTCACAGGTCACTGTTCACTCTGTTCTCAGTAACGTTTACAATCTCATGAAGACTTTTTTCAGGCAGTCCGGATATGTGGCTTTTCCTGCATTTTCCCCATAAAGAATCCTCACTCTTCCCAGTTCCTTCCCATCGACGGAATAGATCATCTCCCCTGCCAGGGTGTTCTTTTTCACCGGGGCCTTTACTTCCCTGTGGATTCTCAGCTTTCTTTTTACATTCCCGATATTCTGTCCTGTGGTATCCAGATAGTGGAACTGTTCTTCATAAACCAGGGAAACCTTCTTTTTCTTTCCATTTCTGACCGGGATCTCAGGCAGAGCTTCCATTTTCTTATCTATGTACAGGCTGCATTTTGAAAAGCCATAATTTAACATGGAGGCTGCATCTTTAAATCGCACTTTATAGTCCGGGGCTGCCATCACTACTGCGATCAGAGTAATGTCATTTCTTTTGGCGACTGCGCTGAGACAGTATTTTGCAATACTGGTGCTTCCTGTCTTCAGGCCGACACAGCCCTCATAGCTGCGGATCAGTTTGTTGGTATTGGTAAGTCCGAATTCCTTGGTCCCCTGCCTGGTCACATGGGTGATATTTTCCATCCATATAGAAGAATATTCCAGAATTTTCGGATATTTTGTGATCAGTTCCCTGCTCATGATGGCAATGTCCCTGGCTGTTGTGTAATGATCGGGAGATTCTGTCAGACCACAGCAGTCTTCAAAATGAGTATTTTTCATCCCAAGTCCTTCTGCCCGTTCATTCATGTGGCGGACAAATTCCTGTTCACTGCCACAGATATGCTCTGCCATTGCTACGCTGGCATCGTTTCCTGACGCGATTACAATGCATTTGATCAGGGTTTCCACTGTCTGGATTTCCCCCTCCTCCAGAAACACCTGAGAACCGCCCATTGACTTTGCATGGGCACTGGTTGTGACTGTGTCGTCCATTTTCAGGCTGCCTTTATCCAGAGCATCAAAGATCAGGATCAGCGTCATGATCTTCGTGATACTGGCAGGGCTTCGTCTGGTATCCGCATCCTTCTGATAAACGACTGTTCCTGTCTGCGCTTCCATTAAGATTCCTGATGGTGCTTCAATAAGATCTGTGGATTCTGCCTGTTTGGTATTGCTTTCCTCGGGCAAAAAGATTCCGGCGGCATAAGCAGGGGTAATGATAGTGCAGACCATGATGATCACAGCGCATATTATGGAGATCCATTTTTTTCGCATATTCTCTCTCCGATCAATGTACCGGCAGGCTGCCGGCGCACGCTCTAAGACTACTTTCTTTATTCATTATATAGCAATCCAATAAAATAATGCATCTTAATCCGATACCTGATCATAATCAGATAAAAAGCACTGAAAACCATAAAAATACGATTTTCAGTGCTCATTTTACATCAGTGGCGCAAATGCGCGGAAAATATTCTGCATGATACGCAGCCCTATATTTCTGTTCAGGCAGAATTCCGGTTCTATCTGCCTGCAATATTCCATAGTCTGGATAAAATCATCTTTGATATCCTGTATTACTCTGTTTCTGTAGATCCATACACCATCCTCAAAATGAAGATAAAGACTTCGATAGTCCAGGTTGATGGTTCCCACAACTCCAATCTCATCATCACTCACAAAGGATTTTGCGTGAAGGAAACCGGGCTGATATTCATAAATCTTTACACCGGCTTCCAGAAGCTGTCTGTAATAGGATTGGGTAAGGATAAATACCAGCTTCTTGTCAGGGATTCCCGGCGTCATAATACGCACATCCACCCCGCTTTTGGCTGCCAGACAGAGGGCAGTCATCATCTCATTATCTATGATCAGATAAGGAGTACAGATATATACATATTTTTTTGCCTTGTTGATAATGTTCAGATATACATCTTCACCGACAACCTCCTCATCCAGAGGTGTATCACAGAACGGCTGGACAAATCCGTCACTCTCAAATTCTTCCTCATGATATCTGTGGGGAAAATAGGCTTCATAATCAATACTTTCTTCAGATCTGCCGATCACCGCCCACATATGGAGAAACATTACCGTCATATTCCAGACAGCTTCCCCTTTGAGCATAACAGCGGTATCCTTCCAGTGTCCGAAACGCTCTTTCTGGTTGATATATTCATCTGCAAGATTGATGCCTCCCGTAAATCCAACCCATCCGTCAATGATACAAAGCTTCCTGTGATCCCGGTTATTCTGGATAATATTCAAAATGGGACGGAAAGGATTAAATACCTGACATTTGATTCCTTTTTTCTGAAGCTCTTCATAATATTTATGGGGAAGTGTTGTGAGACAGCCAAATCCATCATAGATCAGGCGTACATCCACGCCCTCCTCAGCTTTCTTTTCCAGAATATTCAGGATTGTCTGCCACATCACCCCATCATTGATAATGAAATATTCAATAAAAATGTATTTCTTCGCCTGTTTCAGTTCCCTCACAAGCACCGGAAACATATCGTCTCCTACCTGAAAATACTCTGCAGTTGTGTTCTCATGGACCGGAAATCTGGAAACATCCGAAATATATCTGGACTGATTTGAAGCCGAGGGATCCAGAGCCTCCAGCTTCTGCCTCGTCTGTGGCCGATCCTGCAGATACTCCCTGCTCTCCTCAATCCTCTGTTCAAAATGCTGCTGCATGATCGCAGCGATCCTGGAACGTCCAAATACAAAATATAATACCACTCCAAGGATTGGCAGGATCAGGATCAGCATGGTCCAGGCCAGTTTATAGGAAGGATTTATTTCCTTATTCAAAATCCACAATACCAGCACAATACCTATCAGCCTTAATCCGATATCAATGTATCTGGAATACGCAGCCAGACGCAGTACCATCATTAAGATCCATCCGAGCTGGACAAGCATTGCAACCGCAACATAAAAGATTCTGTTGAAAATCAGCTTTGCCAGTTTTTTAAACAGTAAAAGGATCCAGTTTTTCTTTTCTTTAAGTATTTTGTTATTTTCTGCCTTCAAGATTACTTCCTTCCCCTGATTATTGTCCAAATTATGATAAAAATCCCTGACAAAACTGCCAGGGATTTTTGCGCACAATTAATTATATTTACGTTTTCTTGCGGCTTCAGATTTCTTTTTACGACGAACGCTTGGTTTCTCGTAATGCTCTCTTTTGCGGATTTCCTGCTGGATTCCTGCTTTTGCACAGCTTCTCTTGAATCTGCGAAGAGCGCTATCTAAAGTCTCGTTCTCTTTTACGATTACGTTTGACATAGACTCACACCTAACCTCCCTCCAGTTGTAGATTGTGCTAAAATACAACTGTCTGGGTATTTTTTCTTGCACAAGTGATATTATATATCATTGCCTGTGGGTTCGTCAACATTTTTTTGGTTAAATTTTGCAGATTTTTTTAGTTACTATTCACACGCCACTATCCCGCGAGGTGTTTTGGCATGTATATGCCAAAATCCCGAGACATACCGCGCGAATTTATGCGATTAGCATAAATTCTGTGCATCGCGAAGCGTGTTGCTGGTCACAAAGTGAGCAGTAACAATTTTTACTTTATCTGACCTTCAAGGATTCCTGCTGCTGCATCTACGGCTTCCTGAGCTTTGGCAGGGTTCTTTCCGCCGGCCTGAGCCATGTTCGGACGTCCGCCGCCGCCACCGCCTACGATAGCTGCCACTGCTTTGATCAGGTTACCTGCGTGAGCGCCTGCTTTCTGTGCTGCATCAGTAGCCATTGCAAGAAGGTTTACTTTCTCACCGTTTACTGCTGCCAGAAGGACAACACCTTCACCAAGTTTGCCTTTCAGCTGGTCGCCAAGGTCACGAAGTCCGTTCATATCCACTCCGTCTACTTTTGCAGCAAGAAGTTTCACACCTTTGACTTCTACTACTTTATCCATAACATCTCCCAGAGCTCCCTGAGCCAGTTTGCTCTTTAAGGATTCGTTCTCACTGGAGAGTGCCTTTACTTCTCCCTGAAGATGTCCGATCTTCTCTACGATCTCTGCAGGATTTGCTTTCAGGGCTTTTGCAGCTTCATGAAGCAGTTCTTCCTGTTTCTTATAGTATTCCAGAACACCATTTCCTGTCAGAGCTTCAATACGGCGCACACCTGCTGCGATACCGGATTCGGAAACGATCTTGAACAGCATGATGTTGCCTGTGTTTGCCACATGAGTACCACCGCAGAGTTCCTTGGAGAAGTCGCCCATGGATACCACACGTACCTTCTGATCATATTTCTCTCCGAACAGAGCCATTGCTCCGGATTTCTTAGCCTCTTCCACATCCATAACATCTGTACGGACTTCAAGACCAGCCTGGATTTCTTTATTAACAAGCGCTTCTACCTGTGCGATCTCATCAGCTGTCATAGCCTGGAAATGAGCAAAGTCGAAACGAAGTCTGTCCGGTGTTACCAGAGAACCTTTCTGTTCTACATGACTTCCAAGAACTGTCTTTAATGCTTTCTGAAGAAGGTGTGTTGCACTGTGGTTCTTCTCTGTATCTCTTCTTGCAGCTTCGTCCACTTTCAGGGAAACTGTTTCGCCTGTGGAGATCATACCGGATTCCATATGACCTACATGTCCGAATTTACCGCCGCGAAGCTTGATGGTGTCTTCTACTACGAACTTACCATTTGCAGTTTCGATCACACCTGTATCTCCGACCTGTCCACCCATAGTTGCGTAGAATGGAGTCTGCTCTGTAAAGACAGTTCCTTTCTGTCCTTCCATCAGGGAGTTTACAATCTCTGTCTCTGTTGTAAGGACTGTTACTTTGGAATCAAAGGTAAGATGATCGTATCCTACGAATTCTGTTGTAACATTTACATCAATATCATCATATACAGTTGCGTCAGCACCCATATAGTTTGTCACTTCACGTGCAGAACGTGCTTTGTTTCTCTGCTCTTCCATACATTTCTGGAAGCCTGCCTCGTCAATATCATATCCTTTTTCCTCAAGGATCTCTTTTGTAAGATCCATCGGGAATCCGTAAGTATCATATAATTTGAATGCATTTTCGCCGGAAAGTGTTTTCTCTCCTGCTGCTTTCATCTCATCTTCCATCTCTCCAAGGATACGAAGACCCTGGTCAATGGTCTTGTTGAACTGGTTTTCTTCATTTGTGAGAACTTTAAAGATAAATTCTTTCTTCTCTTCCAGCTCCGGATATCCTGCTTTGGAACCATTGATCACTTCTTCACTTAATTTTGCAAGGAAGGTGCCTTCGATTCCAAGAAGACGTCCATGACGTGCTGCACGACGGATCAGACGGCGGAGTACATAACCGCGGCCTTCGTTTGTAGGCATGATACCGTCGGAGATCATAAATGTTGCAGAACGGATATGGTCTGTGATCAGACGGATGGATACGTCATCATTATAATTCTTCTCGTATTCTTTTCCGGAGATCTTACATACCAGGTTACGCAGTGCGCAGATAGTATCTACATCGAAGATGGAATCTACGTCCTGCACAACAACTGCCAGACGTTCCAGACCCATACCTGTATCAATGTTCTTCTGTTTCAGTGTTGTATAATTTCCGTTTCCATCGTTCTCAAACTGGGTAAATACGTTGTTCCATACTTCCATGTAACGGTCACAGTCACATCCTACTGTACAGCCAGGTTTTCCGCAACCATACTTCTCTCCACGGTCATAATAGATCTCTGAACATGGACCACAGGGACCTGCACCATGCTCCCAGAAGTTATCTTCTTTTCCAAAACGGAAAATTCTGTCAGCAGGGATTCCGATTTCTTTGTTCCAGATGTCAAATGCTTCATCATCTTCCAGATATACGGAAGGATAAAGACGGTTTGCATCCAGTCCTACTACCTCTGTAAGGAATTCCCAGGACCAGTGGATGGCTTCTGTCTTGAAATAGTCACCAAAGGAGAAATTACCCAGCATCTCAAAGAATGTACCGTGACGTGCAGTTTTACCTACATTCTCGATATCACCTGTACGGATACATTTCTGGCAGGTACTTACTCTTGTTCTTGGCGGGATTTCAGCACCTGTAAAATATGGTTTCAGCGGAGCCATACCTGCGTTGATCAGCAGAAGACTCTTATCTCCCTGTGGTACCAGGGAAAAGCTTTTCATTACCAGATGTCCTTTGCTCTCCATGAAGTCGAGGAACATCTGACGAAGTTCGTTTACTCCGTATTTCTTCATAATCTTTTCCTCCTGAAATCGGCGGCACCGGTTCAGCAGTATCCGCCGATATTTCTATAATGAATTTTTTATTTTGCCAGAACTTTATTGAATTTCTTTTTGCCTTTTTTCAGCACTACACCTTCACCTGTAAGTGCATCTTTGGCAACTGTGTATTTCACATCTGTGATCTTCTCACCGTCAATGGAAACACCGCCCTGTTCAATGGCGCGACGTCCCTCGGAACGTGTTGGAACCATTCCTGCTTTTACAAGCATGGAGATCAGGTCGATTGTTCCTTCTTCTGAGAAATCTTCGTCTGCAAGCTCAGTTGTCGGCATGTGTGCTGTATCAGCGCCGCCTGCAAAAAGTGCTCTTGCGCCTTCCTGCGCTTTCTTTGCTTCCTCTTCGCCATGAACCAGATTTGTCAGCTCGTATGCAAGGATTTCTTTTGCTTTATTCAACTGGCTTCCTTCCCATTTCGCCATCTCATCGATTTCTTCTAACGGAAGGAAGGTAAGGAGACGCATACATTTGATAACATCTGCATCATCCACGTTTCTCCAGTACTGATAGAAATCGAAAGGAGAAGTCTTCTCCGGGTCAAGCCATACAGCACCGGACTGTGTTTTACCCATCTTCTTACCTTCGGAGTTCAGAAGAAGTGTGATCGTCATGGCGTAAGCGTCTTTTCCAAGTTTACGACGGATCAGCTCTGTACCGCCAAGCATATTTGCCCACTGGTCATCACCGCCGAACTGCATGGTGCAGCCGTATTTCTGATACAGCATGTAGAAGTCGTAGCTCTGCATGATCATATAGTTGAACTCAAGGAATGTAAGTCCACGTTCCATACGCTGTTTGTAGCACTCGTGAGAGAGCATACGGTTTACAGAGAAATGTGGTCCAACATCACGAAGTACTTCTACATAATTTAAGTTCATCAGCCAGTCTGCATTGTTTACCATTAATGCCTTGCCGTCTGAGAAGTCGATAAAACGTTCCATCTGTTTCTTGAAGCAGTCGATGTTGTGCTGAATGGTCTCCACTGTCATCATCTGACGCATATCAGATCTTCCGGACGGATCACCGATCATACCGGTTCCGCCGCCTAATAATGCGATGGGTTTATTTCCCGCCATCTGCAGACGTTTCATCAGGCAGAGCGCCATGAAATGTCCTACGTGAAGGCTGTCTGCGGTAGGGTCAAAGCCAATGTAAAATGTGGCTTTTCCATTATTTACCATTTCTTTGATCTCTTCTTCGTCTGTTACCTGGGCAATCAGACCACGGGCTTTCAGCTCGTCCCAAACTGTCATTGTTTGTTTCCTCCTCGTAATAAAATAAAACAACCCGGTTCCTGTCCCTTTAGGACGAGAACCGGGTCCCGCGATACCACCTAAATTCGCAGAAAACTCGCATTCTCTGCCTCAATAAGTAACAAACCATGCCATTGTTATGATAAACAACGGTTCTCTCTGTTACTTAAGCATGTTAACGGATGCCACTCCGCTGCAGCCTACTTACCTTACAATATCTCTGAGGTGTTCGGTGCAGAGCTCCGGGAGGTATTCACATAAGTTCCCCACGCGCCTCTCACCTGCCGGCAGCTCTCTGTCTGTTTTCCCTATGTTACTCTTTCCCATCTGTGCCTTTTTATATCATATATCTGCAAGTATACAAATACAAAATTTATTTGTCAAGGAATTTATAGCAATCCTCTTCATATTTCACCAACTTAAAGCATTAATGTACTCACCCTGAAATCCAGTCCACAAAGAATACATGTCCTTTGTACTGTTCATATTCCAGCTTGCTGAAATTAAGGTTCTGTGCCTTAAATGCTGCCGGAGTCATAAAGAATTTGTAATTGAAATCCTTTGTCTTAAATCCCGGGAGTGTTCTCTTTGTGCCATGATTCACATAGTTACTGAACACTTCCATGGCTGCCTTTGCTGCCGCATAGGCATTGGTCCTGTCCTCAAACTGGCCTTTCAGTCTTTTAAGAAGTGCTCCGTCTGTGACAACCGCATACTGGGTAGGTTTTCCCTGATATACCACATAACGGATCTGTGACGGAAATTCTTTATACTGGTCAATGGTACAGTTTAATACGCAAAGCGCAACTGCCTCCATTCCCACGACTCCCTGATCTCCTGCTTCTGCATCACACACTGCTGCCAGAAGATCCAGATCTGACACCTTTCCGTCTGCAATTCCCGGATGTTCCAGGAACTCTTCTTCCATATAGTAGTATTTATTATTCTTCGCATCAAAGACCTTGACATATTTGCCCTCTACTGTGTAATCATTATCGGAAGTCTTTGTTGCAGCACCGTCAGAATCAAACCTGTATGTAGTTCCGTCAATGGAAGCGATGGTATTTGCCAGCATCACTCCTGATGTATCAAAGTAATATTTCTTTCCATCAAGCTCAAGCCAGCCTGTCTTCGCCTTACCATCTGAAGGGTTGAAATAATATTTCTTACTTCCTACGGTTCCGAAACCTTTCTGATAACGGACACCGGTTGATTTTGAAAAATAGTAATAGTCTGAGTCAATTTTCTCCAGACCTGTATACATTATTCCATTTGACGGCTTAAAGTATCTGTAATTTCCGGCACTGCTCTTCACCCAGCCTGTACACATACGTCCATTGGCCTGACTGAAATAGCGTTTCTGTTCTTTTTTGTTCTCCACCCAGCCTTTGGCCATAACGCCGGAACCGCTGTAAAAATAATATTTATATTCATCTGTATCTGTGAGCCAGCCTCTTGTCATCAGGCCTGTTGTCTCATCAAAATGGCGGGTATTTCCATTGGAATCAGTGATAAATCCTGTCACCATATATCCGGCTCCGCTGGTAAAGTATCGGATCGCCTGTCCGCTGGAGTCTTTTACCCAGCCTTTTACCTGAACTCCTGTTTTCTTATCAAAGTAATATTTCTTACCCTTAAGTTCCAGCCAGCCTTTCTGTTTGGAACCGTCTTTGTTTATGTAATAGGTTTTCCCTTTCTGAGTGACAAATCCTGTTTTTGTTGCCGCGGATACACTAAAACAGCCCATTACAAAAACGGTCATCACAAAAAGGAGCAGATACTTTAACAATAGTTTCCCATGTTTCTTCATTCTTATTCTCCGTTTCCTCTCTTTTTATACGTATTGTTTTACGTTTTAATTGGGTTATTGTTGCATTTCTTTCTCAATCATTACAGATTTGTTACGTGGTATATTATATCGGATTCATATATTATTGTCAACTTGTGAAAAGCAACAATTCGCATCGAACTTAAGGTTATTGGTTATTGGTTACTGTGAACATAATGAACAATGATGAAACTGTAACACTTTTTGCGGTTCCACATATGATAGGATTGTAAAGAAAAAAAACGGAGGATTTAATATGAGCGACTTAGCTGCTACAAATTGCGGATGTGAGGACAGAGGAGGATGCGGATGTGGCTGCGCTAATAACAGCGGATGCGGATGCGACAATGGCTGCGGATGTAATAACGGATGTGGATGTAACAGTGGATGGGGACTTTCAGGCGGAAATAATTCCTGCTGCAATATTCTCTGGATCATCATCCTTCTGTGCCTGTGCGGAAACAATAACTGCGGATGCGGCAATGGCTGCGGCGGATGTGGCAACGGCGACAACTGCTGGATCATTATCGTGCTGCTTCTGTTATGCGGAAACAATGGCTGTGGATGTGGCTGCTGACAATCATTTTCTGTTGGCAGGGGGAGCTTTCCCTCTGCCTCTTTATATTTTACAGGATTATAACTTCGTCCTTATTATTCATGCTGCCTGATATTATCCTTATCTTTCATATTCCGGGAATTGATCCTGTCTGTTTTCTTTTCCGGGTGCACTGTCTGAGCACATTGTTTTTTCTTTTTCACACACTCCAGATCTATCTCATAAAAAGCATTTCCATTTATAATAAGCATTTCTTTCTTTTCTTCTGACTCTGATCCCATATCTGATTCTCCATTTTTTTGCAACTGCAAACGCATGATACCTGCAGCAATTCCATAAAATTTGAGGCAGCGTGCAGTAAAGCAGTCTCACAGTTACTTAAATTCTACTTTATTATATGTCAGAATCCTTCTCCCCGTCATATTCTGTTAATAAAAAACATAAAATGGAAGCAGATATTATGAATGAAGAGCAGATTTCACAGACTTTACTGGATCAGATGGTCAGTTCTGACCGCGGACAGATGATAAAAGCCGCCATTCCTTATCTTCCGCCAAAAGGACAGCAGATTTTCTCAGTCTATGAAAAAGCGGTTGAATTTATCAATACGGTTTCTGTTTTCAGCAAAAGAAGTTCCGGCAGCGATCTGTGTGCCATGAGCATGCCGCCCCAGAATCCGGTGGATATCATCAATGATATCCGCAACTTCTGTTATGGTCCCAGCAGGGATAAATTAGATCAGATGGTAAATATGATGGCTATGGTTCAGATGCTGCAGCTCATGAACCAGCCTGCAGATGGTGAGAAGGAGGATTCCCATGAATGATGACTGGCGCAACAACCCGAAGCTTGCAGGTATGGATCGTTCCAAGCTTGATATGCTTCAGAATCTGGCTTCCCAGGGAAGTTCAAAGGGTGCAAATGAGATGCTGCCTTTCCTGATGAGCGCAGCTGCTCAGGGAAAAAAAGGTGGTCTGAAATTTAATGCTGATGAGATTTCTGCGATCATTGAAGTGCTGAAGATGGGAAAATCTCCCGCAGAGGCACAAAAACTTGATAAAGTGGTGAACCTTATGAAAATGATGCGGTGACCAAGTCCCCACTCACTGCTTATTGCTTTTCGCAGACTCCGCAGAAAACTTACCTGATTCGGTTAATATGAATTGCTATGATAACAAAAAGAGTACATTTCATCAACTTTCCGAAATGTACTCTTATGTTCAGTAATATAACTTGTCACCAATTATTATCTGTCATATTTGCGCAGCCTGTCGCAGATAAATGTCAGTGCCTGTTCAACTGCCTGGTCTCTGATACTTTTTCTGTCGCCCTCAAAGTGAAATTCCCTCACAGTTGTCTTTCCTGCACAGTAACATCCCATAAATACGGTTCCCACCGGTGTTTCCTCTGTTCCACCGCCCGGTCCTGCAAGTCCTGTCACAGAGAAACAGACATCGGTTTTGGCTGCTTTCGCACCGCCTTTTGCCATCTGTCTGGCACATTTGGCTGAGACAGCACCTTCTTTCTTCAGTGTACTCTTCTTTACTCCAAGACATTTTCTTTTGGCGCGGTTTGTATATGTGACATAGCCGCACATAAATACCTCCGAAGCTCCCGGTACATTTACGATGTCCGCTGCTACCGCACCGCCTGTACAGGACTCGGCAAGAGACAGTGTCATTTTCTTTTTTTTCAGGAGTCCTACAACTGTTTCTTCTAATGCTGTTTCCTCTAATGCTGATTCTTCTGATGCTTCCTTTTCTGAAGCCATATTTAAAGCCTTCTTTCTAATCCTGCATGGACAGAACACTCCTGTTCTGCCAGATATATGTGATCAGGGAAATAACGGTAAGTGCCAGGGAAAGCCAGATAAATATCTGTTCCAGAATATCAAACACTCCACCCAGATCGATCAGCAGTAAAATGATCATGATCATCTGGGAAACCGTCTTGAATTTGCCCCAGTAGTTTGCCGCGATCACAACACCGTTCTCGGCTGCGATCAGACGAAATCCGCTGATAATAAATTCTCTTCCTATAATAATGATAACAAACCATGCCGGAAGTTTTTCCAGTTCAATAAAGCAGATCATTGCAGAACACACAAGCAGCTTGTCTGCAAGAGGATCCATGAATTTTCCAAAGTTTGTCACCAGATTGTATTTTCTGGCAAGCTTTCCGTCAAACCAGTCGGTCACACTTGCAACAACAAAAATAGCAAGTGCTATATAGCGGTTTGCCTCACCGCCCAGGTCTGTAAGCATAAACAGTACAAGAAACGGAACCAGGATCATTCTGGCTACTGTAAGTTTATTCGGTGTATTCATCTGCCAACTCTCCTATCAAATCATATTCCAGTGCACCGGTCACACGTACCTTTGCAAAATCTCCTGTCATCAGGAGTTCTCCTGTCTGCACAAAAATATAACCGTCGACCTTTGGTGCATCTCCGTAAGTTCTGCCAATGTATGCGCTCTCATCTGCAACTTTTCCCTCGATCATCACGAGAAGTTCCTGTCCAATACGGTCAGTTCCCTTATCATAGGAGATCTCCTGCTGAAGCTCCATGATCTCGTCACGTCTGGCCTCTTTGACTTCTTCCGCAACCTGATCAGGCATCGTTGCTGCAGGTGTATCTTCTTCCGGTGAGTAAGTAAATACTCCCAGTCTGTCAAATTCCATCTCATCCACAAAGCTCATCAGCTCTTCGTGGTCTTCCTGTGTTTCCCCTGGGAATCCGGAGATCAGAGTGGTACGGAGCACGATGTCAGGAATCTCCCGACGAAGCTTATTTACAATCTCCACCAGCTCTGCCTGTGTTGTCCTTCTTCCCATTCTCTTTAAGATACGGTCACTTGCATGCTGGATCGGAAGATCCAGATAATGGCAGATCTTCTTCTCCTCTTTCATGGTCTGGATCAGTTCATCATAAATTTCCTCCGGATAGCAGTAAAGCACGCGGATCCAGCGGATTCCTTTGATCTTGCATAACTCTTTCAGGAGGATATGAAGAGATTTCTTTCCATATATATCAGTTCCATATACGGTTGTCTCCTGTGCGACAAGGATCAGCTCTTTTACGCCTTCCTCTGCCATCTCCTTTGCCTGTGTTACCAGACGTTCCATCGGAACGCTTCGGAATTTACCGCGAAGTTTCGGGATGATACAGTAGGTGCAGTGTTTATCACAGCCTTCTGCTATCTTGAGGTATCCGAAATGTCCGCCTGTTGTGAGAACACGTTTGCCAAGCTTTTCCGGAAGATAATCAATATCTTTAAATTCCTGGAAATGTTTTCCTTCCATTGCTTCACGGATTGCCTTAAGGATGTCTCCGTAGGAAGTTGTTCCAAGTACTGCATCTACTTCCGGTACTTCCTCAATGATCTCATTCTTATAACGCTGTGCCATACATCCTGTGACAACCAGGACTTTACAGCTCCCGGTTTTCTTGTATTCTGCCATCTCAAGGATGGTGTTGACGCTCTCTTCCTTTGCGTCATTGATAAAGCAGCAGGTGTTCACCACAATGGCCTCTGCTTCAGTTTCATCATCTACGATCTCGAACCCGTTACCTGTAAGAAGTCCAAGCATTTCTTCGGAATCTACAAGGTTCTTGTCACAGCCTAATGATACGAATAATAATTTCATAAATTCTCCTATAAGAATGTGCCTGAAAATATACCTCTGTAATTCTCAGACACATCCTTTTGTTTATCTATTGTGTTACCATCAGTTCTTACTCTTCAGTTGTTTCTGCAGTTGTTTCTGCAGTTGTTTCTGCAGTTGTTTCTTCTGCTGTTTCAGCAGTCTCTGTGATTTCAGAAGCCTGTGCTGATTCTTCTGTCTGTGCCTCAGCTGTCTGTTCTGTTCCTTCTTCATCCTCTTCTTCCGGAGCAAGGATCTTTACTTTTCCTTTGTAGAGCTCGTCGATCGCAACTGAGAGAGGTTTCTTGCCTGCCGCACCCTCTACCATTGGTTTGGAACCTGCAATGATCTGGCGTGCACGTTTACTTGCAGCAAGTACAAGGGAATAACGGCTGTTAAGGGACATTGTTGTATCGTCGTCCTCACTGTTTGTATTGATTGCTTCGATTAATTCTGTATAAGACGGATGTATCATGTATTTTCTCCTTTCTTTTAAGCGGTCTGGGCCGCATGTTTATCATTTCTGAAATGCTTTTGTCTGTTTCTGGATATCTGCGATAAATTCTGCATTTCTGGATGCTCTGGAATGTTCACTCACAATAATCTGATGAAGATGGTCTACGCATTCCTCTACAGTATCGTTGACAAGAATATAGTCATATTGTCCCATACCTTCTGCCTCTTCACCGGCTCTTGCAAGTCTGTCTGCGATCACCTGTGCGGTTTCTGTTCCTCTGCCTGTGAGACGGCGTTCCAGTTCCTCCACGGTCGGCGGAGTTACAAACACCAGAAGTGCTTCCGGTATTTTCTCTTTGATCTTCATTGCGCCCTGGATTTCGATCTCAAGGATCACATTTCTGCCTGCCTGAAGCTGCTCTTCGACATAAGAGCGTGGAGTGCCGTAATAATTTTCCACATACTGGGCATATTCAAGCAATGCATCCTCTTCGATCAGCCTCTCAAATTCATCCCTTGTACGGAAGAAATATTCTCTGCCGTCCTCTTCACCGGGACGGGGTTTTCTGGTTGTTGCGGAGACAGATAATGCATAACCATCATATTTCTCCATGAGGCGTTTCATTACTGTGCCTTTTCCTGCACCGGAAAATCCGGAAACCACTACTAAAATTCCTTTATTCATGGGTCTCTCCCTTATCCTCGTTTTCATATATTTCTGCAAATCTCCGGGCAATGGTCTCAGGCTGAAGTGCGCTGAGCACCAGATAATCGTCGCTTGTGACGATCACTGCTTTTGTCTTTCGCCCCTGAGTTGCATCAATCAGTGACCGGGTTCCCTTTATGCTCTGCACCATTCGTTTTACAGGTGCCGCATCCGGGCTTACCACTGCCACGATTTTCTGTGAATTGACTACATTTCCAAAACCGATATTAATAAGTCTTGCCACGTTTTCTTCCTCTATTCTACGTTCTGGATCTGTTCTCTGACTTTCTCAATCTCTGTTTTCAGATCAATGGCAATGTTGGAAATCTCCAGATCACTTGATTTGGATAAAATCGTGTTTGCTTCTCTGTTCATTTCCTGTGCCATGAAGTCCAGCTTGCGTCCGATGCCTTCTTTCTCTGTTGTGAGCATCTTTTTCATGTTTCTGATGTGGCTGTGAAGGCGGACGGTTTCCTCATCATTGCAGATTTTGTCTGAAAACAGGATGACTTCTGCTGCGATGCGGTTGTCGTCGATCTGTGTGTCTTCCAGCAGCTCGGAAACTTTTGCTTCCAGTTTGGTTCTGTAGGCATTGACTACTTCCGGAGAACGGGCTTCTACACGTAATACTTTTTCTTCAAGGCTGTCCAGTTTTCCGATAAGGTCTTTCTCAAGATTTCTGCCTTCCAGTATCCTTGTCTGGACAAATTTCTCACATGCCTCGCGAAGGGGCGGTTCCAGAGATTCCCAGAGTGCTTCCTCATCAACAGACTGTTCTTCCATGACAAGTACCTCCGGATAGCGTGACAGGGTGCTGACTTTGATATCGTAGTCAAGGTCAAAGTCCTGCTGCATCTGTTTGAGACAGGTGATGTAGTCGGATGCGAGTTCTCTGTTGTATTTGAGAGCTCCGTTGTCCAGAGTGTAGTCTTCGTATGTGATGTATACATCAACTTTGCCTCTCTGGATGTAGGTTTTCATCAGGTTTCTGACTGCGCCTTCCAGGAAGTTGAGTTTTCTGGGCATTTTGATGCTGAGGTCCAGGTATCTGTGGTTGACAGATTTTAGTTCGATTGTTATTTTTCTTTCTTTGGTCACGACTTCTGCCCGGCCGAAACCTGTCATGCTTTTTATCATAGTTTTTCTCTCTTTGTCTGTCTATTAGTGTCGGGGTATGTGTGCCTGTTCTGGTTTACATACAGATTTATTATAGTTCATTATAGAATGGGAGTCAAACATTTTTTCGTTGATGGCGGCAGGAAATGTGTGGTATACTAGCAGAAGGGACGCCGCAGGTGGGACGCAGGTAGGACGCAGGAGAAAATAAATAGTTCCGAGCGCGGTTTCGGGGTTTAGTCAACTCTAAGGCTTCGGAAATCTGCTAAAGGCATGAAAAAAACAGCAAAACTCGCTTCGCTCAGACAGGTTGCTGTTTTTTTCATAACGCAGATTCCCGAAGCCTAAGAGTTACTACAACCCCTGCAAATGCGCTCGGAACTATTTATTTTCTCCTGCTGGTAGCTGGCTGTTGGAGGTATATGGTATATCCTTTAAATTGAACGGCTTTCAGAAAAGCTTATTATAGTTTGTTTGTCAGAAAGGGCTTTGCCTTTCTGACGTAGGTGGTGTTTAGATTTTATGTATTACCTGTCAATTATAAAATTGTTATCAGTCATTTTGGGGACTGAGATTTTGATTATTGTGAGTATTATTTAAAAAGGAGTGTTTTTATATGGCTTTTGATGGGATTACGATTGCGGCTATGGTGAAGGAGCTGCATTTGAATTTGGATGGAGGACGGTTTAATAAGATTGCTCAGCCGGAGGCGGATGAGCTTTTGATTACGGGGAAGGGGGCGAATGGGCAGTGCAGGCTGCTGCTTTCGGCCAGCGCTTCTCTTCCGCTGATTTATTTTACTTCTAAGAATAAGCCCAGTCCTATGACTGCGCCTAATTTCTGTATGTTGCTGCGTAAGCATATTGGAAGTGCGAGGATTTCGGATATCAGGCAGCCGGGGATGGAGCGTGTGGTGATGTTTGAGCTGGAGCATCTGAATGAGCTGGGGGATCCCTGTAAGAAGGTTCTTATCATGGAGCTGATGGGTAAGCACAGTAATATTATTTTCTGTGATGATAAGGGAATGATCCTGGATAGTATCAAGCATGTTTCTTCTCATATGAGTTCTGTGCGTGAGGTACTTCCGGGAAGGGAGTATTTTATTCCGAAGACGCAGGATAAGCTGGATCCGCTGACTGTGAGTGAGGAGGAGTTCTGTGATGTTGTGTGCAGGAAGCCATGTAATGTTTCCAGGGCTGTTTACTCTTCTCTTACTGGAATCAGTCCGGTTGTTGCGGAGGAGATCTGTTTCAGGGCTTCGATCGACGGGAGTGATGCAGCGCAGTCTCTGGATGAGGCGGCGAGGGTGCATTTGTATCATACGTTCCGCAGGCTGATGGATCAGGTTGTGGAGGGGGATTTTTCTCCGAATATTGTTTACCGGGGGGAAGAACCTGTGGAGTATGGTGTGTTTGCGTTCCAGCAGTATGGACCGGAGTATCATTCTGTGGAGTTTGACAGTGTTTCACAGATGCTGGAGACTTATTATGCGACGAAGAATACGCTGACGCGTATCCATCAGAAGTCTTCGGATCTGAGGAGGATCGTGCAGACTGCGCTGGAGCGTAACCGTAAGAAGCTGAGTCTGCAGGAGAAGCAGATGAAGGATACTGCGAAGAAAGAGAAGTATAAGGTTTACGGGGAGCTGATCAATACTTATGGGTATGGGCTGGAGGATGGATGTAAGTCGTTTAAGGCTCTGAATTATTATACCAATGAGGAGATTACCATTCCTCTTGATCCTACTATGACTCCGGCGGAGAATTCCAAGAAGTATTTTGACAAGTATGGAAAGCTGAAGCGTACGGAGGAGGCTCTGACTGAGCAGATTGCAGATACGAGAAGTGAGATTGAGCATCTGGAGTCTGTTTCCAATGCTCTGGATATTGCTCTGGCTGAGAGTGATCTGGCACAGATCAAGGAAGAACTGATGGAGTATGGGTATATTAAGAAGCATTATGACCGCAGGAAGGGGCAGAAGGCGCAGAGTAAGTCTAAGCCGTTCCATTATGTGACTGAGGATGGGTATGATATTTATGTGGGAAAAAATAATTTCCAGAATGATGAGCTTACCTTTAAGTTTGCCACAGGGAATGACTGGTGGTTTCATGCCAAGAAGATGGCCGGTTCGCATGTGGTCGTGAAGTCTAAGGACGGCGAACTGCCGGATCATATCTTTGAGATTGCGGGACAGCTTGCTGCTTATTATTCCAAAGGACGTACTGCTCCTAAGGTGGAGATTGATTATATCCAGAAGAAGCAGGTGAAAAAGCCTGCAGGGGCGAAGCCCGGATTTGTGGTTTATTATACAAATTATTCGCTGATGGCTGAGCCGTCATTAAAAGGAGTCAGGGAAGTCTGATCATACTGTTGTATAGTTACAAATATTAAAAGAATTGCGGGAGCTGCTTTGCAGCGGAGTAAGTAATTCGTGGATGTCATGTCAGGGGTGAAATACCTTTGGACCCTGACATTATATAACAATAATTAAGGAGAATTTCTTTTTATGAGTATTTTGAATGTTGAACATCTGACACATGGTTTCGGAGACAGGGCGATTTTTAATGATGTGTCTTTCCGCCTGTTAAAGGGCGAGCATATTGGACTGGTTGGTGCCAACGGGGAAGGTAAATCTACTTTCTTTAATATTGTAACCGGAAAGCTGATGCCGGATGAGGGTAAGATTGAATGGGCAAAGAATGTACGTGTCGGCTATCTGGACCAGCATTCTGTCCTTTCTCAGGGTATGTCCATCCGTGACGTGCTGAAGTCTGCGTTCTCTTATCTCTTTGAGATGGAGGAAAGAATGAATGGGATCTGTGACTCTCTTGGCACTGCTTCTCCTGAGGAGATGGATACTCTGATGGAGGAGCTGGGAACTATTCAGGATACCCTTACCATGCATGATTTCTATGTGATCGATGCGAAGGTGGAGGAAGTTGCCAGAGCCCTGGGACTTCTGGATATCGGACTGGAACGTGATGTTACAGACCTGAGTGGTGGTCAGAGAACCAAGGTTCTGCTTGGCAAGCTGCTTCTGGAGAAGCCGGATATCCTGCTTCTGGACGAGCCTACCAACTATCTGGATGAGGAACATATCGAATGGCTGAAGCGTTATCTGCAGGATTATGAGAATGCATTTATCCTTATCTCCCACGATATTCCGTTTCTGAATTCTGTTATCAATCTGGTTTATCATATGGAGAATCAGGAACTGAACCGTTATGTCGGGGATTATGACCATTTCCAGGAAGTGTATGAGGTGAAGAAGGCTCAGCTTGAGGCTGCTTACAGACGCCAGCAGCAGGAAATCAGTGAACTGAAGGATTTCGTCGCAAGAAATAAGGCCAGGGTTTCTACAAGAAATATGGCAATGTCCAGACAGAAGAAGCTGGATAAGATGGATGTGATCGAGCTTGCTGCCGAGAAGCCGAAGCCTGAGTTTCATTTTAAATACGGACGCACTCCGGGGAAATATATTTTCGAAACGAAGGATCTGGTTATTGGTTATAATGAACCTCTTTCCAGACCTGTTACTCTCTCTATGGAAAGAGGAAATAAGATTGCGCTGGTTGGTGCAAACGGTATCGGTAAGACAACTTTACTGAAGAGTATTCTGGGGTTGATCCCGTCTCTGAAGGGTTCCTGCGAACTTGGGGAGAATCTTCAGATTGGATATTTTGAGCAGGAAGTAAAGGGTGATAACAAGACTACCTGTATTGATGAGATCTGGGCGGAGTTTCCGTCTTATACTCAGTATGAGGTGCGGTCTGCTCTCGCCAAATGCGGTCTGACTACCAAGCATATTGAAAGTCAGGTACGTGTACTGAGTGGCGGGGAGCAGGCGAAGGTGCGTCTGTGTAAGCTGGTGAATAAGGAAACGAACATTCTGCTTCTGGACGAGCCTACCAATCATCTGGATGTGGATGCAAAAGAAGCTTTGAAGCAGGCATTGATCGAATATAAGGGAAGCATTCTCCTGATCTGCCATGAACCGGAGTTTTACCGCGATGTGGTTTCTCAGGTATGGGACTGCAGTAAATGGACTACAAAAGTATTATAATAATTGGTACATGAAGGGTTATTACAAATGAGTAAAGCAAAAACTGTGGATCTGACTTCCGGTCCGATCCTGAAAACTCTGGCAGAGCTGGCTCTGCCTATCATGATTTCTTCCATGCTGGGAACAGCATACAGTATTATGGACATGGCATGGATCGGACTGCTTGGTGCGAAGGCGGTTGCAGGCGTGGGAGTAGGCGGAATGTATGTCTGGCTCTCCCAGGGGCTTGCATCCCTGTCAAGAATGGGCGGACAGGTAAATACAGCTCAGGCATGCGGGCGCAAAGATTATGACCAGGCACGTTCCTATGCCGCCGGTTCTCTGCAGCTCACTGCACTGTCCGGCATTTTGTTTGCTGCTGTCTGTGTTATTTTCATACAGCCTCTGCTGGGATTTTTTAATCTGACCGATGCAGAAACTTATACTGCTGCCAGATCTTATACATTGATCACCTGTGGACTGATCCTTTTTTCTTATCTGAATCTGACGCTGACAGGACTCTCTACTGCGCAAGGAGATTCCCGCACTCCCCTGCTTGCAAACTTTATCGGGCTTGCAGGAAATATGATCCTGGATCCGCTGCTGATCCTTGGCATCGGACCTTTCCCGAGGCTGGAGGTTGCCGGAGCCGCTATTGCGACAGTAAGTTCACAGATTCTGGTTTTTGTGGTGATGGTTCTGCGTATCCGGCATTCCAGACTGGAGCCAAATGTTTTACAACATCTGAATCTGCTGTCTGTTTTTCCAAAAGAATATTATAAGCACATTTTCAGAATCGGGTTTCCCACAGCTATACAGGGAAGCATTTACTGTTTCATCTCCATGGTTCTGACCCGTATGGTTTCCGGTTATGGTGCTGCCGCTATTGCAACGCAGCGTGTTGGCGGACAGATTGAATCCGTATCCTGGAATACTGCTGATGGTTTTGCTTCAGCACTGAATGCTTTTATTGCCCAGAACTACGGTGCACGAAAAAAAGACCGTATCCGTAAAGGTTACAGTCTGTCATTTCGCGTTCTCACAATTTGGGGCCTGTTTGTCACTGCAGCTTTTGTCTTTCTTCCGGAACCAATTGCCAGGTTATTTTTCCACGAAAAAGAAGCTCTGGATACTGCTGTCAATTATCTGGTCATTATCGGATTCAGTGAAGTCTTTATGTCCATTGAGCTGATGACAGTGGGCGCATTATCAGGACTTGGACGCACCAGATTATCCAGTATGATCAGTGTGATCCTGACAGGCTCACGAATCCCGCTGGCATTGATCCTGACACATGCGGGAATGGGATTAAATGGTGTATGGTGGGCGCTTACAATCTCTTCTATCGTGAAGGGAATCGTGTTTACACTGACATTCCGGCATATCAGCAGGCGGTTGCCTGAAAAGGTCTAAAGGTCTCTTAATATAGCTGTCAAACTCAAAAGAGGACTGTTCAGAAAAATTTCTGTCAGTCCTCTTTTTACTATTTCTATTATTTCGCAACAAAGTTTACGATCTTGTTCGGTACATAAATCTCTTTGATAAGGTTCTTACCTTCCAGGAAGGAAGCAATTCTCTCGTCTGCTTTGGCGATCTCGAATGCTTTTTCTTTTTCACATCCGTTAGGGATTACGATTGTTCCTCTTACTTTACCGTTTACCTGTACACCGATCTCAACGGTCTTGGCAATTGTTTTGCCTTCATCGTATTTCGGCCATTCGGAAACTGCCAGTAAGCCTTCACCTCCGATAAATTCCCAGATTTCTTCGCAGATATGTGGCGCAAACGGGCTAAGCAGTTTGATAAAGATGGTAAGGTCATCTTTGCTTAAGTGTCCTTCTGCTGTGATCTCATTAATGAGTGTCATCAGGCTGGCGATCGCTGTATTGAATTTCAGGTTCTCGATATCAGAAGAAACTTTTTTGATGGTACGGTGGAGTTTCATCTCCAGTTCATCAGATACGGATTCTTCAGAAAGGATATCTGTCAGCCCTGCAACACGATCCAGGAACTTCTTACAGCCCTTTACAGAGTTCTCGCTCCACGGTGTAGCTGCGCCATAGTCACCCATAAACAGTACATAGGTACGAAGAGTATCTGCACCGTATTCTTCTACAATATCCAGCGGATCAACTACGTTGCCCTTGGATTTACTCATTTTATCTCCGTCCGGTCCGAGGATCAATCCCTGGATGGAACGTTTTGCATATGGTTCCGGTGTATTTACTACGCCAAGATCATACAGGAAATGATGCCAGAATCTGGAGTAGATCATATGTCTGGTAACATGCTCCATACCACCATTGTACCAGTCAACAGGCATCCAGTATTTCAGTTTGTCCATATCAGCCAGTGCATTTGCATTGTGCGGATCTGTGTATCTTAAGAAATACCAGGAAGATCCTGCCCACTGAGGCATGGTATCTGTCTCACGTTTCGCTGCAGCACCGCATTTCGGGCATGTGCAGTTTACGAAAGAATCAATCTTTGCAAGTGGGGACTGTCCGTCTTCACCCGGCTCGAAGTCCTTTACATCAGGCAGGCGCAGCGGAAGTTCGTTCTCCGGAACTGCCACAACACCGCAGTTCGGGCAGTGGATAAGCGGGATTGGCTCACCCCAGTATCTCTGGCGGTTGAATGCCCAGTCTTTCATCTTATACTGAACACCGGCTTTACCGATTCCTTTTTTCTCCAGTTCTTCCAACATACGCTCAATAGAATCTTTCTTCTTTGCATATCCGTTCAGGAAATCGGAGTTTACCATTTCGCCGTCGCCTGTATAGGCTTCTTTTGAAATATCTCCGCCTTTGATAACTTCGATAATGTCGATGCCGAATTTCTTCGCGAAATCATAGTCACGCTGGTCGTGAGCAGGTACTGCCATGATAGCACCTGTACCATATCCCATCATTACATAGTCAGCAATGTAGATCGGGATTTTCTTACCGTTAACCGGGTTGATTCCCTCAAGTCCCTGGATTCTCACACCTGTTTTATCTTTTACAAGCTGAGTTCTCTCAAACTCTGTTTTCTTCGCACACTCATTACGATATGCAGTGATCTCATCCATGTTTGTGATTTTATCTGCATATTTGTCAATGATCGGATGTTCCGGTGCGATTACCATGAATGTTACACCAAACAGAGTATCCGGTCTGGTTGTATAGATTTCAAGTTTCTCATCGATTCCGTCAACATCGAAGTTAACGAAAGCACCTTTTGATTTGCCGATCCAGTGGATCTGCTGCTGTTTTACATTATCCGGATAATCTACATCTTTCAGACCTTCCAGAAGCTTATCTGCATACTGGGTGATCCTTAAATACCATACATCTTTGGATTTCTGAACAACATCGCTGTGGCAGATATCACATTTACCGCCCTGGCTGTCTTCATTGGAAAGGACTACTTTACAGTGCGGACAGTAGTTAACCAGTGTTCTGTCTCTGAATACAAGACCTTTTTCAAACATTTTCAGGAAAATCCACTGTGTCCATTTGTAGTAGTCTTCATCTGTTGTATCGATCACACGGTTCCAGTCAAAGGAAAATCCAACTTTCTTTAACTGGTTTGAGAATCTCTTGATGTTCTCATCTGTGATGATACGTGGATGTGTTCCGGTCTTTACCGCGTAGTTCTCTGTCGGGAGACCAAATGCATCAAATCCGATCGGGAAAAGTACATTATAGCCTTCCATACGACGTTTTCTGGAAATAACCTCCAGACTGGAATATGCTTTGATATGTCCTACGTGCATACCGGCACCGCTTGGATATGGGAACTCTACCAGACCATAGAATTTAGGTTTGTCACTGTTATCTTTGGCTTCGAAGACTTTGGCTTCTTCCCATTTTGCCTGCCACTTAGGCTCGATCTTTTTAAACAAGTATTTCATCTCTATACTTCCTCCAACATTTTGCTGTATGTGAACTACCCGGCAACAGAGTTACCAAGGCATCTGACTTAAGGCGAGATACCGTCTTTTTCAGGGTGCGTCCATGACACCACTACTGTTTGCTCCACTGAGCTACACAGCTGCTTTTATTATTTCCGGCGGTTTCAGTCCGATTATGGACATCTTATCCTAAAAATTTATTTTAATTCAACAAAGGCTGTTTGTCAATGTAACGTTTCGCTGTATCGAGTGTTTTTGCTTTACAAATGGCACTTATTTCGCATTTTCGAGTAATACACCACTAGAGTGTGTCAACAAAACGTAAAAAACAGGACATTCCGCATCTCTGCAAAATGTCCTGCCATTTTTATTTCTTAACTATATTTTAATTACTGCGCTAACACAAATTACTGCTCTATCAGTAATTACCCTTTTTTTATTCTTCAGCTTTATCCACTTTGCTTGCTCTTGCTTCGATTTCTTTTGCCTGGATATCGTTCGGAGCCTGCTCGTAGCGTGCGAATTCGTAGGAGAATTCTCCGCTTCCGCCTGTCATGGAGCGCAGATCTGTGGAATATCCGTAGATCTCAAGCTGAGGTACATCTGCCTCGATGATTGTATTTCCCTGATGGTCAGGAGTCATACCCAGAACACGACCGCGGCGTTTGTTCAGGTCGCCCATAACATCACCGGTAAATTTATCCGGAACAGTTACTTTCATAGATACGATTGGCTCTAAGAGTACAGGTGATGCATCCATAAAGCCTTTCTTAAATGCAAGAATCGTTGCCATCTTGAATGCCATTTCTGAGGAGTCTACCGGATGATAAGATCCATCATATAAGGTAGCTTTCACACCAACTACAGGATATGCAGCCAGAGGTCCTTTTAATACGCATTCCTGAAGACCTTTCTCAACTGCCGGGAAGTAGTTCTTCGGAACTGCACCACCAACTACAACCTGTTCAAATTCATAAGGTGTCTCCAGATCGCCTGATGGCTCGAAACGCATCTTAACATGTCCATACTGTCCATGTCCACCGGACTGTTTCTTATGTTTGCCCTCTACATCTGCATTCTTACGGATCGTCTCGCGGAACGGAACCTTCGGTTTGCTCAGCTCAACATCTACTTTGTAGCGTTCTTTTAATTTATTCATAACGATATCGAGATGCTGATCACCGATACCATAGATAAGGCTCTGACGGTTTGCACTGTCATTTACTACACGAAGTGTCTTGTCTTCACTCATCATCTTCGCAAGTGCCTGGGAAATCTTATCCTCATCACCCTTCTTCACTGCTTTAAATCTCTTGCAGGTATATGGTGTGGAAAGGAGTGCCTTCGGATAAAGAATCGGATTTGCTTTTGTCGCAAGGCTGTCACCAGTCTGTACGCTGTTTAATTTGGCAATTGCACCAATATCACCGGCATGAAGTTCCGGAACCTCGATTGGTTTGGATCCTTCAAGTACATATAATTTATTCAGACGTTCTTCTTCGCCTTTCTCTACGTTTAATAAAGTGTCATCGGATTTGATAACACCGGAGCATACTTTAATAAGAGAATATTTGCCAAGGAACGGGTCTGCAATTGTTTTCCACACATATGCGGATTTCACTTTCGTGAAGTCGTAGTTTGCTTCGAAGATCTCATTTGTCTTCTGAGCGATTCCGTTGCAGGAACGTTTGTCCGGGCTTGGGAAATATCCGCAGATATCATCCAGTAAGTTGGATACACCGCGAAGATTGATCGGTGAGCCCATGCATACAGGTACGATAGATGCTTCCTGTACGTTCATTGCAAGTGCTGCGGAAACCTCTGTTACTGAGAATGTATCACCTTCAAAATAGCGGTCCATGAATTCCTCGCTGGTCTCTGCAACAGATTCCATAAGGATATCGTGATATTTCTCCAGATATTCATCCAGGTATTCAGGAATCGGGCATTCCTCTTTCTTACCTTTATCTATGTACTTACGTCCTGCCTGTTTTACAACATTTACATATCCTACAAATTTGCCGTCTTCACGAATCGGGAAGTGAAGCGGTGCGATCTTCTTGCCGTAGAGTTCAGTGAGCTGTTCTACTACTTTACGGTAGCTGACATCATCTACGTCCATATCTGTGACAAAGATCATTCTCGGAAGTTTATATTTCTCACATAAGTTCCATGCCTTCTGTGTTCCAACCTGAACGCCTGCTTTACCGGAAACTACAATGATCGCTGCATCTGCTGCGCTTACTGCTTCTTCTACTTCGCCTACGAAATCGAAATATCCGGGAGTATCCAGCACATTGATCTTTACCTTATCCCACGGTACCGGGATCAATGTGGTAGAAATGGAAAAATGTCTCTTAATCTCTTCTTTGTCATAATCGCTGACAGTATTTCCGTCTTCTACTCTTCCGAGACGGTTAGTCATTCCTGCTAAGTAAGCCATTGCTTCTGCCAGTGTAGTTTTGCCAGCGCCCCCATGACCTAAAAGGACTACATTTCTAATTCGGTCAGTTCTAAATACATCCATGTTGCGTACCTCCCTGTTTGTCTGTTATGTTATTGCCGCCTGCAACGTCCGCAGCAACGATATGGCTATATATTACTAAATTTTTTTATATTTTTCAAGTATTTTATGAAATTTTAACATCTTTTTTTGCGAGCTTCTTGTAAATTGATGAGCATTTTATATATTTTCAGTAATTTTCACGGATCTCGACTGTGAATTTTATCTCAAACGTGCAGCTGGCTGACTGATTTTGATTGTACGAATATTTATAGTGCATCGTTTTTTCAGTTGACTATAGCAGTCCTAGAGCGTGTCTGAAAAAGGCTTTCTGCAAGATGTGCGTCACAATTTGTGGGATATTTTGCCCGGATGAGGGCGCCGTAGCGGGCTACGGCAACTGAATTCGGGTGAAATATCCCGCAAAGTGGGGCGTGTAGATTGCGGGAATGATTTTTCAGACACACTCTAGTAACCAGAGTGCGAAAGACATGGAAGATATCTGCATATGATACGGCGTTCGCTTTGTCGCTTTAAATTATTTATGTATAAAAGTGCCGTATGAATTGACTTTTCAAATCATATCCTTTAAAATAGTAAATTATGAAATCATGTAACTGTTCCGTATTTTCACAGTTACGAATAATGTTACCTGAAAGGATGCAAAAACCACTATGAAAACTATCGGTTTTATCGGTCTCGGACTGATTGGCGGATCAATTGCCAAGGCCATCCGAAAATACCATGAAGACTACCGACTTCTTGCTTATGATCAGGATCGGGAAACACTTGCTGCAGCAGTAAGCAGCAATATGATCGATGCTGTATGCGAAGAACATGATGAACGTTTCAGGAGCTGCGATTATATTTTCCTGTGTGCTCCTGTAGAATTTAATGTAAAATATCTTGAATATTTCAAAGACAATATCGGTCCTGACACGATCCTCACAGATGTTGGAAGTGTCAAGGGCATTATCCATAAAGAAGTAGAACGTCTTGGAATGGAATCCCGTTTTATCGGAGGTCATCCAATGGCCGGTTCTGAGAAGACCGGATTCGAAGCTTCCAGTGACCGTCTGATTGAGAATGCTTACTATATTATTACTCCGGGCGGTGAAGTTGCACTGGAACGCCTGACAGATTTCACAGAGATGATTTCTTCCCTTGGTGCGATCCCGATGGTCCTTACAAGTGAAGAACACGATTTCATCACTGCCGGAGTCAGCCATCTGCCTCATATTATTGCTTCTGCACTGGTAAATCTTGTCAATATGCTGGACAGCGATCAGGAATATATGAAAACGATTGCAGCCGGAGGTTTCCGTGATATCACACGTATTGCTTCTTCTTCTCCAATTATGTGGGAGCAGATCTGTGTGGAAAATAATCAGAATATCTCCAATGTTCTGGATGACTACATCCGCCTGCTGGTTCAGATCAAATGTTTTGTGGATAACAAGGACTCCAGGAGTCTGTATCAGATGTTTGCAAGTTCCAGGGATTACCGTGATTCTATTGATGTGGTAGACAATGGTCTGCTGAAAAAAGCTTATGTCCTGTATCTTGATATTGCGGATGAGGCCGGCGGTATTGCTACGATTGCCACTATCCTTGCGATGGAGAAGATCAGCATTAAAAATATCGGTATCATTCACAACCGTGAATTCGAGGAAGGTGTCCTCAAAATTGAATTCTACGACGGAATCTCTATGGAAAAGGGTGCCGCACTCCTTAAAAAAAGAAATTATATTGTCTACGAACGCTAAACAGATCACCCTTTGACATTCATTTCAAAAATATTTTGTCAAAAGCAGATTGCTGTAAATAGCTGCAGGGAAATACAGAAATATTATAAAACAGGCAGGAATCAGATATGGAAATAAAAAAACAGACAAACCTCAGAGGAGAACTTACTGTACCCGGAGATAAATCCATTTCTCATCGTGCAGTTATGTTCGGTTCTCTTGCACAGGGTACTACAAAGATCACACATTTTCTTGAGGGAGCTGACTGTCTCTCTACTATCTCCTGTTTCCGGAAAATGGGAATCGATATTGAAAGAAATGCTTCCGAAATCCTCGTTCATGGAAAGGGACTTCACGGACTCAGTGCTCCGTCTGAAACTCTGGATGTGGGAAACAGCGGGACTACCACAAGACTGATCTCCGGAATTCTGGCAGGACAGTCTTTTACCAGCGAATTAAACGGCGACGCTTCCATTCAGTCCCGTCCAATGAAAAGGATTATGACTCCTCTTCTGTCTATGGGCGCTGATATCGTGAGTCTTAGAGGCAATGGATGCGCACCTTTGCGTATTACAGGAAAGCCTTTACATGCCGCTCATTATCAGTCACCGGTTGCTTCCGCACAGGTAAAATCCTGCGTGCTTCTGGCTGGTATGTATGCAGATGAGATTACCAGCGTTACTGAGCCGGTACTTTCCAGAAATCATACGGAAATCATGCTGAATTATTTCGGCGCAAATGTAAATTCCCAGGGAACAACTGCTTCTATTGAACCTGAGCCTGTGCTGAACGGACGCGAGATTAAAGTTCCCGGAGATATTTCTTCTGCTGCTTACTTTATCGCAGCAGGGCTTCTTACTCCCGGAAGTGAGATTCTTCTTAAAAATGTAGGCATTAATCCAACCAGAGACGGAATGCTTCGTGTATGCAAGGCTATGGGGGCTGATATTACTCTGCTAAATGCAAATACAGAGGGTGAGCCTACCGCTGACCTGCTGATCCGCACAAGCAGTCTTCACGGAACCACTGTTGAGGGTGAGATCATCCCCACACTGATCGATGAAATCCCGATGATCGCTGTAATGGCAGCTTTTGCAGAGGGGACTACTGTTATCAGGGACGCACAGGAGCTGAAGGTAAAAGAATCCGACCGTATCGCAGTGGTAACAGAAGGACTGAAACGCATGGGAGCTGATATTCAGCCGACTGATGACGGAATGATCATCCATGGGGGAAAGCCACTTCATGGTGCCGAGATCAATTCTTATCTTGATCACCGTATTGCCATGTCCTTTGCTGTTGCAGGTACAATTTGTGACGGTACACTTACTATCAAAGATGGGGACTGCGTTAAAATTTCCTATCCGGAATTCTATGAAGATCTGTACTCTCTCGGAAAATAGCAACTGTCATTTATAATTATGCTGCTGTCAACATATCATTTTTTTATGTTTGTTGACAGCAGCATAATTTTTACTGTTCACCTGTAATATCCCGCAAGATGTTTTTTTATCCTGCATATCTTTTGTCTTTCTGTACATACTTTTCATAACAAAGCATAATTTGCAATTCCTGTTTAAGGTATCTTCATACTCTCTCAGATTGTATTTTTATAGATACTTGATAAATTTTATCCAAAATAGTCTTTTCTTTTTCCGATAAATCGGTTATAATATGAATCGTCAGAAGATTGTTATTATTTTAACATTATTCGATTTGTTTTACTATAGCAGGATTTCACACTCTGATGGTCTGGATTAAGATGCATTATTTATGAGGATTGCTATAAACACTGATATTATAATTTTCACGGTGAGTATACCATACAGGTATACAGCCAGAGAGGAGCTAACATTTATGAAAATCTTATTTTACGGCACAAAAAACTACGACGAAGAATTTTTCGAGAAGCTTCTTCCTTCCTATCCGGGAATTACAATTAAATTTACCGAAGCAAATATTCACGAAGAAACTGCTTCCCTTGCAAAAGGATATGAGGCAATCTGCGCTTTTGTAAACGCTGATCTGAGCACTCCTGTTATCGAAGAGCTGAATGCTCAGGGTGTAAAACTGATCCTTATGCGCTGTGCAGGATATAACAATGTAGATCTGGAAACTGCTCACAAATTCGGAATGAAGGTTCTGCGTGTTCCGGGATATTCTCCGGAAGCTGTGGCTGAGCATGCAATGGCACTTGCGCTGACCGCAAACCGCCACACACATAAAGCATACATCAAATGCCGCGAAAACAACTTCTCTTTAAGTGGTCTGATGGGACTTAATTTCTATCAGAAAACTGCCGGAATCATTGGTACCGGAAAAATTGGCCAGGCAATGGCAAAAATCTGCAAAGGTTTTGGTATGAGAGTTATCGCTTACGATCTTTTCCCGAATAAGAGCCTGGATTATCTGGAATATGTATCTCTGGATGAGCTTCTGGCAACCAGTGATCTCATCAGTCTTCACTGTCCGCTTACAGAAGAAACCAAACACATCATCAATGAAGAAACTATCGCCAAAATGAAAGATGGTGTAATTCTTGTAAACACTTCCCGCGGCGGCCTGATCAAGACAGAGGACCTGATCTCCGGAATCCGTGATCATAAGTTCTTTGCAGTAGGACTGGATGTTTATGAAGAAGAAACTGATTTCGTATTCGAGGATATGTCCGAGCGTATTCTGCAGAGCTCCATTACCCAGCGCCTGCTTTCCTTCCCGAATGTAGTGATGACTTCTCATCAGGGATTCTTTACAAAAGAAGCACTGACTAACATTGCCGAGACTACTCTCGAAAATGCGAAAGCATTTATGGATGGGAACGAACTGAAGAACGAGGTTCTTTCCTGATAATTACAGAAATATGATCAGGGGGCTGTCGCAATAATAATTCCAGCGACAGCCCCCTTGTGATTATTTTTCAGTTTTCGTTTCTGATTTCGTTGTATCTGCAGAATCTGATGTTTCAGTTTTATCCGCAGATTTTTTTGCAGAAGAATCTGAAGTTTCTGCTTTATCTGTATTTTCCGTTTTATCTGTAGTTTCTGTTGCATCTGTAGTATCTGTAATGTCAGCGGTTTCTTCCTCAGGCTCATCAATCTGTTTCATATCCTCGTCAGAAGTATCTGCATCCATTTCATTCAGCTCTTCTTCTGTCAGCGGTTCAAGATCATCCTGATAAATTTCCTTATTTGTAATATCATCTTCTGACTTCTTCCCACATCCGGCAAGACCGATGGATGCCAGAAGCATTCCTGTAATCATAAAGTATTTTATTTTTTTCATTTTAATCATCCTTTCGTCTGTTCCACATAACACAAATGGTATTTCATTTTCAGATAATATTTATTCTGCTGTTCTCAATCTGCCTGCCAGATCTTTTATTTCCTGTATGATATCTTCTCTGTCTCTGACCGGCGCTTTGTCTGTACGGTTCACATATACAGTCCCCAGACTGTCACAGCTCATCTGACGAAGCAGCATCTCTGCCGTACTTTCCGCTTTTTCTCTGGGTCCGATACTTCCTGCTGTCAGCAGAACTGCTCCTGTTTTCTTCTTAGGAACAGGTTCTTCTTTACGGATATATCTTGCACTGAAATAGGTCTGCAGTCTGCTCATCACAGCAAGAAGCATTCCCGTAACCTCCTCAAAATATACAGGAGATGCCATAATAATATGGTCACATTCTTCAATGTACGAAAGAACCTCCTGCCATTCATCTTTGACTGCGCATCCTGCATGGTCAAAACACCATCTGCAGTCTATACACGGTCGGATATCTGCCCTGTAGGCATTAACCACCTTAAAATCCCCTCCAAGATTTTCCTGCAGAGTCCGGATCATATATGCAGTTTCACCGTTCTTTCGCGGTGAACCGTTGAATATCAATGTTTTCATCTTTATTTTTCCTCATATTCTTTCCTGAGAAGTGCTATCTCACGTACCCATCTCTCATTATCTTTGAGTGCTTTCAGAGCATGTTTCATACGCTTTAGAGCGTGTCTGAAAAAGGCTTTCTGCAAGATGTGCGTCACAATTTGTGGGATATTTTGCCCGGATGAGGGCGCCGTAGCGGGCTACGGCAACTGAATTCGGGTGAAATATCCCGCAAAGTGGGGCGTGCAGATTGCGGGAATGATTTTTCAGACACGCTCTAGGATAACACATCTCATTCTTTGTCTGTAATATTTATGTAACCTTTTGTCATGGTATTATAACAAAAATACGGTTTTATGAAAAGACTTATTTCTTGACGATTCTGTGAATTCTCTATATACTTTGAATATATCCTATAGCAATTACGATTTATTTTTTGTTAATTCTGATCATCTGTTCAGATATTTTAACTGCCCGGTCTCTTTAATATTTTTTTAAATACTATGTCTCTAATCTATTATAAACGAAAGCGAGAACTATACATATGAGCCTACAATCCAACAAGCGAAGCCAGACGAAATCTTCTTCTGCACGCAGGAAAGACATCTACAAAAAATCAAAATACTATCAGGAAAAAAGGCAAAAATTGCTGATTGCAACAGGTATCGGTATCTTTGTTCTGGTTTTTATACTTATTCTGGCAGGTATCCGCGGATGCAGCAACTATATAAGTTCCAGACAGGCAGCAGCCAAAAAAACTGTTTCCATGAACGCTTCTGAGGACAGCAGCCAGAAAGCATCCTCAGATTCTCAGAACACGGATTCCTCCAATGCTACAGTATCTTCTCCTGTTTCTCTGACACTCAGTGTTGTCGGTGACTGCACTCTTGGCACAGATGAAACTTTTGATTATGATACCAGCTTAAATGCTTATTATGAAAATTACGGTGCAGATTATTTCCTGCAGAATGTAAAAGATATTTTCTCCACAGATGATCTGACTATTGCGAATTTTGAGGGAACACTCACCGATTCTGATGAACGGGAGGACAAAACATTTGCGTTTAAAGCACCCGCATCCTATGCCTCTATTCTGACAGGCGGATCTGTAGAAGCCGTAAATACCGCTAACAATCACAGTCATGATTACGGTGATCAGAGTTTCGATGATACTCTGGCAGCACTGGATGATGCAGGAATCGTTCATTTCGGATATGATGAAACTGCTGTTATGAATGTAAAGGGAATCAAAGTGGGATTAGTCGGTATCTATGAACTGTACGACCATCTTGAGCGCGAGCAGCAGTTAAAAGACAATATTGCAAAAGTAAAGGCAGACGGGGCACAGCTGATCGTAGTGATCTTCCACTGGGGTAATGAAACGGAAACCGTTCCGGACAGCAACCAGACAACACTTGGACGCATCGCGATCGATGAAGGCGCTGATCTTGTATGCGGACATCATCCGCATGTACTTCAGGGCATTGAAACTTATAAAGGCAGGAATATTGTATACAGCCTCGGAAACTTCTGCTTCGGCGGCAACAGTTCTCCAAGTGATATGGATACCATGATCTACCAGCAGACCTTTACTATTGATGCCGATGGGGTAAAAAAAGACAATGTGACCAATATCATTCCCTGCTCCATTTCTTCTGCTGCCTATGATGGATATAATAATTATCAGCCAACTCCGGCAGAAGGTGATGAGGCAACAAGAATCCTTGGAAAAATCAATGAGCGGAGTTCCTGGATTTCTACTGCAGAAGGCAGTACTTTTACTGCAAAATATAACAGTAATAATGACTCCCAGAGCAGTTCTGCAGATACAGCTGCTTCAGATAGCGATATCGTTGATATGAACAGTTCAGCTTCAGATGACACAGACGCAGAGACATACGACGAATCCTATGATACCGATAATTCGGACGCCGAATAAATGGAGCCTTCATTCATCCAAAATCACATCAATACTTCAAAAGAGCTGAAAAATCCAGTTAAGGACTTCTCAGCTCTTTTTTATATTTTTACTATGCTTTTATCAGGCAGATAAAAGCATCCTCTTCGCTACTTGCTCATAACCAGATAATTGATTGATATAATTATTTGGGTGACATTATATGATAATCATAGCATCCCGCATGTTAATGGCAGGTAACCAGAATCTAACATTTGTTAAATATATATAAGGAAGCATTTAATCTTCCTTATATTCTATAACATCCTCTATCTTGCAATGAAGAGCTTTGCAGATTCTATCTATCTGCTTTAAGTTGACTGGCTCATTCTTTCCCATGTTTGCCATGGTTCCGTAGCTGAGTCCAGTGGCATTTTTTAAATCTTCCTTTTTCATCCCTTTATCAATTAAAGTTTTCCAGAGTGGATTGTAGGATATCATCGTCAATCTCCCCTCTTTTCTTTATACATCTTATACAAGCATATGAGAATTCCTACGGAAACAACGATCTTAGTAATATCTAAAATAATATTTATCATATAGACCTCCATTTCATTTGACATGTGTTATTGTGTGCTGTATATTAAAGTTGGATTCAGGGGAGCTCTGACCTCCCCGTTTCCTAACTGAATGTTTTGATCAAGTCTACAATGGCTTGAATCAAATTCAAGATTGCGGTTATGAAGACTAATTTTGCGAGCAGCTCTTCATGACCGCTTTCTTTTTTTGGCTTCTTTCGATTTTGATTCATTTTATCACCTCCTGTTCTTTATGTTATTATTATATCTCTTTTTCTCTATTATGTCAATGTTTTTCTTCAATTTTTTAGAGATTTTCTTCAATAAACTATTGACATGTGCGGTACATATGGTAATATACAAACATAAACAGCAGAACAAACATTCGCATAGACGGTGCGAGGTTTGAGAGATAATAGGAGGAAAATAATATGTCAGAACTTTTAAAGAAACAGAAATTTGGAGTCGAGGTAGAATTTACAGGAATAACAAGAACCATGGCCGCTGAGGCTGTTGCAGAAATCCTCGGAAGTCATGCCGCCGGACCTGATCGCACTTGCTATCGTACTTATACGATTCGAGATAGCAAAAGAAGAATTTGGAAAGTAATGAGAGATTCAAGTATTTGTCCAGTTAGAAAAGCGGGACGTGAATTGATGGATGAATATAGAGTTGAATTTGTAACACCACCTCTTAATTATGAAGATATTGAAACACTTCAGACAATAATCCGTAAATTTAAAGAACTCGGCGGGGTTCCTCATAGCAGTTGCGGAATACATATTCATGTTGATGGCGCAAACCATACAGCCACTTCTCTCAGAAGATTGGTAAATTTCTTTTTCAGCAGACAAGAAATTATCTATGATGCTCTTGCAGTGGGAAACAGAAAAGACAGATGGTGCAGGCCGGTATGTAAGGATTTACTGGATACAATGAAAAAAGAAAAGGATCTTGATACAAGAAAAGTTGAAGAAATCTGGTACAGCAGTGCGAACGATCAGTATCATGGTGGTATTGATCATAGTCATTACAATTCAACAAGATACCACGCCCTGAATCTTCACAGCTTCTTCCAGAAAGGCACAGTCGAATTCAGACTTTTTAATAGCACTCTTCATGCCGGAAAAATCAAAGCCTACATTCAGTTTGTTCTCGCTCTTTCAGCATGGTCTATTGAATCTTCTGATAAGATAGTATTTCGATCAATGGCAGGATATACTGCAAAGAAAAAAGTCACTTTAATGTATAATATTTTGACAGACCGTCTAGGACTTTATGGAGATGAATTTAAGACTTGCAGATTTCATATGATGAAGCAGCTTCAAAAAAATGCAGAAAATCTTAATGCAGCATAAAACTTTATGGCAAAAAGAGAGGGAATTCCCTCTCTTTTTTGTAGATTGTTGCAGCAATCTACTTTGTGTCGCTAGATTTCTGGGTTCCCTGGCGTGTATGGGTTATAGATGTTTCCTTGTTTGGTACCCTTATAATCAATTCGTCCAGCTCACAATTTAATGCTTCACAAATTAAATCAAGGTGTTCAAGGCTGACCCTTTCTGTAAGCTCGTGGTACAACTCATTGATGGTATTGGGTCTGATTCCAGTTGCCCTCGCCAGATCTGCTTGAGTAAGTCTTAACTCTCCCAGCTTTTTCGACAGTAAAATTTTAATCATGCCATTGCTCCTCCGTTATAAATTACCACTTTATGGTAATACATGACGGAATTTGTTAGATTATATCGTTTTCTGCTATATCCTATCGAATTTACGCCAGAAATTTAACTGTGTGAAGCTCGTTTATCCTATCACACCAGGTGCAGAAAAAATAGCGGTAATATATGGAAGGAATTATTATTGACTATACCACGCATTGTGTGGTATTATTTCATTATGAAGGAGGTAACAATTATGAACATTACGGAAATGAGAAATTACATAGGAGTCTCCAGAGCGGAGTTCTCAAGGAGATACAACATACCGATTAGAACGCTCGAGTCATGGGAAGCAGGAGTTCGAACTCCACCGGAATATGTTCTGAATTTATTAGAAGAGTCCGTCAGGAGAACAGATATCATAGAAGTAACATTTGTATATGATACGCTTCTGGGAGAAGGCAAGATCCACCCATGGTCTAAAGATTTGGATGACCAATGCGGCGCCGATCAAGCATCATATATGACTATATTAAGCACAGTTGATAGGTTTCGGGAGAGGTATCCTAATTGCGAATGGGAAGACGAAGATATAGATTATATTGACGCAATAGAAGGTTTTGCTACGAACCTCTTAATAGCAACGTTGGGAAAAGGAGAGGCGAATGAGTAGAGGAAGCGGCACAGGATATATTCCAGATAAAAGTAATTTAAAGTCAAGCACTCGTCCGCTAACATTAATTTAATTACTTTTCTTCTTGACACACCACCAAATTGGTGGTATGATATAATCATCAAAAGAACGGAGGAAAACAAAATGAAGAGATATAACTTATCAAGCATTATGAAAAGAGCATGGGAACTGGTTAAGGGATCTGCAATGACTATTTCCTCCGGCCTTAAAAAGGCATGGGAGGAGGCGAAACGCACAATGATCAAATTTGAACGCCGCGCAAAAGTTGCTATCGTTGATGCCAATGGCGTATGTAATCCAAATTGTGGAAAAGAAAATGACGATGAAAGCAACTATCTTATATTTAAGTTGTGGGAAAAGGGCGGTCATAAAAGAGTGTATGCAAATGACTATAAAGGACGTGCTGTTGGATATATTGATTTGAACAACAATAATTCAATTGAAACCGAGTTTTCGAAGGGCGATTTCGTTGAAACAATGAAACATTTTGTTGCTAATTATGAATTCTAGGAGGAAAGTAAAATGGGAAGATGGACAATTAGAGTTGATGACGGGCAGATGTCTGAATTAAGAAATTACGGAAGCTGCTACAAACATGGCGGCGGTTCCGGCGGATTCTTTGAGTTCCGCGGCGAAACTCTACAGGAAGCAGCCGATAATCTTATCACTGTATTTGCGGATGTATTTTCCGGAAGTGGTGTTAAGGTCATTGAATATCCGGAACATGTTATTATCGAAGAGCATGTATACGAATACGCAAACTGTGCAGAAAAGCATATAACACTTGTTCTCCCCTGTAAGTGTTCAAAATACCAACATGGTGTTGGAGATGTAACCTTTGACAATAATATTCGTATTATTTTGCAGGAACAAAAAATGCAAGTAGCTGAAATGCGCGCATTGCTTGACCAATCACGTTCAGAGTTCTCGAAGCAGTACAACATACCGCTCAGGACACTTGAAAACTGGGAATCCGGAAAAAGCAAATGCCCGGATTATGTGAGACAGCTGTTAGAGCGAGCTGTCTTGGAAGATTCAAAATAAAACTGCTAAAAACTTACAAGTCAAGGAGGAAAAAAGATGAAAAAATTTGAATTAAAACAGGTGGCGCGGAACAATTCCGAAAACTTCGGATGTGCCAAAGTTACAGCGGATTGGTTGTGCGGCACAGAGGCCCAGAAAGAGAATTTTATAAGTTCTCTGGATGAAAACTGGGTGAGAATCCCGGTGGAACTCGTTGACGAAACCGCCGAACAAAATTTTATTTCATATGCTCGGGCATTTTAAGCTAAAGGAGAAAAAATGAAATATATACTAATGGATTATAAAGACGGTGATTGTTTCACCGCCGAATTTGAAAGTAAAGAAGAAGCTCTGCAGGAAGCGGAGGGACAATGGGAACACCTGACAAGATGTGACCAGAAACACCGAACAGAATTTTACGTTCTGGAAAGCGTCAACCCAGACGAAGACGCGCCTGATCATTACGATGGGGACATTGTAAGGCGTTGGAAATAAAACGGAGGTAAGAAAATGATTAAGAGAGTAAAACTTGAAACTATTTACAATATGGCCAAAGAAGATAACGAGAAAATAAAAGATCGTAAACTTTTCCCGGACGGATGGGATGAAAAAGTCTACGATTATTATAACAAATTGTCGAAAGAATCTTCCGACGTTGAAATGTTCATGGAATTTCTGGGCGGTGAAGATTCGCCGCTAGAAATGGCGTACGCATACAGGAGAAACATGTATATCATGCTGTACACAATGAATGCAACAGATACGATAGCATTTGTAGATGGCGAATATGATATATTCTACATCGTATCAAAAGACGGCGACGATTATAACAGCTGGGAGTGGTGTTTCACAAACAATATTGACCCGATCAAATACAGGGGTGACGACGGAGACGAACCGGTCCCGGAATGGCTCATAAAAAAATATGAAGAAAAGATAGGGGAGGAATAATATTATAAAATATAATTAGCGGTTTATTCAAAAGGAACTCCGTCTTTATAGAGTTCCTTTTGATGTGATATATTTTAATGTGATTTTAGAAGGCGCCGTCTGTTTTAAATCAACTTCTTGAAATATCCGGCCGGAACAAATTCTCTTACGAATCCTTCTGTCGGATGTGGAATCCGGATAAAATACCACTTTTTACCATTTACGGTTTCGGTGTATTTCATTACATCTACAACCGCATTCTTTTTAATCACTGGGAACATTTTCGCCTGAGTTTTACCGGCTACACTGTAGCATTTGCAGTCCTTTGTAAATCTCGCTACATAGGCTACTACGTTCTGCTTCTTTTCTGTGTCAGAAGCGGAGGAAATATTCCCTCTATACCTGAGCACACAATTCCAAGGATAATTCCGATAGCTCCGGATCAGAAACTCCTTGCCCGTCTGATCTCCCGGTTTGCCTCCATGAGCGGTACCTTTCTCGTTGATGCTGGCTTCTACCTCTTTGCCATTTCCACAGTACATGGCTACATGATGCGCTTCATTCAGCAGCACATCTCCTCTGAGCAGACCAGATCCGGTTGCTACGTTAACTTTGCTTGTTACGTCTACAAATCCATTTTTCAAGAATACGTTCTTCATATCTCCTGTGTATGTAGCACCACCAGACTTAACCGGAACTCCGGCGTTCTGCCATGCCTGGATCACAGCCGAGGAGCAGTCGTAATCTCCCTTTTCTCCCCAGCGGTAGTCCTGATCGTAGCCATGAGAAGCATCTTTCGCCCATGTCTCCATCTGTCTTATTGCTTTTTCTGTCTTAGTCATTTCAATACCTTCTTTCTCTGTGCTATCAGCATATGTATGAATCATGTTTATGACAGCTTTCTGCCTGTCTGTGTAATCCCCTACCTGATTCGGCGTCGGGTCTGCCGGATCCCGGCACAGTGTTGCATAAATCTTGTCTGCAGTATATGGTTCCGGAGTTTTAGACAAGATTCTTTTCAATGCATCAAAGCCACCCTGATGTAGGATATTGATACATTCCATCATTGCGGTATCCGGCATGGATCCGTATGTTTTTTCGATACTTTTTGCGTATGCCGCAATCTGGTCTTCCATATACTGATCCTGGCATTTCTTGCCAAGTTCCATACTAATGATGCTGATAATCAATCTGCCTTTTGCAGAATCCTTACTTACCGCATATGTAGCCCAGCTCTTTTTGAGAAGATCAGCTTCAAGATTCTCTGTGTCCATGTCCTTGAACAACTTCGGATTGCCTCTCTGGATTCTGTACAACAATTCTTTCGCTTCGTCTGCATACCACTGCCCGGCTCCAATGGTGATTGCTTTCTCATTACTACAATTTGCTCCAACTTCGGCAAAGGCTGCGTAATCCTGTTCTCCGTAAATCTGATTCCCAGATTCCACTGCGTACAGTATTTTTCTCAATACAGTTATATTTTGCTTATCCATAAGTCCACCTCGCAAAAAGGAGCCTTAAAACAGGCTCCTAACTACTCATTCTTATTCGGGAGTTTGATCTGTCCAAGTGACTGAATGACTTTATCATATCCAACCATTGCAGACAGCCATGAAAGCAGGATCAGCGCAATAAGGTATACTGCCATCTTGCTGTTTATCTGCGCATCCATCAAAATAATATATCCGCTTCCTACGAGCACTGATAAAACTACAGCCACTCCTCCTGCAAGGAAATTTGCCTTGTAGGTTTTTTTTGACTCTTCAAGCAACTTCTTAATACCTTCAGTCACTAAGCCGGTAAAGATTGATACAATCATAAGTAACAGTAAAAAATATTCTAATGTCATAAATTTATCCTCCTCTTCTTATGCAAATACCCAGTCTTCAGCAAGCATATCTGCCTGTGACGCTAGCCATCCCATCTGTACACCAGAAGTTCCGACAAAAGCTACTGCCATGTTGCCGATTGCGTCATGTTCACAGTTCACGATATCTCCGGTAGGCGCTTTATAAGAGATTCCGCTTGCAAGCTGAATGTACTGCTTCTTTCCATTCCATCCTTTTCTTGCTACTTTCATGCCTCTTTTCAGGTACTTAATTGCTTCTCCGAAGGAGAATGTTGCTTCTCCACCAAGTATTGGGCAGTTCCGACTATCCGCATAAACCCACTCATCGGAAAGAATATTCTGAAGCGTATACTCCACATTCTGTGTTTCTCTTATATCCAGACAGCCACCGTCTTTTGTGTACATAAGGATTGTCTGGGATTCTTCATCCCACCACCAATAGCCAGCCCATGACGGGAGTTTTACTGGAATTCCTGATTTCATCTCTTCAAATGCTTCTTTAAATTTCATTTTCTCAATCCTCCTCATTTTCTGCCATATTGGCGTCGTTTTGTTCCTGCTTCTTCCTGTCCTCTTTTTCCCATTTCCGATCCTGCTGTTTGTCTTTATTCGTCCGAATCCAGCCGCATATGCCACACTCTCCAATGGTTGCTGCCACAACTGCACAGGCATATGTTTCCGGCATGCTGTCGCACTGTCTGTACAACAGAATCATCTGCCAGTTAAACCAAATGAAAAAGGCACCGACAAACATCAGCACCAGGTTTAATGTTCCGACTTTCTTTATCGCCGAAACTATCTTTTTTATTTTCTTTTTTATAATAGCCATCTCAACGCTGCCTTTCTTATAAACCGAACTGCTTAAAGAAAAAACCGATTGCAAGACCAATCAGGGTTGTAAGTACATATCCTGTCACCTGCTTCCACATTTCTCCGTCCCGGCTTTCGAGCGATTCCAGACGTGCCCCCTGCTGTTCTTGCTCCTTGCACATCAGCTGAATGCTCTGTGCCAACTTCTCAACGGATGTTGTAAGCGAATTTATCTGCTTTGTGTTTCCTTCGAGCAGTTCCAGTCGTTTATTCTGTCTCCCGTTTTCTGCGTCGATTCTCTTGCAGAATTCCTCGTGCTCGGACCGGCTAATGTATTCCGCCTCCATATATTTCCTCCTATATTCCTGTCTACACCTTCTATTTTGACCTCCACGGTGGACTTCTTTGGCTATGCATAGTTTTACCTCCATTAAAAAAAGAGCCTGCTCAGGCCCTTTTTATGCCATCAATTCTTCATCATCTGCATCGACATACTTTCTACAATGAAATTCCAATGTATCCATATCCTGTTCAATCTCATCAAGGGTTCTTTCGCTCTCACCCTTATTAAGAAGCAGAAGATCATAAATCAATGACCATTGTTTACTTATTATCTGCAGTTTCGTCATTCTTCTTTTGCCAGTTCTCCCATTCCGGAATCTTCCAGGATTTCTTTTACCTTTGCCTTCAGAAGTCTCGGTACCTCTGCATAAGTTTTCTTTCCAAGCATAATCTGCTGTGCCCATAACATTGCCATCATTTCTTTTCCTCCATCATTCTGTAATAATATAATAAAGTTACTCAACAGTTTCATCATTACTGATATACCAGTTCTGACATCTCAAGAACGCATCCTGTAAGCATTTCGTTCGATGCCTTCAATTCTTCAAATTTCTCTTCCAAGCTCTTTTCAACTTCCGGAACATAGGACATATACTTCGCAGGGGATGCCCTTACCGTTTCTTCGTTGATCTTGTCTGCAGACTCCCTGAACTGGTGATAATCATATTCATACATCATCTGCTTTGCAGAGTCTTCCATCTGTCCCTGTTCAATTGTCACTTTCTGCTCATTCAGGCACAGTGTGACATCTACCATGCCATTATTGACAGGCTGCCAGCGCACTTCTGGCTGACGTTCCATATATTTCGCTTTTTGCATGCTTGCTGATCCTCCTTTTTGCAGCTGCGCAAACAGCATCAATGTTATATTTATCTTTGACGTATTTGGAATCGGTATGTTTAAACCATCCATAGTAACTGATACATTTATAAGCAATCTCCAGAGGGATTTCAACTCCATCCTTCATGCAGTACCAAGCTACTGAATAAGCTCTCCTTGCCCGCAGAAAGATCCTGCTTCTGATTTCTGTGTGGTCCCTGTAAATTACATAACCCATCATATCTATCGGTTTTCCACGCCTTTCTGCCTTATCTTTTTCTCTGTAATTCTCATATTTATTTCCGGTTTTAATGCGATAATCAATCGGGAATAGGTCTGCATCCGGTTTTATTGTGAGTCCGTACTCTTTCAACAGGTACTTTTCTAACGCCCGAGCCGCCCTCTTAACATCAGCTTCCCGGGCTCCTATGAGCAGGATGTCGTCCATATAGAATATACAGAAAAATACAAGTCTCTTGCTTTCAGTCGTACCATCTCGGTGCTTTCTGGTCTTATGTAGGCTAAGTACATACACATAGGCTTTAGACAGGTAATAATTGCACAGAAACTGTGATAAACCGGAGCCGATATTAAGCCCCTGTTTGTATGTCCCTATCAGAAAGAACACAAGATACAGAAGGACTTCGTTCTTCACATCATGTTCCAACATACGTTTCAATTTACGGATATCAACCGATGGATAGCATTTCCTTACATCGCCCTTCCAGGCATACCGAGATTGAGCATATTTCTTTCTGATCTGATGCTCTATTGCTCTTTTGCCTCCGAGCTGTCCTTTTCCTTTGATACTTGCATATTGATGATAGCCCAGTTTTCTTCTCCAGAGTTCATCCAGTCCTTCGCTGGCTATTTCATCAAGAATAAGCTGTTTTACACTCTCCACTCCGATTTCTCGAAACTTTCCGTTTATTCCATCTCGCCGCCAACCATACTGAATAGGTTCTACTTTCAACTCTCTGTTCTGGATTTCATATCTGAGACTTTCTGCTACTGTACGGATCAGACCGGATACCATGAGATCTCTTTCGTCTGTGTCCCGAAGCAATCGTTTCATAGCCTGCAAACTCATTGAACTTGTGCGACCATGCAGATACTTTGCCACATCTGGCCGTTTCCATTTTTCGTCAAGTGCTTCATAAATTGGATCTTCAATAAAATCATCTGCTAAAATATTTACATTCTTGCAGCATTTCTTCATAAAGGCATTTTCCTTTCTGTGTGATTCAGGGACTTTCGGTTGTCTACTAGTCCCGGCTGGCAGCGCACCTGCCAGTCTCCCCTTCCCACTCTGCAGATGTCAATCTACTTCATGAGAAAGGAATGGCCTTTTATCACGTATTTCGGGTATTCCCAAGTATAGGCTTCTTCAGCCGGCTTATGAGGTCAAGTATCAAATTTTTTATCACAGAAATTGTCGCGAGGATGTTCCACCAGGTATTCGTCAGGCCATTGTTGCCATTCACGTACGACGGGCCAGCGATGCCGCCGTTGTTCAGATTGCCGCGCCGGAGGAGCTCCCGGACCTCATAAGTCCTTAAAAATATTCTATTTCATAGTTACTTTAAAATCATTTGTAGCCATTGGAGGGGACAGCCCCTCTGTCAGGCTGCCGCCTGCCATTCACCCCGTACGGCGTTAGGAGAAAGGGTCGCGAGGATGCTCCACCAGGTATTCGTCAGGCCATTGTCGCCAGCCACGCACGACGGGCCAGCGATGCCGCCGCGGTCCAGATTGCCGCGCCGGAGGAGCTCCCGGCCTGTTCTTGTTCCAGCCGCAGGTTTTCCGCCGCAATACCAAGCATCAGCCCACCAAGCCTTATCGCCTCCTCCCCATTCAGTCGGAATCATTGTCCCTTTACCAAAGTCCACAAGCTGTCCTTTTACATACTTCCATGCATCGTATGCTTCCGGTAAGATGCCCACTTCTTCATAGGTACTTATGATCGTATCTAAATTGGTCGTCAGTAACTTAGCATTATTGGTTCGGTAATACTTATCGACTGTATTGCCATCTGCATCTGTTGAAACAATATGCATAGAGTTTCCGGACACAGAATATCCACCTGGAAGAATCTCGATGCCATTAATCTTGCAGATATTCTTTCCATCTGTGTTGGATACAGGACTTCCATCATAGCCTTGTACGGAATCAGTGGATCCTGTCTCCCAATGCATTGTACTTACTTTATAAGTAGTTGCAGTTGTAAATGAAGCAGACACATCCAAAACTAAAGCGCTATATGTATCGTCTACTTTTTCAATAGCTGTAATTTTTGCACTATCAACGATATTGTGCATATAATTATAGCCCCTATCGAAGTTAGTGTTCGAACCTGGATTTCCAATGCTGACCGACGAACCAACAACAAAATAATTCGCCTGATCTTTTGTGAGAATTACTCTCTTTGTATTTTCTTCAGCAACTGCGACATTGTACTGAGCAGTGTAAGCTGTGCATCCTCTCATATATGCCTGCAGGTCCTTTGTTCCGTACTTAATCATTGTCAACGCCAGAACCCATGCGGCATCAACATCTGTTTCAAAGCAGTATGCCGGACCCTGCTTTCGTGCATATGCAAAATTTGCATACGAAGGTTTGTTTCTGACGGGTTTTCCGTTGGTTACATATGGAACACCATCAATATCCACTGCCGCTCCTTTAGGATGGAGCATCCATCCCTGCACCGTATTGTCTGAACGAACACATTCTTTCATCGGAACATATCCTTCTTCTTTTCGAGGAAGCATGGACCAATGATGCAGCCAGCCATTGTCTTCTGCATTTCGCTCTTTTTTGTAATAAAGTCCCATGTTCATGATTCCACGATTGACTTTTCCTGTCGTCTTATATCCCGGCATTCCTTCAATTGCAGTAATTTTCTGGTTTCCATCATCATCGAGGATCCAGTTCACTTCAATCGGGCGGAATGCTTCGAGAGTTCCAATTTGGTCTTCTCCAGCTGTCGTATTTGTGGACGGTGTGCAGGTAAGACCAGACAGAGCATCTAAACGATTTACCGTGCAGGCCTGTGTAACATCCGGATCAAGGTCTTCTACCGTATAAATTTCTCTAGTACGGCGCATAGCATAGTAGCGCTCAATTGCACTCTCTAAAGTGCCACCAGCTGCATTAATAGCTGCCAGCTGCTCAGCTGCTACGCTTTTAATCCCCTGCGTCTGTGTTGCTGATTCAGCCTGTACATTTTTAATTTCAGATGCACCTGTATTATTGATCTCAGTTTTTCTCGCATCGATTGTGTCGTTTATAGCTTTCTGAGACGCATCCACCATAGAATTTTTTGTTGCAGTTATTTCATTTTTTATCTCCTCCGCTTTTGTATCTACGGATTTGTTTATGGTTTCTATTGCACTCGTTGTCTTTTCAGAAAACGTATTGTCCAGTCCAGCAATTTTATCATTTACATTTTTCTCAGATGTCGCAGCGGATGATGCAGCCTTTTCAGCCGCATTTTTGTATCCGGCAACAACATCTTTTGCATTCTCCGCATCTCTGGCCGAAGCTGCTGCTGCTCCGGCTGAGTTCGAAGCCGCCTGTGCACTTATTTCTGAAGCCTTTGCACTTGTCTCCGCCTCAGATGCTTTTTCTTTTGCTGTCCTGGCCGCTTCTTTAGTTTCTGTCACTAAGTTTTTGAAATCTGGAGTTGCTTCTCCCGGTACTGAAGAACAGAACCATCTGTCTGTACTTTCGCCAGGAGATGGGCGCACACCAATCGTCCCGTTTTCCAGGCATACATATGAGCCGCCCTCGTATGAAACCATATCTAAGAAGTTGTATGTTTTAGAGTCAGAGTAGCTTCCATCGGGGTTTGTCGTAACATTTCCCATGTTAGTCCACTGGCCACTTCCTGTTGTTTTATTTGCCATTAACCTCTATCCCTCCATTTGTATTCGAGCTTAGAGCCGTTAAGTCTAAACTCTATATCCGTTTCTTCTGGATTATTCCGCATAAGAAGACAAGGAGGCTGAATGCGAAACTCGACAAAGCACACATTTCCATCCTCGCCTTTCAGATCAGCTTCCTTTTCTTTTACATAAGCATCGATATCATTCTTCGCATCTTCCACCTGTCCAGGGATTCCCATTACCGCCTGTTCTGCCTGATGTGCATAATATTTTGCGTTATCCATAAGACTCTCCGGATCTTCTGCCAATCCGACAGCGAATCTCTCAGCCAGCTTTCCGTATTTCTGGACATTCATATTTGTTGCGTCAAAATATCTGAGAATCTGTTCAAAGTAGTTCTTAGCTTCCGCTACGGTATCGCCAGAAGTATAGCCGGCATTGACTACGATAATGGCAACTTTATTTGTCACCATGAAGTCTCCTGCCATTACAGAAACATAGCAAACCCCGGAAGTCTTAAAAAAGCTATCCGGGATATCACATCTGTCTTCTTCTAACAGCTTTGGCTCTTTCGTTCCTTCTGCGTTTTCAAACACAGCTGTTTTTGCCAGCCCATCCCAATCCGTAGAATGAAACTGAAATACTGCCGTAAACACATTTTTGATGCCTTCTGTTGCGAAAATATTCTCCGTTTTTGAAATCTTGAGGTTTTTGACATTAAAGATAACTTCTTGTTTTATCATTTAAAACACCTCTCTTTTTTACCACATTTTTCCGATATTATCGCTTTTTGTTATTTAATATCGAAAATCGTTATAAACTGCACAGCATATCCCATTCATGTTTGCTGATAATGTTAAGTGCCCATTCTTCCGGTACATGATTCTCCATATGCTTGTCGATATTATTTTTCTCATAATAGTGATTCCAGAAATAAATATTTCCCAGCGCACGTGCTTTGTGCATATCGCAAATATAAGTTGCTCTTGCATCCGGTGTACCGAACACCTGATAGTTGTATGCAGTACACCAACTACAGCCTTCTGCGACAGGACAGTTAAAGCACTCGTCTGTGCTCTGTGTTCTCCTGTCAATTTTCTTCAAGCATTCTACGCGGCATCTGTCGCATTCCGTCTGGCAGATTCCTGTATCCACATCTCCTATACTATATGGTTCCTGCTGCCCCGCCAGAGAGCTTTCCATATATCTCAGACATGGATAGATAATTCCATCTGGATCAACAGCAAGCATTACGCCATTGCCACCGCACCAGTTTTCCAGGTCGTCAGGCTGCTTCGGGTGAAAGAAATTTTCCTCGAACAGTGAAATGTAATAATCATTCTCCATATCAAGATTGTGTTCCAAGATATAGTCTGCAAGCTTCTTCAGCTGGTCATAAAAAACCGTTGCATGGATCATCTGCCATCCTTCTTCGTAGACGCAGTTTGCATTGATCTCGTTATATCCAAGATCGATCATGTGCGTAATTGCATCGTACACATGCATCACATTTGCAGGAGCTATCGTAACCTTGCTACCCATATATCCACCTTTGTTTACCCAATCTTTCGCCGCTGAAATTGCCAGATCATAAGATGGCCGCCCATCCGGAAATACCCGGCAGGAATCGTGAAGTTCTTTATTTCCGTCAACAGTCACAGAAAAAGACAGGCGCTGATTCCATTTCTGTAAAACTCTCTGTACTTCCGGTTCGAAGTAGCACACTCCATTCGAACATATGGAAAACATCGTTCTCGTCAGCCACGGATGGTTTAATTCGATCATCCTGTTAATCGTGTAGCTGCAGATCTGGTCAATTAATTCAATCTCCAGCAGGGGTTCCCCACCAATAAAATCAATGATAAGCCCAGGGCTTTTTTGAGGATTTATGTAATCGCCCACACCCTTATTTCCAGACAGTAAAAGATCAACCATTTTCTTCGCTGTTTCAAACGACATCTTCTTTTTGCCCTTATGTGTCTGGTAACAATACTTGCATGCCAGATTGCAGTCATCAGTGACCTGAAATGTAACGGTCTGAGTCAGAATCTTTTCTGTCCCTACCGGTTCGTGCAGCTCAGGATATAATCTGCTCAGCCTTTCGGAATATTGTTCTGTTCTTTTCATTTGATTCCCTCAATTTCACAATTGCACAAAATATCTACTTTTAATTCAGCTGTTTTGTATTCCAGATTCCATCTGATCTTATGACCTTTCAGTGTATCTGGAATATACTTTTGCTCAAGTTCCGTCACAGCCATCTTAAACTGTGCATCCAGCTCCACTCCCTGTTTCTGATACGCCTTAAAAGTTTCACTGTTGACAACGCCAGGATCATCCATATGTGATTCGATGATTCTCTGCAGGACATCTTTGGTAAATCCCCTTTCGTAGTCCAGTCTTTCGATGTACTCTGCCTCTTTGCTGTCTACTTTAATAATTACTGTTCTCATTTTTTCCTCCTAATTAAATGAATATATCGGTGTAGTCGCCTGTCCGTAGCACTGATTCCTGCAGGTGCCGCCACAATCACTCTGACAGCTTGATGCACAGGATGTAGAGCATCCTCCACAGCTGGTTCCGCAGCCTCCAGAACAATTACTTTTGCAGGTTCCCATGCAGCTATCTGCGCATCCGGAACCACAGGAATTTCCGCAACCCGAACAGCCGCTACAACCAGTACAAGACTGAGCACAGGAAGCTGTGCACTTATTATCACAACCCTGACAAGTACCAGAACAGGTACCAGAACAAGTACCAGAACAGGTACCGGAGCAGGTACCAGTGCAAGTATTACTGCATCCTTCGCAAGTCCATGTGCATGAAGAATAACATCCGCCTTCGCACCAGGTATTGCAGTCGTTCATGCAATTCGCTGTGCATGTCTGATTGCAACTGCCCTTGCATCCGCTTGTGCAATCATCTGCGCATGTCGAAAAGCAACTGTTTCCGCATCCACCTGTACAGTCTGCGCAGGTGTCCGAACAATTTGCTGTGCATGTCTGAAGGCAATCCGTTTTGCATCCTGCCTCACAATCATCTGCGCATGTCCGTTGACATCCAGTGCATTCATCCGAACAATTATGATTGCACTGCTTTGTGCATGTTTTGCTACAAGTACCAGAGCAGGTACCTGAGCATATCGTACTGCAATTTCGTGAACAAGAAGTCCCACATCCTCCGCAGTTGCCAGATGCTGTGGACTTGCAACTCGTTGCACAACTCGTTCCACATCCTTTTGAACACGCCATAGATATCACCTCCTCTCATTATGTAGTCATTGCACCGGTTGTACATCCAGAACCACAGGTATGTGTGCAACCGGAAAAGCAACCGTTTGAACATCCACCACAAGATGTTGAACATCCATCAGAACATCCTCTTGCGCACGTTGTGGTGCATCCATTACTGCATCCTGAGCAGCCCTGACAACCAGATGCGCAAGAACCCGCACAGAGACCAGTGCATGATCCTCGACACCCGCTGGCTGTCGCCTGCTCATCGATTCTTGATAATACATCAACAAACCTTTCTGCTTGATCAACAATAACATCTGCCCCGCTATGATTCTGCTGCAGACTGTTGTCCTGCAAAAAATCCGCTACATTAAGCAACGGATCAATAATCTTTTGTATATGTTCATCTGTAATATCTCCTCCAGTTACCGGAGAAATATTGTAATCATAATCCGAAGCCGCAAACCTGCGCATAGAAGCATTTTCTCCATGATCAGAATTACTTCGTCTTATCATTTCTGCCTTCACTTTTGCCCGTAATGCAACGAGCCTCTCTGCCGATATCATATAATCACCTACAAGCTTGTGATCGCTGTCTGGGCCGGCTGAAGCATCACATAATCAACGGATACCGTTATATTTGCGCTGTTCTTCAGCAATTTGGCAGTAATAGTAACAGTATCACTCAATTCAACATTAAGCCCAAACGTCTGAAATATTCCCGCTCTCTCAAACATTTTAGCAGTAATAATTCTGGTTTCCAGTATAGTCCCGCCAGACGTTACGCTTAATTCGATCAGCCCTCCACTGTCTGAATTTGCGTTTACTTTCAGTCTTATAAGTAAGCTGTAAAGCCCTTTTCTAAGACCATCGATTGCTTTAGAAAAAAGTGTCTGCACAGTTGCTGTCGAAGATGTTTTCCGGATCACACTGAATTGTGCGCTTGCATCTGCAATGTTTGCGTCCACAGACAGCTCTAATCCTCCATAGGTGTTGTCAGTCGCAAGTGTATCAATGCGTTCGATCATCTTCGCAACCCGCCGTTCAAGATATATTGTATTAAGCAGCAATGTTCGAAACATGGGATTAACCACATCCGCATGAACCAGGTCCTTTGTCTCAATGATTCTCAAAATTTCATTGAACTCCGGATTCTCCGGGATAACCACGTTCGCCATCTATAATCATCTCCTTACTGTAAAACATCATCAATTTCAAATCTCATTGATACATTCGAATCTTTGCCTTTCGGGAGAAAATTAGCAATCATGATGATATCTCCTTCAGAGTCATACAATCCGATCTCACTTATGCTCTTTCCGTTGGCTTCAGATCCATTTAATGTGCAATAATATTCACACTTGTTTTCATTGGTTTTAAGCGTATGTCCATCTACCGCTTTTCGAAGAAATTCATTTTTCAATGTTTCTCCCGGACTAAGAACTGTTGAACCATTCGAGCCGCCACTTCCAAACGCAAATCCTACAATCTTAGGCAGAGTGATCTCTCCGGCTCTGGCTCTCAGGATTTTCGTCCTTCCTACTACTGTTACCTTTCCTTCCATCACAATTCCTCCGTTGTTACTTCTGTATCAAATTTTATCGTTCCATCCCATTTATACTCACCGTTCCACTGATTAAGGTTCTTGTAGATCATTACATTCCCAGTCATTCCAACTGGAAGCTTTTCTGTTATCTCGCATTTAACTTCTATTAACGGCACAGAATATCCTTCCATCCAGGTATGCTGCATTCTTATATCTAACGCTGGGAATAGAACTCTTTCCCTCTCACTGCATATTGCGGCTTCAATAACATATCGAGCCTGCATTGACAGATGAGATGGCTTTATTTTGCGGATATATCCCAGCAGAATATCGACGGAATATATCGGATAGTCAGCACCAATAAGCAAATCTACATTGAAGATATACTTCTCAACCTGCTCCGAGACGCTCGCAGAAAGCCCAAATACGGTCTGTATAATGTTTTCAAGTCTATAAGGCGTAATGGACGATCTGGACGTCCTATCGCGCCGATTCACGACTGCTTTTCGGCGATCATCAATGTCTTTTGTTCTGTCGATAGGTATTCCATACATAAGCTCGTGAAAATACATTCCCCATGCAGCTGTTTCCGGAAATGCCTGCTTCTGCGCTTCGCTAATCCTCCTGCTTGCAGTCTCCAGTTCCAGTCCAATAACCTCGTATATCCATTTTCCGACATACGATTTATCGTACCAGCCTCTTGTCACATACGTCAGGAGCCTCTGAGCAACCTCATTCGTAGGAAAATGTTCCAGATCAACATTGTCTATATGCATCTCTATCCCTCCGTAAAATTAAGCTCCGTCGCAGTTGTGATCGGATAATAGTCTGCCGCAACCGATATATTGTTCGTATTTTCATTTATACGAAAATCTGAGAAATCAATTACTCCGGCTGTGTTAGACAACAATGCAGATGCAACCGTATACCGGATTTCTTCACTGTCCTTAGCTTCCCTGTAGTAGGTCTTTAATGCTGTCAGGAATGCTTCCTTTACATTATCGATACTGTAATTGCTTTCCAGTTCAAGCACTGCACTGTAGGATATGGTCATATCCTTCACTGTAGATATCGTCACGGATGCTCCAATTGGAGCCAGACGCTTCATTCTGTCCTTCGGAGATACAATATAGTCTTCAACCGCCTGCAATGTTTCTTCTCCGACTGCACTTCCGTCCGGATCCGCAACAACAACCTTAACAGTTCCAGGCCCTTTCCATTCAGCTTCCACGACAGCAGAACCAACACCGGACACCTCTTTCGCCCAACGGACATAATCTGCGTCACATCCTACAAAGGAAACCTCTGCGGAGCGAAGCTTTTCAAGGATTCTTTCTCGGTATGTGTCGTCGTCCTCTTCGTCTGTGCCACCCCTGATAGGATTCTCATTCGTCACAGAAGTAACATTCTTGTTTGGCTGTTTCTGCAATGTCACAGTATTTCTTGTCACATTATAAGAAGCTCCTGCGAGAACAGACGCAACAGCTATGTCAACCGTTCCCTGTTCTGGGATAGTTACCTCCTCAGTCGTCGCAAATTCAACAGATGTCGAATCTGTTGTACCTTCGGTACAAAATACCGTCCCTTCCTCGATAATCGTTCCAGCGGTGCCTACGACGGTCACATGACCGGATGCTCTGCTCGCCTGCTTTCGTGTAACCTTTGCAGATACTCCATGCAGATCAAGCCATTCACCCCAGGCCCACATTGGAAACATAAGCATCAATGTTCGGGTAAGGTTGTACTGTATCAGTCTGGAGATCTCGATTGCAGTCGGCATGGTAAAATCATACGGAAAGTCTGCCGGCATATCAGATATATCAACTGGCAGATTATTCATCATCCGGGACTGGATTGTATCAGGATCGCTGTTATCTATAAATTCTGGAGTTACAAATTCTTCTGCCAAATTCTCATCTCCTTTTCAATGTTACTTCTAAATCGAATTTTTCCCAGTGTATTGCGTACACTGTAAATTTCACATGGACCACAGATGGTTCCCATTCAAATTCAAAATCCTCTACGGATTCAGTCCTTGGATTTACCATCAGAGCCTCTTCTATGGTACGTTCAATCGCCAGTTCCACAGCTGTATCATCTTCTTCCTTCATGGCATCTTCCATCTCTGCACCGATATCATCATCGTATCCGAGACAGCTATACCTTTCTGTAGCAACTGCCTTTACGCACCATGTCTTATATGCTTCGAGCCCTTCGCTTTTAAGCATGCAAAAAGGAGATTCGCAAACGAAATCTCCTTTCTCTAAGTCCCATGCCACAGATGGCTTGTACTCTGCGTCATATTCTTCATTTTCTTCCTCATATTCCGGTATATCCACCACCGGATATAAGTTGTTTTCTGACATATATGTCCTCCTATACAGGTCTGGTTATTATATCAATCACAACAGCGGTATCCTGCACCCAAGCGATCAACACTCTATCTCCTGCCTGTAACTGCCGCATTGATTCCGGAAGATATGCTTTCCCAGAATGCTCAGTCTGCACATCGCAGAATGCATCTCCCGTCTTTCCAAGGGTAAGCTGTCTGCACACCCTGTAATCCTCCTTTGGAATCGCAATCGGAAAAGTGTTCGAGAGTAGGCTACCATCTGCCTGAATTTCTGCAAAATCAAGGCATAGGGGTTTATCTGCGTGCTGTTTCATTCTACTATCAAGAGCTGCTGCCAGTCTCGACACTCCATCATTACTATCAAATGCCATCCTCTACCTCCCGTTAATCGAATGTTCCTTCATCTACCCATCCACATAGGTGTGTTTCGCTCCAATCAAGACCTTCCAGACACCAAGGATGTGCGCTGCCCGGATTACTATGCGTGATCTTTGCTTTTCCTGCTGCAACTTGGTAGCCAGATGACGCATCCGAAGAAACATAATGTGTACCGCCATGGAAATTGACTGTATCGCCAACACTAAAATTTCCAGTCTTTTTCTTGTTTCCAGAACTGGAAGAAGATGAAGATTTCAGCTTTGTTTTCTTTAGGCTTATTGTCATTTCCATCTTATCGCAGTCATGAGTTATTGCTTTTACCCAGTAATAACCGGATCCCGTCGACATTTTTATATGAACAATGTCGCCTTTCCGGATAACTGGCATATCAACAGTAACCACCTTGATTTCCTCTTTCGGTTTTCCATCATCTTCAAGAGTCTCTTTTGCTGTCTTTTTTGCTTCATCCAAGCTATCGTCTTTGGCTCTTGTAATGATCTTCTGCCGGATACCGTATTTCGTCTGTCCATCAACTGTAGCTTCTACTGGTCTGCGCTTATCATCATCTGCCTCTCCAAGAATTTTCACCCTCGTGACCATTCCCGAAGTGCTTATTTTATGAGAAACGCTTATCATGTTCTCGGTCTCACCGAAATGATAGATATTGCTGTTACTGCCAATTCCCAGAATCTGCGCCTTGCCCTTTACGGAACGAATAACGGAATATCCGCCTCCTTTCTTTTTCGCCTCATCCAAGATGTCCTTAACCAGTGTGCCAAGTTTCTTTTTATCTTCCTTTATCACGCCATGAGTTACGTTTGGACCGGTGTATTTGTTTATTGTTATACCCCACTTTTCGAAAAAATCCTGTATAACCTGCTTTGTCCGGGCACCACTTGAATAATATACGCAGTCCTCGGACTCCTGCAGATCATACAGGTTATCATAAGCTTTCAGCTGTAGCGGCTGGCTGCTCAATTTAGCAGATGGATTCCACTCTACAATCCGGCCACGCATGGCTTCATGTGCAGTTCCTGTCTTGTATCGGTAATACAGGTACAGATAACATCCAGGTTTCGTCAAGCTGGAGAGTCTGCCCTTTGTGGTCTTATCGTTCTTCACCGTACACGACAGCTTCGCCGCAAGCTCATTTTCCAGTTCTTCCCAGCCCAGATCTTCAACAAAATTTGTTATGTCGTATTTCTTCTTTTTCTCGGTCACAAGTACCAGATAATAAGAATATTTAAGTGGGTCAACCATCTAACCTCCTTTACGGTATCGTAAGGATAGTTCCAGGGAATATCCAATCCCCTTGGTCGCTATCCTTATGCCCGTATTTTTTCGCAGCCTTTTCTATCGCTGTCTTATTTGCATCATAAATCTTTTTCCAATCTGCTCCTGATCCGTAAAATTTCTTTGCGATATTCCACAGGCAGTCACCAGATTTAATGGTGTATGTCTGTTTTTTCTTATCTGTTGAACTCTTTTTCAGGTTCGTTCGGGTTGTCGTCTTCTTTTTCTTCTTATCAATGCCAAGGTCCTTTGTGGTCTGGATTTTAAGCGGACGATAACGATAAAAGGAAATGCTATAAGAGTAATCTCCTTTCCCGCCAAATTTCTTATATTCAAAGCTATTAATCGTCACATCAACATTGATGCCGCCGCCGGCAGAAATGATAAGGTTCAGAACCGTTCCCTTATCTCGCCAGTTTTCCAGCTTCTTTATAACAGATTTCGGATCCAGCCACTTCGTATGTATAGTGGACATCTTTTTTCTGGCTCTTCCCCAGAGGTATCCATCCCATTCATATGTTCTTATATCAGGTCCGGTTGGAAATGCAAACACGCCCTGTTTTATAATGTCGTATTTCTGATATTTTGCATTTCCTTTGACCCTTATCTCTTTGTCTGGAAGAGAAGGAAAACGAAGGCTGGATTTCTTATTAGCTGCTTCTTTTACAGTTACTTCCATGTTTCCCCTCCTTCCTAAGTTGGCATATTTGCATATGATTCAAGTAATCTTGTTGCCAGTTCACCAGACATCTCATTAATCAGCTCTTTCAGTTTTTCCTTGATGGTATTGACAGTATCATTTCCGCTATTTCCGTTGATATTGAACACAGGGTTCATGTTAATCACAACCTGCCCCTTGTCTCCGCTACCAGAAGAATCTCCAGAAGTCGAGTCTGAGGAACCGCCTGACAACGGAACATCACCAATCATGCCGCCGTCTGCATATTCTTTTACTCCAAGCGCACGTCCTGCCTGCAACCACAAATCCATACCTCTATCACGGCGTTTTGAACCAAGAGGAATAATCGCCTCTGGACCATCTTCACCTACCCAGGACAACAGTGGACCGGTAATAATGCTTCCTTCTGCATTGCCTGCAATAGATGCCGTTACAGAAGAACCGCTTCCGGAGGTTGTAATTCCGGCAGATGGATTTGTGATATGCCAGTCAAGAGTTACATTAACAGTGCATGATGCCGCTATCGGATTTGAAAATGTAGACTGTACTTCAGACGCCACTTCAGAATATACTTCTGCTGCATTGTTCGTTTGATCGAGCGTTACATCGGTATGGCCATCTGCCGGCATAGATTCTGAAAATGTAGATTCCACTTCCGACTGTGCCTGTTCCTTGGCACCAGACGCATCTGTAGTTGCTTCAGTGATATTAACATTTGCAGACGTATCTGTTTCCACGGGCTCTGTTTCTGTCTGCGCCTCAGTAGCACTCTGTATGCCAGATGTATCAACCTGTACCAATTCCTGTGGAATTGTTACTGTTGCTCCTGCCTGTATTTCAATGCCATTGGCTGCAAGTGTCCCGGATTCCATGCCAAGAGCCGACTCGATCTGAGCCGCCGCTACATCAGAATCCACTTCAACATTTGCCAGATCAACCTTCACTCCTTCTGCTGTAACGGACATTTCTGCCCCTTCGGCATCCAGAGCCGACATTGCCTGCTCGATAGCAGCCTGCGCCTTATCTCCGTCCATTTCAGCTTTTATTGTATCCATCGAAATTGTAAGTTCCTGATCTGGGTGAATAATGTATGGACTTTCGATACCGTTTTGTTCTGCAATCGTCTGCCAGTCAATTCCAAGAGCATTACCAATTTCCCAAAGGCAATCCCCCTGCTCAACTTTAATCTTTACATTGTCAGCAGTAACCTCTTCAGTAGTTGCAAGATCTCCCAGTTTTTCATTCAGCGCCGATACCCAGGAATCTTTGTCAATATCCACATCTCCATCGACAGCAGCTCTCAGCCCTTCAAGTGTTATCTCATCTGGCGTCGTTTCTGCCGTCGCCCTGTCAATGGCAGTTTTGAGTTCCTCCGGCAACTGCTCTCGTACACTTTCGTACATTGGATTGTTCGGATCCGTCAAAACGCTCTTCATTTCTTCGCTTCCAGATTCAAGAATCTGGTTTGCGTAATTCTGCCAAGCCGCATCAACGTCACCTGCCGCCGCACCGACTTCGATTGCTTCCTTATATCCTTCCATAAGGCTCTTCGGTACTGCCTGCCCTGCTTCTCTGTACTGGTCAATCAGGCTTCCCATCTGACTAACATCCGGAGCCATCGACTGATACAATTCGTTTAGTGCTCTCTGATCGGCATCTGCACCAATTCCCAGGAAGCCTTTTCCATTATCCATAGACGTAAACATGTTATCAAAGGTACTTGCAATCGTACCATAGCTTCCGCTCTGCAAACTGGTCTCTGCACTTTTCAAGGCGTTCTGCGCAGTTTCTGTAAGCGTCTGGATGTTTCCGGTAATCTTCTCGCCGTATGTGTCATTCAGAGTGTTGCTTCCAAGCTCAAGACTCTTCGACAATTCGGAACCTTCTTGGCCTCTTACATACCATCCAGTCTGCTCTTTGTAGCTCTCATACTGTTCAGGAGTAATTCTTCCATAGTCCTTCATTGCCTCCAATTCCGAATACCACTGAGTCGTATCTGCTTTAATGCTTTCCATTGCAGTCTCACGCTGGCTTCGCATTTCATCCATCAAGTCTGTAAATGAACCGCTTTCCAGATCAGCTGCACTTAAATGACCGTATTTCTGGTTTATCCAGTCCCACTGAGCCTGTGCCTCTGCTTCTTTCCAGCGAGCAGTTATGCTGTTCATCTTCTCCTGCAAAGCGCTAATAGCTTCTTCTTCATTCACATCAATGATGCCGTCTTTCAGGGCTTCTGAGACCTTTTGCGACAGCTGGCTAGATAAATCGGATAATTCCAAATTGTCCGCTCTGGCCCATTCCTTGATGTTCTGGGCTAATGTCTGACCGTCTTCTGTACCTGCGAGGTATGTTTGAACGTGAATATGAGCCGCAAATGTACGACTCTCCAGTTCAGATATCTTGCTTTCAACAAAAGTATTAATATTATCCGTATATTCCTGTTGTTCATCAGCTGTCAAAGTGATTCCAACTCTGCTCTTGAATTCAAGGACATCGTTCGATTCCAAAGCTTTTTGCGCCTCCGCTCGCAGATTATCGGCATTCTGTACTTCATTCAATGCCAGTTCCACGTTTGTGAGGTATTTCTGGTTCAGTATTCCTGCCGCCGCATCTTTAACTTCATCTGCAGATAATTTAATCTTCCCAAAATGCTCCTCCAAACTATTCTCAAGCTGAGTCTGGTTATACTTGTCGATTGCAAGTTTGATTCCTATAATCGCAGCTGTAATTCCCGCTGCCGCAAGTCCAACTTTCGCTCCTACAGGAATCATGGAACTCAGATTACCTACAAAGTCCATCACATCATTTGCATTTCCAGCTGCTTCTGTAATGTTACCAATAGCATCTCCGATAGGTGACAGGGTTTCCACTATGCTTTTCCCTTTTTGAGCAACCGTAGCTGCTCCTTTTGCGAGAATCCCTGCACTTAACCACGATGTTAGTCCTGCTTTTTCACCTCCCGGAAGAATAGCCGCTGCACTCGAAAATAATGTGCCAAGCCCACTGGATATTAATTGCGCACCATCTCCAGAAGCCCAATTCCCGAACGGCTTTGCGATTATTGAATCCCATGCTATGTCGATCTTTCCAAACAGATCCGCATTCTTCCATTCATCAGAACCGGTCATGTCAGTGATCTTGCGTTTTACGCCTGCAATCTTATCATCTACCACATCCATAACCGCATTGATTCCATCCGTTATCTCAGGCATCATATCGGTAATTCCACCTGCAATTCCTCTTAAATACGGAGACAACCGTTTTCCAAAGGCATTCTCCGTACCTTCGATAGCACTCTGCATTAGTGTGAACGAACCTTTCAGGTTATCCAGCATCGTGTCAGCCATTCCCTCTGCCGCATCTTTTGAATTGCCAATTGCTGTGCTCAGCTTGTTGTAATCCTCTTCACTGGCGTTGATGATTGCTAACATGCCGGCCATGGCCTCTTTTCCGAAAATGGTTGAAGCTGCTGCTGTCTGCTCAGTCTCAGAAAGTCCACCCAAGCTTCCTCGAAGATTATCTATTACTCCTCGAAGGGATTTCATGTTTCCCTCAGAATCTGTAAGGCTGATTCCGTATTTATCCATAGCTGCTGCCATGCTGTCTGTAGGTGCCGCCATATTTGCCAAAGATGTTTTAAGTGCGGTACCGGCCATGCTACCTTTAATACTTGCATTTGCCATTAAACCAAGCGCAAGAGATGTATCTTCAACGCTGTAATTCATAGCGCCAGCAACAGGAGCGACATATTTAAACGATTCTCCAAGCATTGACACATTTGTGTTGGCATTGGCACTCGCCTGAGCAAGAACATCAGCAAAATGCCCTGCATCACCCGCCTGTAATCCGAAAGCTGTCAGTGCATCCGTTACAATATCACTTGTTGTTCCAAGGTCTTCTCCGGATGCTGCTGCAAGGCTCATAATGCCGGATATACCATCGATCATTTGCTGTGGCTTCCATCCTGCCATAGCCATGTAATTAAACGCCTCTGCGCTCTCTGTGGCCGTAAACTTGGTGGTCGCTCCCATCTCCTGTGCTTTTGCAGTCAGATCATCGAATGCCTGCCCTGTTGCACCAGAGATAGCCTTGACTTGTGACATCATGCTTTCAAAGTCTTGGAAGGAGTTAACCGATTCTGCCACACCAAAGCTGGCACCGATCAATGATGCTCCCTGCACAACCGGATTCTTTGCTATACTCGCAAGTTTGGATATTGGGGCGGTCGCCGCATCTATGACACCGATAGTAGCATTAAACACGCTTCCTCCCCATGATTCTGCTGCATCCTGAGCAGCCCGGATAACCGGCGTAGCTTCATCAGAAGCACCAATCTCAGCATCCCCGCTCATTCCATTGAAATTCTCCACCGCATCAGAAGCGGCGGATACTACCGGGGTGGCGCTATCGTCTGCTCCTATTTCTGCATCTCCCGATTGTCCATCAAAATTTTCTACAGCATTTGATGCGGAATTGACAATCTGTGTAGCTGAATCGTCAGCTGAAACTTCTACCTGTGCTGTTTCTCCGTCGATCTGTTCTGTTGCATTTTCAACAGCAGAAAGAACCGGGGTGGCATTGTCGTCTGCTCCAATTTCTATCTCAGCTGCTACGCCTGATCTACGCTGGAATCGTTGCGCCGCCCTGTCTGCCCTCTCAAACGCCCTTTCCATTGCAGTGAGATTCCTGGTCACACTCGACGTTCCAGAACCGGTATTATCGACCACATTAACAGGAATCTCTATCCTTATCGTTTCTGCCAAGCATCTCACCTCTTTTCATTTTTCTTGATATTGTCTTCAATCCATACCTCCGTAGAGGCAAAAAGAAAGGCTCTGACCCCTGCTGGCAAGGCCATTACCTCATCCGGCCGGATGCCCTGCCTTTGGAATATCCAGTGCAACAGGGCTGATTTGTAGCCGGACCTTATAAGTTTTTTGCTGTTTCAACCTTTGCTTCTTCTGTATCGTAGCCTGAAAGCTCGTCCAGAACAGTTAATACGTTCTCTTTTTCTCCCGGAAGCAGCACCGCATCAATGACATCCAGAGCATTAATAATGTGTTTTCCTCTCCGTCTTAATGCTTCCTGAACCTGTTTGTTATCCCACAGTTTTTCCTGATCCTCTGCAATTGTCGCATTGTAAATCATAGAACTGCGGAGTTTCGCATTGTCTACTCCTTCAGCTACCTTTGTGCCAGTTCTCTTATTCTTTACATACTTGGTGTACTTTTTACGGATTTCATACAGAGTCTCATCCGGAAGCGAATGAATTGAAAAAGCAAAGTAAGTCTTTCCATTACGGACAATCTCGATCTTCTTTGTTTCGTCTTCTGCATCTTCTGCTGCATTCAAAAGACCCGCCAGATAATCCACTTCATTTGCCGCCATATCAGCTTTTAATGCTTCATCTGCCTCAGCTTCTGTCATATCAATTTCAGTTGTTTTCAGTTCTTCATTTTCGATATTTGCAGTTCTTGCCATGTATTATTTTCCTCCGTTTATAAAATAAGGGCGGCCAGTTTTAGCCACCCTTGTGTTGATCAGATATCAAATTGTCAGTGATGAACGGGGTTCTACTTCCCCGTTGCAGTGCAGATTATAAGATCTTGATAATGTATCTCCTGTACTTACATTCTGCAGATCCTGGTCACCGCTAAAGATACATTCACGATATGTAATGCGTTCCTGGGAGCCATTACGCCCTTCAATAACTCCATCTAAAGTCATAACCGGGCTTTCTCCTTTATTTACCGCACTAACAACATTGTTGAATAATTCGCCATCCAGAACAACGATCTCCGAAATTGTAATCGTGACTCCAATAGTATTGTTTGTTTCCAGTTCTCTGTTCTGTCCTAATGGCTGATATTTGGTATTATTAAAAGATGTTTTCGACTGAAAACTGCTTACCTGCGCAAACGGAACCCCATCTGCATTGTAAAGCATGGCATCTTTACCTGAACGACTATGTCTCGCGTCTGTTGCAGCACTTGTATTTAACATTCACCTTTCCTCCTTTACTCTGCATTGGTACTGAATCTAAACTTATAGAATGAGTAAATATGTTCCGCAGAATCCTTATCAATGATATCAAGGTCAAAATAACAGTTATCTGCGTCTGCAATATAAGTCGTGCTCTCAGTTACTGTTCCTGCTGTTAATTTTTTTTCTTTGATCATGGCATTGATAATTCCCTGAATTTTTCCAATAATAGTGGCTTTTCCATTTTTATCAGGATCGACTTTTCCAACTAAAGCGTCGGACTGGGCATTTGCTCTGTACAATAACTCATATCTTGTTCTTACACGGCGGATTTTCTTCCAACCTTTATCTTTGTTATCCGGAAGATTAATCAGTGTATTGATTCCAGCATCAATCCATACCTCATCTTCTGTAGACTTACTAAGAACCAAGCATCCCTTCAGTTCCGCTTTTATAATCTGAGTATTTGTAAGCGGTTCTACAAGATCTACATATCGAGTAATCACCATATGAGTCACTGCCTGATTTGCAGGAGTTGCTGCAATAAGTCCAGCAATCAAGCCGGCAGTCTGATATCCATCCAGAGTTCCCTCATTGATAAAGACTTTTGGATTGAGAACATAAACTATATTCTCACCATCAAATCCTGCTGCCGCATTCATTCTTTCGTCTAAATCTTTGTTATCTTTCTCTGCAACAACTCCAATCCCAAACTGACTGGTTTCATAAATTCTGTCCAGAAATGCCTGTAACAGCGCATGTACTGCTGTATCTTCTGTATCAACACAAATTGTATTGAAGAAATATTTTTCTGCCTGTGAAAAAGCAGCTGAATAATTGGCAGTTGCTACTGTAGGATTCTTTCCTCCTGTAAACGCTGTCTGATTCACATTAGTCATGATTCCTTTTGCAGATTCTTCAAGATTAGCCGTGAAATTCTTTGAATTTGCAAAAGCACTTACAAGACTTGCAGCTTCATTATCGCCTGCTGAAAAATATACTTTTTCAAATTCAGTAGTTCCTGTATAGATAATGCATTCTTTCCTGTCTTTGTCAGTTAAGCGGTTTCTAATAGTTACAGAAAATGGCATCTCTCCTGGATGTTTTGCTGTGATCTTAACTTTTCCAGTTGCAGCTGCAAGACTTACGCTCGCCACAGCTCCGCCCGTTCCATTAAGGCGACAGCAAATAACTTTCTTTGCACCACCATACAGAACTTCACGAATCAGGTCAGTCGTTAATCCATCTCCGTAGATTGTTGTGTAATCGTCTCCTCTCTCTAAGACTGTTACTTTATCTACTGGTCCAAACGTTGCTTTAAACACAGCTACAACAACTCCGTCAATTGCCCCGAAAGAATCATCGTCACCATTCTTATCTACGTTGAAATAACTTCCTGGTCGAACTTTTGTACCTACTTCAGGAATCTGGAAATATTCCGCCATTATTTGACCTCCTTCTTCATAAATTCTTCGACAAGCTTCTCAGCTTCTGAAACAGTCATGCTTTTCTTTTTTGACAGTTTCAGTGCCACCATCGCGCAATCAGGGCAAGAAAAAAGCTGATCGCGTGCGGCAATCAGCTCATCTACCCCATATTCCGTTTCTTTCTCTGCCGGAAGAACTTCTTTTGTTTCTTCCGGAGCATTTGTTTTCTTTGTTTCTGCCATTGCTTCTCCTTTCAATTTGTGAATTCCATGCCTATTCTTGCAATATTATGTTTTTTCACACTGCATCTGAGACATCCATATTTACCAGTTATAGTCAGCTGTCCCTCTCTGAGGTAATCTGACTTATTATTCAGTTCTAATCCCTGAATAGTCATAGGGGAATCATCCAGCATGATTATCTCCTCATCTATGGCTACCTTCTGATTGATAGATGCAAGTGTCTTTAACCTTGTGCCAGCTCCCGGATAAATCAAATGTACAGCAATCTTCCCTACAAACCATGAAATCGTATTCATACAATGCCCTGTCGTATGCTGTATATTTGCCAATCTGCAATAGAACACGGGAGTTCTTGATGTTTCGACAAAATCTCCAACATTGTCTATGCCAAGCACTGTTGTCTCTGGAAATATCTTTTTGATATACGCAGCTACCGCAAGAACCGGATCAGGATCCGTGCTGAACTGTTCGGGGTATTCGAGGATGTCAAATGCCATTTCTTTGCACCACACCTCTTTTCCCTCAATCGCATACGATTCTGTGCGCGCCCACGCCACGCAAAACGGTGCTTCTCCTGCCGGCTTCATCAGGACGTCCTGAAGACAGTGCTTCACAGCTGTTTCAATATCTTCAATTATCGTACTGGTTTTATCCGTATACATTGCAACATACAAGGTTCCCGCCGATGATCGTTCCTGATTGACCTGCATATCGATACGGTAGCATATCCTCGGATACTGCGTGGCTCCTTCCCATCCTTCCTGCTGGTCTGCCGGAAACTCAGAATCAAATATTGCAGGTGCTCCGGCATATGTAGCAAGCATTGTCTGCAAATTTTCGTCTGCAGAGAGACGTTTAAAAATCAGTTCGCTAAGATTCATCCGCAGCCTCCTTGTATTCCTGAACAGTACGAAGACCATCGCCCGAATATCTTATTTCCCACTCATTTTTATAAACTTCTGAAACTGGTATAAAAAAATGATTTTGGGTATTTGTCAGAGAATTCGGATACATTACTGTAATCTGTTCCGCAGAAGCGCGATAAACAATACCTGAGATTCCCTCTTTCCATGTTTTATGTTTTGCAAAGACGAGAGTTCCTCTTCGCATTTCCTCCGCATTAAATTCTGCTCGTTCAATGTGATCAATAAGCATATCAACCTCCGATTTCTGCAAATATAGCCATAACATTCGGTAATGCCGTCTGCTGTATTTTGTCAACAAAAGGACGGGCCGCCATCTTTCTGGTACCATGTTCCAGATAGCCAGCATATCCCATACCTGAAGTAATGCATACCGCACCGCCGCTCATATGCCAGTTATTTTTTAAATGTCCGCTCCGAACACCCGGTGGACTGCCCGGAGCTGACGGGCTTGGATTTGCCAGTACAGATAATGCAGCATTTCTAAGGGCATTTGAAGCCCTTGGATATCTTGCGATCACCTGCTGCTCTATCCGTTCCTTGTCTGTTTGAACTTGAACTTTTACTGCTTCTGCTGCTTCGGCAGGCGTCATTTCAGATCATTCCTTTCTTCAAGATATATTAAGCCAGTTGCTCCAAGGTTTCCGGGATCCTCACACAAGAGAACGAGGAAGGTTCTTCCTGCGGTAGTTAGATAGTCTCCCTGCTTTACATTTGCAGAATCTCGGATAACAAGAGTGTGGGTTAAGGAATGCTGTTCCTGATCCCACCTGTGTTTCATTCGGTCAGATTCATGTGTAGATGCTTCAGCAAGTATTCCTGATATCTCGCCTTTCGCTTCAAAATCTGACACAGGATGTCCGAGTATGTTGCGAATGCTCTTTCGTCTTACCACAAAATCTGTCCATAAATTTCCCGGTCTTAGATACATCAAGCCAAATGGACTAATCATATATCTACACCATCACTTTCTTCATGGCTCATCATTCCGTTGTAGAAATATGGCACTGGCTGTTTGCTTGTATCTCCGGCATTCATCAGAATAGCCGATGGGGATACAGAAGCAAGTTTCAGGTCTTTCTTCAGCTTCTCATATTCTTCCTGCCACAATTTAGCCCTATCACCAAATTTGAATGAGGTAGGGCCAACTGTTGTATCAGGTTCAAAAGAAAACCTGCGAAATATACTTTCAAGGCACTTTAATTTTGCCCGTTTCCAATCTTTCGCAGACTGAACATCATCACACAAAACGATGTATTCCTCGTCTGACAATGCACAAGTTCTCTCTTTTCCATCTACCATCACATCTCCAAGTTCAAACCTCATTCGATCTTTCCCATACGATGTGATCATGGCAGGTTCATATGTATAAGTTCCTGCCATCAGGCATCACCTTTACTTTCTTCCTGTTCAATGAGATTTTTGGCTTTTGACTCTGCTGCTTTTTTTACGGTTGCTCTGGAGTCAAGAGCATTGATGATAATAAGCGTTGTATCGTCCTCAATATTCCCTCTAATATGAGCTACAGCAGCATCTGCACTCATCTGCATAGTTTTTACTGCATCCTGCATCTGAGGCTCTGTAACGTCCAAATCAATCGTCTCGTGACCTTTGACAATTGGAATAGAAAAGCTTACCTCTCCTACCATAGCAACACATTCTTCAAGATTATCCTCCGGAACAGCGTCATGAATCACTGATAACAGCCCCATCTTTACTAAACTGGCGTAATCAACCACTTCTTCAACCGGGACTTCTTCACCGATGAAATATTTCTTTCCATTCAGATTGCATGGCTTGTTTGCAACAAGTTTCATAGGTTCCTCCTTAAACTGCAGCTTTATAAAATCTTGCAAGATCGTCAGATGTCTTCTTCATATCTGTCGCCATAAGACCTTCAATGTACTCAGTATGTGTGCCATTCTCTCCAAGATAGTTCAGGATCGGAAGCATCTGTCCATTGCCGAGCATATCCCATGTGAAGATATAACCTGCAGACGGTTCATCGATACTCGGTGCGTTAGTTGCATAAGCCAGTAGAAATGCGTTCGGATCTCCGATATACTGCATTTCTTCATCTGCGCCCATGCTTGCACTGTTCATAATGGATTTAAGCACTACAATCTTTTCAACTCCAAACAACTGCGCAAGCACATTCTCTGTTACAGATGCCGGATTTGCGGTGCTTCCACCGTATTTAACCCTTTCGAGGATGCCCGGATGTACTTTCAGAGCATTAAATACATTAATACCAAGACCAAGACGATTCGGCATGCGACCTGTCTGCTGGTTCATGTCGGTCTTCTCTTTGTCGATAAATGCAATAGGGTCAGAATTTGCATTGCTGAACTTAATGAACTGGTTTGTGCTTGGAGTGGTGTTATCAACACCCTCAAGTTCGTTCTTCCATGCTCCTTCTTTGAAATAGCTCGCTGCAAACAAACGGTCCTGGTGGATGTTAGCCTGTTCTGCAATTGTTCTAGTGCGCTGCTGTTTAGGCTGAATGATAGATGGACCCTGACGTCTGGAAAGGTCGGTCTGGCGAATCTGGTCGATACCCATAATCATCTGATCTACTTTGCAGACATAGTTGTCAGTGCTTTCGCCAATTGTTGTCGGGTCAACTTTGCCATATGCCGGTTTTCTCTGCCAGTTATCTCTCAGGAGATCTTCTCTGCTAAAAATGTAGTAATTGTCAGAAGAAAGACCTACCGGACAGGTTGGAAAAAGAGCTTTTGCGAAATAATTGCTGGCATTCTGGTAATAAGCCAGTGCCATGTTAGTAAGTGCTGTGTGGGGTCTGAACACGCCTTTTGCGATTTCAGCCTTAATTCCCGCTGTTGTATTTCTCATGTTTACATTCCTCCTTTACGCTTTTGCTTTCTGATATTTTGCAATCTGGATTCTGCTGTATCCTCCGGCAGACACAGAATTGAGGGCAACACCAATCACGTACTCTCCCGCTTTAGCTACTGCTGCCTTTCCACCTGTGGTGGCTGTGACTTCCTGTCCTTTTTTGATTTCCGCAGACGCAATTGCATAGCCAATGTCCTTGATCTGGATTTCAAGATCATCACCTTTCTTTACTTTTCCTGATTCAGCACCAGAAATATCGTTGTAGCCACCTTCGATAATAGATAAGCCGAGCAGGGGTGCTGTTCCGTTTGCGGCGATCACTACATTTCCATCTTCATCATATTTCAGAATAAGATTGCGGACATCTGCAATATCAGCTCCTGCCTTTTCTGCGATAGTCACAGACTGGTTGATCATTGTTCCGTTAAAGTTTGTACCCATCTTTCTTCACTCCTTTCTCAATAGCCCGCTTCTGCTTCATATTCATCCAAGAGTTCTGGATGATCCTCCCACGCTTTTGCAAGAGCTGCATTATATGTCAGAGCAGAGTCTTTTTCCATATATCCCTTTGCAATAGTATCGATCTTACTTTCTGCTGCAGACTTCTTAATAGATGCTACAGGATTGCCTGAGAAGGACTTCCCAATTTCGCTAAATACGCCAGACTTCTCAACCATATCAACGCTTCTGTCCAGAACGCTAATCATATCATTGTATGCGGTTCCGCCTGCATCCTTTAAAGACTTCAGAGTTTTCACTAATTCTTCCGGCTTTTCTCCGACAATCTCATATTTCTTTGCGACATCAAGAAGCTCTCTTTCTTCTGCTTCTGCCGCTCTCTTTTCCAGAGCCTCTAATCTTGCTCTTACAGCAGGATGTAATCCTTTGTAGATATCATCTCCGGTGTCTGCACTTGTCTCTGTTGTAGGTGCTGCTGGTGGCGGTGTTACTGACTTCTGAGTTTTCGTAACTTCGGAATCATCTACAATATCCGGATCCTCCGCTTTAGGTGCACTCTTTCCAACCGGTTCTTCTGTCTGTTCTTCTGTTTCTACTGCATATTTTTTGATAAGTTCATCATACGCAGTTCTTTCTTCTGCGGTCATTTTAGACTTGTTGATTTTAAGCATGTCTTCCAATTCCCCTTTCTCATTATCTTCGTTTGATTTTTCAATAATATCTGTCAGATTCTTATGTGCTTTCATAACCATCTGAAGATCTGTTTCATCTGGTGTAGCCAGATTCTTTCTGATATTCGTCGCTGTGCCAGAAGCCCAGTTCGGGATATATCCTTTCATAGCTTCTGCAAACTGTTCTGTGCTTGTTTCCATTGCGGCCTGCTTCGCAGAACTGTCCATTTCTGCATCGCACAGAATAGAGTTCAGTGAATTCTGCAGTGCATAGCAAGTAGACCAGATTTCATCCCTGATTGCATCCATGCTGACAGCGTTGATCTGTTCATTGAATGTTGTTGCTGATTTTGTAATCTCTGAGTCTGACTTACTCAATTCACCCGTAATCCAGTTCACAAATCGTTTGAAAAGACCTACCTCTGGATTTGAAATTTCTTCCCCATCCTTGCTTTTCTTTATCTTAATATTTGCCATCTGGTTAGCTCCCTGGTCCACAAAATCAACTTTCTTTATATGCAGACCTTCAAGTTTTGTCGCCAAGTCATTCCCTCCTTTCGCTTTATTTATCAAAAAAGCACCGTTTCCGGTGCCTATTGATCAGATTCTTCATCTTCCACTTCTACTCTCTTTGCTTCTCCCTCTATGGAAAACATAGAGTATGTTCCATCTTTAACCTTTTCCCATACATCGGCATCTGTTACCTGAAAACCAATCCACCATCCCGTTGGAAGTGTTCCCTCTGGAATACCCATAGCTTCCATCTTTTCTTTTGTAAATACTGCACTTTCAATCAGTCTGGCAACGCCGCCTCTTATATGCATCTCTCCACCTTCCCGGTAAAGATCAACAAATTTGTATGCCGCCTGTTCCAGTTCCTCTGGTTCGATGATGTCATGCTGCAGGTCTTCCAGCACTTCTCCATCTGCGGTAATCGAAATATTGGCCCATCCGAACGCCTGCATTTTTTCATCATCGGATTTCTTGATCTGAAATTTTCTTTTTTCAACCGGTATGTCTTTCGATTCCGGTTCATCTCTTATCTTCATGATTTCATTAAACGATTTCATATGTTGCCTCCACATATTTGACCGCGCATTTGCACCGAGGATGCAATGGCGGCAATAATACTGTTACATTCCTTCTTCCTGACTGTGTCTCAAAACTATCATCCATACTAATCTGTACGCCCTCAAGAGCCTGGCACTCTTTGCACACTCTCTCATCAAGAGCAGTTGACCATTCTTTCTTCATTTCCGGCATCAAATCATGCCGGATGGCTTCTCTGATGAAAGCATCTGCTCCCGCATTGTATGCCTGTGCAATCTCTGTCCTGGCGATTGTTTCAGCCCTATATCTCTGTTGTCGCTCAGCATACTTCGCAGCCGCTGTCCTGGCCTTTCTCTCAATAGATTCTTCTTTCATGCGTGGATGATCTGCTCTCAACTGAGTCTTCACACTGTTATAATGCCTCAGATTCGCTGCTGCCTGCCTCTCCGTCAAGCCAACCGTTGGCCGGATATATCGAGCAGTTTCATCGCTACCCATACCTAATGACTGGGCTTCTGCAATCAAATAGCGGACCGCATTCACCTGATCACTACAGACATTCGTAATCAAGTTACCTGTTCGATTTATAATCCAATCTCTCACATAGATTTCTGAACTAATCTTTTCTTCCAGGCCAACAAATTCAGCTGTTGAATTCCACGCCGCAAAATAAGCGCTTTCCCATGATGCTGTCATTTTCGAGGAAAGAAAGACAGAATAATCTGAGAACCATTGATCAAACAGGCTCTGCGGATCCGCTTCTCCGATTACAATCTCCCGCAAGTCCTTATACAGCATAACCGCTGCCTGATCTTTCCAGAACCTTACAAGCCATTTCATCGGCTCGTCCAGGTTACTCTCAAGATAATTATCAAGGGCTTCAAGAACCTTCTGTGATTCTACGCTTTTTTTAATCGTTCGAGACCTTGCCCGCATCTTCAACATATGTTCACCTGCCTAACCGTTTCTTCGCTTCTTCGATTTCCTGATTTTCCTCAGGCTCAACTTCTGATGTTTTGCCTTCTTTTTCCGGCGACCTTCTCTGTGCTTCCCGCTGTTCATCCTTATTTCTAGGATCATCTGACAGCGTTCTCTCCGGCAGGTTGGCGACTTCTCTTACATAATCCTCAAGATCTTCATCCGGGATAAGGATTCCAACTCCAACCATGTCTTTCAGGAATGTAGACAGCTTCGTGATATCTCTCTTGTCCACATCGCCATGTGCAAGCTGTGGATAATCTGTTATTGCATCAAAATGAGCACCATTCATGTCGATCAGGGATGGAATGCCCTGATTATTGAATGTTTCGCATATGACATCCAAGAACGCCCCAAGAGCAACTGCGAACAGTTCTGTTTTATCTTCACTCAGCGCAAAGCTTCCTGTCTGCTCATGCCCCAGCATGATGAAATCCGCCATAACAGTCTGCGCGATCTTTGCATCATATCTGTTGATAATGGCATTCGTGTCAAACTGTCTGGTTCCACCAGTGCTCAGGAGTTCAGCTTCATATCCAGCTGGAAGAACAAGCCCTTCATATTCGTTTCTGCGGATGTTCTTGACCATGGATGTAAGCGCTGCATTAATAGATACCAACTCAGGGTCTTTATCGTCCCATATGTCTACACCATCTGGTGCGTGCAACACCGGAAGTCCGGCAAGGTCTCTTTCGATTCCAATTGCCTCGATTTCCTGTATGCGGCGCTTGAAGTACCATGACCGATAGGCGTTTCTCAGAATGCTTCGTCCCTCAGGATTGTCTTTTATGCTCTCTGTTCTGAACAGCATTGCTTTGCTGATCGGGATGGTAAGCAATCCATAATCCGGCGGAGGTTGCTGAGTCATTCCGATTAAGTTGTCTTTATCGTCATATTCCCATCTGTACAACGTATCCTGCGCTCTGGGCGGAATCTTCTGCCATCCAATCAGTCCATCTGAATATTTGCTTGATGTTTTTCGATTTTTTGTTTTTCCCATCCTGCGCTTGTAGACAATTTCATGAAAGCTCCAACCGTATGCGAGAAATGATAAAATCTCTGAGATGGTGTCAGTCCATGTATTCTGCATATCGTCCATACACGATTCTACAAATTCTGCTGCTTCCCGGTCTTTTGCACTATCACCGCCCGGCTCAATATGCCATTTAACCTGACGAATCAGCATTTTTATAGCAAACATTATCGCTCCAATCGTATCATCATTGTCGAGCATCTCACGATACGTTTTCACGCCTCTTATTCCGGATAGTTCAGGAAGAAACTCTTCATTAAACACGCCTTCCCAGCGTTTCTGTCCAATCCGTCCATACTCTTTCATCTTCATCACCTCTCTTTCTGGCTATATCAGCCCCAATAATTATCTTTTGACAATTTCTGCATAGCACCTGCACTTGGTGCCGTACCTGTGTGCTTCTTGATTTTTCCAAGATACAATGCCAACGCAAGAGCATCTGCCCGGTCAGGAGAATCAAGTCCTCTTTTCTTCATTTCCTTTTTTGGTTCAATCTCAAGCTTTCCATTACTGGCCATGGTGTATTTTCTGGAAGAAAGCTGACCAATCGTCTGCTCATCGTCTTCAATAACAATCTGTTTGTTATCAAGGAGATCTCGCATACTGGCCCACATAGCGGTAGTCAGGTTATTGTACCTTTCAGCTGCATCTTTACCTGCTGCCGTATCAGTCTCAATCTTTTCAGCGGCATTTATCGGGATAACTTGCATCTTGTACAGCTTTTGTTCTTTCCGGACTTCCTTTAGTCGGTCAGTGACGCCTCCTCCAAGTCCTGTATCATCAATCTGCACATATACTTTGCCTTCATACGTTGGATGTTCTCTATATATCTTCTTGAATTCCTGTACGATATCCCCTACAGTGGCCATCAGGTTCTGTCCTCGCCTGTTCCGGACTATTTTGCAATGACCATGATAATTACGATATATGATCGTTTCATCATCTCCGAAACGGGCCACATCCACCCCCAATGATACAAACTGCATTCCATCTGTATCATCCAGTTCTAAAAGCCTGCTGCTACATTGTTCAATAATGCTCAGCGGAATAAATACGTCGTCCTCCTGGTTCGGGAACTCGCCCCTGACACGAACACGGACCACGTTAGAATCCCATCCGTATTTTCGAACAAGAGAATCTATGTTCTCTTTATTTGTTCTGGTGCTGTCCATAGAAGAAACCGTATGGCATTTGTACAATGCCCTGTCTCTTGTATGGGAATCATAAAAGGTTCCAGACGTCTTCGTTGGGTTTCCACACAGAAGAAGTTTATTGTTTGCTCCAGATAAGGTACCAAGGATAGCCTCCATGATTGGATCCGCAACACCGGAAGCTTCATCAACGATAAAAAGCATGTTATCTTCATGGAAACCTTGCATATTCTCTGGCTTTGTAGCAGTCCTGGCAACACCAAACCAACGCTTTTCCTCTCCAACCATATAAACATATGTCTTTGTCCATTTTAGAAGTATAGAGAGCAGTTCGGACTTGCTCATCCACTTGGAAATCTCAGACCAGAGGACATCGTGCAACTGCTGTTTGGTTGGTGCTGTCGCAACGATTCTTGGGTGTGGAAAACAGGTAACGAACCACAGGAACACCGCTGCCTCAAGACCAGTCTTTCCAACACCCTGTCCGGATTTAATGCTTACCTTTGGGTTTGCAGCCAAGTCTCTAGCTGCTTGTGCCTGCCATTCATCTGGTTCGAAATTCAGAACTTCCCGAAAAAACATGACTGGATCATCACGCCACAAGGGAATGCTTTCGTCAAGGAACTCAGAGAACGCCGTATCATCCATCATGTTTCTCTTCCCTCCTTGCTTTCACTACAGCTTCAGCCCATGCACGAACAACCTCATTGCCCTTGCTTTCTCCGGCAATCTTCTGCTTCTCCAGTCTCAGCTTCGCAAGTGCCTCAATGGCTTTGGTCTTCTTCGACTGCACAGTTGACAGCTCTTTTTCAAGTCTGGCAATCATATTGTCCTTGTTTTCCATATTTGTCATCATGTTATATGTGTTACCCGGAAGACGATCTCCAGAAGCAACCTTTTCTTCAATGCGTTCTTCATAGAGCTGTTTATCTTCATCTGATTTGAAAGCTCGCTTGTCTTCAGTTCTGGCGAAGCCGAACAAAGATACTTCTCCATTCATATTCCGGTATTTATTGATTGCCGCCATGATTCGTCTTTCCCTCACGGCAAAGAGCTGAATCTGTTCGATCAGGAGCATTTCTTCATCCATCGGAATATCTTCGATCATATCTTTTTCAGATTCATCAAGGACATCCCAATATACGGAAGAGTACGCTCCGTGTTTCTCTGCAATCTTATCTCCCGGTTTCAATGGACCGCCTTTGTTTCCTACAGCATTTTTGTTTCCAAGTTGTCCACCTTTATGGCGAGCGCTCGTTTTTTTCTTTTGCGAGCGCTCGTTTTTTTTCTTTTTTGCATCCCCATCCCAATTCTGGGTTGATTTCCAGCGTCGAACTGTACTGGCCGGGACGTCCAACTTCTTGGCAATGTCAACAAGTTTCATCCCGTTCTTATACATTTCCTCAGCTTCAATGCTGTTGGGACTTCTTGCCCTTGCCAATGGACACCCCTCCCTTCCATCATCTTATTTCGGCATACGCAAAAGGGAGAGGTTGCACTCCCTCTCCCCGCTTTTTGTTCTATGTACAATAGAACAGTATTAAATTTTTGTGATAAATTCAGCTTTTGAATATCCCGTCACCCCTTTTGTCATCATCTTCAAGAAGTCTTCTTTTGAAAAATCAGACAATCGGAAGATTTCTTCCGGTCTCATTCCAAGCTGTTTACCGATTTCTTCTACAGTTTTGCCTTCATCCATGAGTTCTTTTACGATTTTCTTCATAGGTTCCAACAAATGCGTACCTCTTGCCCTGTTATGAGTAACGGTACCGTAAATATCTTCTGAATGCTCTTTATGCTCCACAATAACTATAGGAACCTTGCCATCCAGTTTTGAAAGCAAAGGCTCCATTCCTGCAACTGTCCATCTATGAAAGCCATCAATGATCGTCATATCCGGTCGGACTACTATCGGAAGTGTCCATCCGTTCGTAAGAATAGACTGAATAAGCAGTTTTAAGTTCTCTTTCGAAACTTTGTTCGGGTTATAGTCATTCGGCTTTAATAAATTTCTGTCCACCCAACGCAACGTGGACAGCGGCGCTGTTAACTTACTATCCATGTTTTCTCTCCTTCTTTGCGTTATTGATATACCGTCCATATATTCTCTGATACAGTGCCCTGAACGTCCGCATCTTAGGATCACCAGATATCAGACCCTCGTAAATATGTTTGCAGTCCTCCGGTGTTGCAATAGCAGATACTGCAATAAAGAAATTACGGTATCTCTCTGCTACATGCCGTTTATGCGGAGTATCAAAAATTTCCATATGATCAAACAGATTTATCAATTCCTGTTTGTAATCTTTCTGCTCCTGTCCCTGTTCAGATTCTTTCCGCTTTCTGGAACTTCTGCCAAACATCTCGCTATCCCAGTACAGGGCGGCCAGATATGCGTTCGGCTCTCTCCGAATGACCCTCTCCATAAGATCTGGATAATACTCATTCATCTTCACAAGGCTTCTGGCTGTATCAACAGAAAAAAACTGCGATACCCGCATCTGACGTTTACTGGATCCTGACTGCCAGAGAAACAGATATATCTCCGGGATATCTACATAGTTCCTCAGTAAGAAAAGCCATACATCATTATCAGTCCAGTCGTAGATTGGAAATACCTGCTTCTTGGATGTCATTCTGTTTCCGGCTTTTGTCATAGACGCAATATTCTGAAGACGCTGCACGGATTCCGCTGTACGGATTCCGACCATCGTAATACCTGATACAGTAGTTCGTGGCAGGAAATCCTGATAAGCATCAATCCTCGGTCTTAACAGTTTATGACTCCTTATTGCAAAAGAAGGAGGCTGTCGTACCCACACATCCTGCTTTGTTGAATCCCAGCAAATAAATGTCTCGTCATTCGACAGCTCGTTAAAGCAATTGTAATGTTTTACTTCTACACAATACCATTCAAATTTAGCTCCCATCATCATAAAGATTCTGCGCCATTTCTTTGTCATTTCTTCCATGCAAGGAAATATTGCTTCTTCATCTATGAATTGCACGGTAAGCTGTTTCATGTTAATCTCGCCACGGTTGGCTAGGTTTACCATTAACTGTGCCAAGCACAAGCTGTCCTTTCCCCCACTGAAAGAAAAGAACACTGGCAGACCATTTCCAAATACATTTTTTATTCGGATTTCCGCAGCCTTCACAACATCAATGTTTGATTCGCAGCGTTTTACAGCCATATTCTCTCACCGCATTTAGGGCAGACAACAAACCTTCTGGTCTCTGTGATCTCTGGTTCGGTTTCAGTGGCATTCTGCTCTTCTGCTGGCTGTTCGTTCTGCGGGTTCGGCTTTTCCGGGCTGCTCTCTCCATTATCAGCTGATTGTGTATCCACTGCGGCTTTCTGTTCTCTCTTTTCATTTGCTTCTTTAATCTTCTGGATTTCGGAATCATCTAAAGTTCCATACTCAGAGAGTTTTTCGGTAACTTCATCCGCATCAGCGACCATCTGCTGTAAAATTTCTTCATCATATCCAGGGATATCCAGATCCCCCTGCAGTTCCTCAAGGAACTCATTCAGGGTTTCCAGATTGTCGATTCCAAGAGCATAGGTCTTATTATCAGCTATCATGAGTTTCTTTTTATCGTTCTCAGAAAGCCCTGCTTTTACATATACAGTTGCTTCCTGATAGCCAAGACTCACCATAGCTTCATACAAACCGTTACCAATCAGAATGATATTGTTTTCATCAATGACCAGCGCTCGTGTCTGACCAAACTTTTCAAGTGATCTCTTCAGTTCCCTGATCTGCTGTTCTGAATGAATCCTGACATTTTTCTCAGGATGCTTCAGAACACTCAATTTTTTGATTGTTACTTTCATCTTGCTTGTCCTCCATTTCTGAAGGGCAATGGCTTCCGGCTGCAACCGGCTATTTGATAGCTTTTAAAAATTCTCTGGCTCCATCGAAATGCTGTGCTGCATTTTCAACTATGGTCTTATCAATGTCGTAAACTTCTTTCCAACCTTGCTGTTCTGTCTCCATGTACTGTCTGGCAGGCCATGGATGTGTACCGCATAAATATCCTTTCTCCCAGTCATATATGGGCGGGAGTTTCACATCATAATAGTGAATATACGCAAGGACATCTTCGTGTCTCCACTCTGCGAGAGGGCTGTATCTGGTGATTCCGGCTGAATTAGTGTAGATATTATCTTTTCCAACATAATTGCCGTCTGCCTTTCTGCGTCCGAGCAGGAGTATATCCAGCTGATGTTCTTTATAGTATCGCGCCTGTCCTCTATGCTGTACAATGTGAAACCACTGCGCTGCCTTATTGCTTTTATCCGGAAATAACATATCCTGATGCTTTTTCAGCCATTCCATGTCCTGTCCGGTATTGATAATCTCAAGGTTAGAAGGTTTATTCTGCTCTATCCATGCAATAAATGCCGGATATTCCAGATTGCATCTCACAAGGACGCTCTGATCGATGCCAGCTTTCTCGCATATCTCTCCAAGTACCAGGGAGTCTTTTCCCGCACTCCATGCATAGGCTGCCTTTTTCCCCTTGCATTTCTCTTTGATGTCTTTCACTGTCTTTTTCACAAGGGAATCCAGTTCTTTCTTTGACACCGTCTCTTCAATGTGATCAAGCGCATTCTTCCAGTCTTCATTATTTCGAACGGATTGTTTTCTACCGAGCATAGCGTCTCTCCTTTCCGGAAGCGGCCAAGGCAATAATTCCGCTCAACAGGACTGTAAGCAAGCTTCCCAGTGTTTTATATGGTCCACTATTCAAAACGCTGCCGTAGGCAAATACAGGAAGCCCTACAGCCAGTGCAGCAACCACACCTGTGATAATCCCTTTTGCATTCAGTCTTACCCCTTTCAGTGTCATGACTGTTGGAAGTAATGTTGACGCCCTCAGTGTGCCATAGAACAAAAACAGATGTGTCACTGTAATTCCCGGGATATTTGCAATCAGAATGCCAGCGATCAGAAGCACTGCCATTGCAGCTCTGGTCTTCCTGATGTCTTTTCCTCCTGCAATATCTGTCGTAAGCGAAGATACTGCGCACAGGTTGCTATCCACTGTAGACAGCAAGCCGGAAACAATCATGAAAAGGAACGGCAATACTGCCCAGGACGGGAAAAAGTGGCGGATCAATTCAAAATTGATGATTCCAAGGTTCTGTGCCTGATATCCTGCACCGGCTCCCATAAATCCAAGAATTCCCATTGACAGCGGAACCACCGCAAAAAGAACTGCTCCAAGAAGAAACGCTCTTCCCAGCTTCTCTTTTTTTACTGCAAACGCTCTCTGCCAGAAACTCTGGTCTCCAAACGGTCCAGATAATAGACCGATTGTTGTAGGAAGACCAAAAGACAGGAATATCTCAATTCCCCTTCCAGAGAAAAGTGTTGTGCAATCTCCTGATATACCGCCCAGGCCCTGTATAATGCCCTGTGTTCCTGTATTTCTTACTCCAAATATAACAAATAGGCTACAAGCTATAAGCATGAATACCATTTGAATTGCATCGGTCAGCATGGATGCTTTGATTCCAGAAAACAAAGAGTACGAAATTGCAATAATGGCAAGCAGGATCGTCATGGTTCTAAATGAAATTCCTGTAACTGCACTCAGGATCTGGCTTCCTGCAAGAAGCTGAACACCTGTTGACAGCATGGACAGTCCGATCAGCTGAAAAAGATAAACTCTTTTTACCCCATCAGAACTGTATTTCTCTTTCATGTAACCCGAAAGTGTCATTCCCTCTGGCATTTCTTTCCGGATTCTCTTTGCAAACGGAATAAATATCACCAAGCATAAAGCATTTGGCACTAAGAACCAGAAAAGCCCAATCCATCCGGCCGAATATGCTTTTTCTGTTGAAACAAACAAAGCCGGCGCCCAGATCCACGTCGCCGCAATACTCAGTGCGGACAGGATCCAGTTCTCAGACCGGCTTCCAACACAAAAATTTACTACATTTTTTTCTTTTTTAGTCATGGTCACTGTCGCCAGTATCATGATTACTGCATAAACAAACAGCATGATTATTCCATTCATGTATAATCTCCTTTATTTTTCTAAAGGAGCATTTTACCTTTACATTTATATCCCTCCCGTCCAAAGGTTTACATTAAAAAAGCCACCAGATTTCACTCTGATGGTTCATGGCTCATGATAAAATTTTACTCGATTATCATACACCATTTTCGTTATTAAGTCAATGTTAAGTTAACGGTTTTCGATATTTTCTGTTTTTTCAAAAAATTCTCAGTCCGTCAATGCCAAAAAACAATGAAGACAAGCGCTCTTTCGCAATTTTTATGTCTTCGTATACTGTCACTTTACTGACTGAATATTTTTTCGAAATTTCATCAATTTTCATTGGTTTCTTCGAAATGTACAGATCCTTGATGATCTTATAACGCCTCTTGTCCCTGTCTGATATCTTGCTACAGTATATGCGGTATACATCGAGCATTTTATCTATATGTTGCACCATGAGAGCTGTTCTTTTGGCAGAAGTCCGTATTGATTCCACAATAACCTTGTCGTCTTTCATCTCCATAATGTCTTCCAGTATTTCTGTGACCTCTTCTCTTTTTGAATCCCTCGATTCATATACAGCATTTTCACAGGATGCCTTGAGAGTCCTGTAGTTTCTGAGGAGCAATTCTGTATTGTGAAGTCTTCGGTCTATTCTTTCTTTTTCAGCCCGGCGCTGAGCCACCAGCATTGTATCGCTTGCGACCTGGGCTCCTGCCACTGCTGCCTGCTGAATCATTTCTTCAACATCTTTTTTGCTCATAACAACGAATTGTTTTTCTGTATCCATGCTCCACCTCACACATATTTCTTTCCAGTCTCAGGATCCTCGAATTTGATTCTGTCACAGAGTTTGAACCCAAATCCTTTTGCAAGTCTTTTGACCATCTTCACAAACAGTTCTGCTTCCTCATCCTTTTTTGTCCTGCTTGCCCTGTACACTAATGTTCGGGTTCTATCCGCTGCACAGATCGCATCATGTGCTGTTCTGTCCTTACATCCGCTTGCATTATATAAACTTTTATCCATATCAATTCTCCTTTATATATTTAAGCATGTACTCCTCTTTATATTGCTTCCATTGCTGATCTGTCATTCCCGGAGCGTAGAAATCTCGCACTGCATCAAGTGCTTCCATCATCCCGCATTTAGGACATATCATTGTTTTGTTGTCTTTTCTTGATAATGCCGGGCGAGAACTATACTCTTTCCCACATTCAGGACATATCCTTTTCTCCTCCATTTTTTAAACCTCCCAAGAAATCTTCTATAGTCATTTGGCCCGGAATAGATTCTTCCGGTCCCTCCTGTTCAATAGAATAATGAGGCAAGATACTTCCCCAGCATTCCGGACCATATCCTCTTTCAATGCTTTCCGGATCCGTCAATTTTCTCCCACATTTCTGGCATTTGCTGTACATGAGAATCCTCCATCTTTCCGCCAAGTAATGTAAATAACCATTCTCTCTGGCTCTGCAGATACTCTATCTTCCACTGGAGAATCATCTGGTCAATCACCTGGTCTTCAATGAGCTGATATTTTTTAGCTATCACTATCTGTTCTTCGTTCTCTCTGATAGCTTTTTCGATATCAATATGAATCCTTGCATACTCTTTCAAAGGGGCTTCTTTGGCCTTTTTATAGGCTATAATAGCCCACAAGAACCATATGATCATACAGCTAAAGATTCCACATAAGTAAAATATAACTTCCTTCATTTATTTTACTCCTCTCCTTTTTTTCTCTTGCCTTTTCGATATCAAACATCTTTTCACTCCAATCGAATATTTTTCTTATTTACAATTAGGTTTCTTAATTCTCTTTATCTCTTTGAGTTCCGGCTTTTCGACATGAGTTTCTGCCCATTCTCGCATTTCTTTTGCCCCAGGATTCTTTTCTTCGATTTCTGATGCTAAATAACGTAAAACAGTAGATATAAGTCCTGCATCCGCGGTTGCATAAGGCGTAATGGCATGAATAATGTTTGAACTATAATAACCTAAGCCTTTTCCAAATAGCTCTGCAGCTTCTTTTGTTTTGCCTTCCTGAATCAGTTCATTGCTTCTGAGCACATAACTTGCCATGCGTTTTTCTTTAAATTTTTTCATTTCTTCATCCTCCTTAATGACCGCTCCGCAACATACAAAATAATAATTCCGACATAGATCTCTTTCTTGGTCCCTGCCTGCATGATAAAATAGCCGCCAGCTTCCAACTCCTCTCTGTGTTTCCATCTATCGGTGTAGGATTCTCGAATTCATCTGTAATTTCTGCCCAGTATGGTATTGCAACCATCACTCCAAAATAATTGGAGGATTCCGGAAACTGATCACGCATATGCTTAGCAAGTTTCCCACTCCGAAAGTCCGGTAAAATATCCTTGTAACACTCCATAGTGGTTACAATATAGTTTTTCTCACCCAGGAAGTTGAGACCGTTCCCACTATAAACATCCTCTTTGCAGCTTTTTACCTCATAACATGTAAATATGCCTTTTTCTATCCCGGATATAGAGCACTGGTTAGCTGGTGAAAACTGCATGTAATCAACTCTTTTCGCGTCTCTTCCCCACGGATCAATACTTACCTCGCTGGCCCAGTGCTTCCCAGCGCCGTTAAACCGGGTACTTATAAGCAACTGTCCAAGGAACTTGGTTGTTTCTGCTCTTGTCACGCTTATACCTCCATAGATTCAAAATTTCGGTTTTCAACTCCCTCCGGCAACTCAGCAATTCTAATATCTTCCATAGGCATCCAAGCATGCACTCTTTCTCCTGAAATACTTCCGCATTCTTCTGTCCATGCGAAACCGCTATCTGGTTCTCCGTCCATGGTCAAGCCTCTTAAATCTGGCTCTTTGTCCAAATCTGCGAAATATCTGGTATCAACCTCAGCCATAAATTTTCCTGTCTTTTTACCATCTTTTCTCTCTGGATAAATAAGCGTCACCCAGTACAGCCCTGCCTTTTTCGGGTTTCCGTCTTTTTCAACATAATTCCACTGTTTTTTCATCTTTTTATCACCTTTATCCTTTTTCTTAAATACTCAGCATGTTGATTTGTTACAATATAATCTTCGCACTGCCTACATGTCATATCTCTATTTTTAAAGTTCCCATCATACCAATTACATTCGTCACAGACGAAGCAGGCTTTTATCGCTTCCCCTGCACAGTTATCTCCTGTTTCCACATTGTTTGCACAATGATTACAACGGCATCCTGCGCAGTGAAAATGCGCAGTGAAAAGCATAATCATCTCGGCTCATAAGCTTCCTTGCACTAATTCTGGATTGTCAAAAATGCTTCCAACTACTTCCATTTCGCACCTGTCGATATAATCTTTGGTCAGTGGCATTGAATAGCAGAATGGTTCACATCTGCTGATTGTATCTGTCGGAATAATCTCATAATGCCATCCGACAACTTTATCTACTATGGACCCGGTTTCAATATTTCTTACACCAAATTCTCCAAATACCGTTTTTACAAGGTCTTCTGAATTTCCATGACACATCAAAATATCATTCTCCCAGATTTTCTTGCCGTTCTTATCTGTTAATCCTGTGTACTCGCATATTGTATCCGGATCAACTTCGTCAAATTCATCCGCCATAACGGTCCATTTGCCTATTACCAATTTCCCTATGAATATTCGCTTTTCTCCCGGCATTCCACCATCCAACAGGTATCCCTCTATCCATTCACCGTTATCTTTTTTCTTTCCCTTAAAAAGAATTTCTCTCATTAACTCCACCATCCTCTACTTGTCCTGATTCTTCTAACCAATTTTCAACACATGGTAGGCAGATATAGCAACTGCGCCAACCTTGTCCTTCTACTATTGCTTTTTGATTCAACATTCTTTCGCCTTTAGGTACCTGTTTTTCACATACGCAGCATAAATGAGAAGCCCTTATTTTTACGATTTTTTCTGTCAGATTTGATTCCGAACCATCCATATCCCCTGCGAATATCTGACTATCAATATACATTTCTTCTGGATATTTCATTCAACTCCACCGCCTTTCACGATCTCGATTGCATCTTTCAGCATTATAATTTCATATGCTTTAGACCACCCTACTGGTCTTGCCAGTGCACTTCTATCTTCCAATTGTTCCATAACCTTGTCCAAATCAAAAGCTGTCGGCTGCTCGTCCACAGCTCTAATACAATCCGTTATTGCTTTATATACTGCCCTTGAAACTTTTCTGTCCCCAGCAGACTCTACATCGCTTGGAGATTTTTGCAGGGCATAATCGTTTAAATGTAATATCAATTTATCTGCATCAATTAGCCTCATCTTTTACCTCCAATTTTCTCAAATCGTCAATAAGCCAGCTTTTGCCTTCTGCTTCAACAAAATCAAACTTTGCATTTGTTATGCCCTCTAAATACAAATATTTGAAGTTACTTCCGTACATAGACTCAACTTTTCTGGCAAGATATAGTTGCCCTTTTCCATTTCTCAGCATGTAACTCCACGAAGGATCCAGTCCGTCAAGGAAACTCTTTTCGTCTTTTGTAAGTTTAGGTTTTCCTGTAATATATTTCTCCTGTAACTTATCATCATTTTTCTCATTTATTTCACATGCATAATTTGTAATAAGGCATTTATTGTTTGCAGCTACTCCTGCAATAGCTCTCAGCAGATATCCAGCAATCTGTTCTTTTTTTACACTAGATTTTTCCGAGCATTCAACATTAATTGTTATCTTAATATTTTTTTCTTCCATAACGCCATTTCCTCCTTGCCTCTACTCTTTTCATGCGGTGAACCTCGTTCTCCAAAGTATTCACCTGTTTCTGCAGGTCATCCACATCAACCAACAGATAGAAATCCGGCTGAACCAAACGAGTCGGCCCCACATTCAGATTCATCTCCTTGTGAAGTTCCTTGCACTTGTTTTCTCTCTCATACACTGCTTTATATATTTTCACTTTCCGCACCTCCTAAGAAACTTTTTCCGAACATTATCATATTCTGTCAGCAGATCAATATCTTTCTTCCAGCTCAACGGACGATCTGTAATTTCTACATAATACTCTTTCTTGATCAGGAGCGCATAACTTGCCGAAGAATAGATATCCTGTCGATCGCATCCAATTCGCTTTGCTATGTCGGATGCGGTGATGGAGTATTCCATCACTGTCCCGTCCTTTCTGCACAAATTATATAAATTCGCCATTTTTTCTTCTCTCAACTAAATTTCCATGAGTCTATGCCATGTAAATTATGGCTTTTCCTTGTCAATGTAATACTATCCTCGAAATGTTCTCTGCAACTTTTCTTTGCAGCTCTTCTCATCCCTTTCGAAGTCTGACGTTTTGCCCGTCTTTTAAAACCAGGGCCAACAAGATGGTTCTTATGATACATTCCCATGAATATCTCCTTTCAGCTGTGTGTGGCGTAGAAGTTCTCCATCGCCCATCTATTCCCGGTAGCAGCCACCTGTGCTCTGGTTCTTTCATATGGAGTAAGTGGTTTCCCGGAAATTCTTTTGGATCTGGTTTTCGGAAGGAATCCTTTCCGACGAAGCTCTTCCAGTTCTTCTGGTGTTGCATCTTTTACATCTTTCATATCCAAGATCTCAATCATAGTTTTTATTCCTCTCTTATCATTACTGGAAGCACGATAGCTTTCATGTCACTGTCTTCCGCTTCAACAACTGCCGGCATCTTAGGCCCTGAAAAATTCATAGCTATATTTTCACAAGTGAATGCTTTCAGTGTTTCAAGAACCAGCTTCGAATCGAAGCCAATTTTCAATGGTTCAGGAAGCGGATCCTGAAGCTTCACCTCTTCCTGATAATCCGTAAGTCTGTCGGCAATGCGAATATTTAACTGATCTTCGTTCATTTCGAAGACTGCAGGTTTCTTTTCTTCCGTACACATCTTTGCTCTGGTCATTGCCGCAACTAATTCCGGTCTGGAAACATACGTTTTCATCTTTCCCGCCATGAAAAATCTATTGTAATCAAAATACTTACCCTCTATTAACCTCGTGTAAATGGTATATTCTTTTGATTTGAATACCGCTCTATTTCTTGTGTATGTAACAGCAACATCATCAATAATTCCCATTGACACAAGCTTCTTTGCCACTGTTTTAGGCACTATCAGTTTCATATCTGCGGTACCGTCAGTCGGTATCGAATCAACTGCTACGACATGTCCGTCAAGTGCGACCAACTTAATCTTGTTTTCTCCACCTTCGAAGTACACACCCATCATCTGTGTTGCAGAACTGCTGTCTGCAGCTGCATAGATAACATGTCCAATTGCCTCCATCATCCTCTTACCATTGATCACAACTTCTGGGGCATCCAGATCTTCTGTAATATCAAAACTGAATTCTTCCGGAGGATAGCTCTGGTATTTATTCTTTATAGCTTTTGTCTTGATCGTAACAATGTTTTTGCCGTCTGCATCAATAATCACTTCGCCATCCGGAAGATTTTTAATTACATCAAAGGCTTTCATAGGAATGATGAAACAACTGCCTTTAGAGGCCTCTAATTTGAGCTGCATGGTCATTTCTGTATTGGATGCGATTAAATACCCGTCCTTTACCAGAACGCCTCCTAATGCCGGAAACTGGTCGTTCTTCTGCACAATGCTTTTCAATTTATCAATAGTTCTGGAAATCTCATACTTCTGTACTTTCATCTTCGTTCCTTTCCCGGAGTGTTATCCCGTCCAGATATTTCACAATACCGTTACTATATTTAACTCTATAAGGCGCCAGTTCCTCACGATTCATATACTTATGTCCGTAGATTTTTTTCATGTCTCTGAATACAATCCATGGAACCCTGTAAAACTCCTCGAATTCGAGGGATATTACCAAGAAGCACATGGCCCCCATCTTCATGTAACGTTCAAAGCATTCCTCCTGCTCTTCTGTCACAACATTCCGACTGATCTGGCCTTTATCTGTATGTTTCGCATCAAACAGAACCATTGTAGAGTCCATCAGGGCGCCTTTAAAATCCGGTTGAGCCTGTTGTGTAAAACAGCATATGAACTGACCTCTGTCTCTGTTATACGGCTTGATCACTTTAAAAGCTTCAGGGGTTTTATCTATAACAGCTATCCCCCGGTCCTCATAGAACCGGGAAGCTGCAATAATCATTCTTTCAAAATATTCGCCGTTTGATCTGCTTTTAAGCCCTCTGATTGAACGATTATAAGTATCCATGCTCACCTGCCACTTTCACCAGCTTATTGATCGTTACTGCTCCGATTCCCGGAATCTTATTCTGCTGAAGCAATACAATAAACTCCTTTGCTGTATTTTTAGCTAAAGCCTTGCCTTCGTTGAACCCTTCACTTCTGGCTTTCTCCACTCTGTCTTCCACATAATGAACCAGCTGTTCATCTGTCTTTTTTTCTCATTTTTACTGCTTTCTCGTGGATTTTATTTTCATCCATTGTTCTTCTACAACTTTTCTTAGTCATTCTATCTCCTTTCTTACACGGCTTCTGGCTCCACGAACCCGATCTGTCTATCTTCTTTCCATTCTGTTCCAGAAAAATCAAGTGCCTGTCCGCACTTCTCACAAAAATCAGGGTAGTAATCTGGTCCAGCATTCAACGCACCACCGCAAGCCGGGCAATAATGGTATTCATGTTCCAACTTCACGAAATTGTATCGAATAACAATTCCTGTTTTTGATACAGGTTTCATAGCGATCATTACTCCACCCTCTCTCCATATTCGATCACATATTCATACTGCGTTGTCTTTCTAGTTTCACTGCTTGGAATCTCTTTTCTTACGATCTGAACCGCATATCCTGCTTTCGCCAGCATTGAAACCATCTGCAGTCTGTCTTCTTCATTCCACTGTACCGAGCCTTTACGAATGCTCCTTATAATCTGCTTAGCCATTACCCGCACTTCCTTTCTATCTTTTCTTCTCGTTCTTTCATCAGTTTCTCGAATGCAGCTACAAAAGTTTTTACTGATGACGGCATCTCGCAGTTGTGACTGCCCCTGCACTGGATCACTCGACCTTTGTTATATTCCATTGTGAAATATGGTGTATCAGGTTCTTCCACTCTGCGCACAAAGAAGATGTGTGTCTGCCCTTTGGCCACTCGATCAACGTAAGTTCCAACACAATGGTGAAGGGCAGCTCCTTCATTCTTGATTTCCTGTGCATCTCTTGGCACTCTCAATATCAATCCTTTTCCTTTTATCAGGAAAGCGTTATCTATGCCGGCATTCTCTTTGAGCATTTCCTCCAGAAGTTTTTTCATGGCCTCAGCCTCTCGCTTTATCCGTTCTTCTTCCCAACGTTTCTTTTCTGCGGCCTTTTTATCTTGTACTGCCTGATATTCCGCAGCTGTCCTGTCATGAACTTTTTTGAAATTCTTCGGGAAATAGAAGAACATATTGGTGAGGTCATATTTCAGTTCTTTACACCAAGCCAGATAATCCAACCAGTCCTTGGCACAATTCTGCAAACGTTCTTCCCTGATATCCGGTCTTTCTTTGTGCTGCATATAAGAATATCTCCAACACCCTCCACGCTCTCCTACTCGATAATCGGAACCTTCGCGCTCGATATATCTGCAGATCTTATGAATCGTTGAATGTCTGTTTTCTTTCCGTATCAGCGTTGTATTGCATCCAAAGAGTTTATAGAACCGTTCCAATTCTTCCGCTTTCAGGTTGTATCCGGAGCTTTGCGCTTCCTGCAATAGCCTCAATTCATCAATGTTCCCATCAATAGACTGCAGGATTCGTGTGTTCTCCTTCGTGAGCCCGAGTATTTCAAATATTGTTTTTCCGTTTTTTCTGAGTCCCCTGATTCCATTCCGGCTTTCATATCCAAAGGCACCATCGTGATACTCATTGATTAGATGCGCGGCCAGTTTATACAATCCCATTTTTATAAACCATTCAAGCTGCGGAAACTCCCTGTATCTGTTGATTGCCTTTGCATAATGTATCTGTTCACTCGGTCTATTCTCCGCCAAAATTTCCAACGCCGAGTATTTCATTGGAGTATCTTTCCATGCTTCCGGCAGGTTTCCCGGATATAAGGTGCAGTATGACCTTTCTTTGTACCCTTCATCTGTACACCACCGCACAATACCGGTTTGTTTATAGTCCCTGTATTCGTAACTGTTGGTGCATGGAGTTCCGTTTGGTGCAAATTTGTAAAACGTCCTTACGATCTCAAATAATCCATCATTTATCTTTCCATCCGGCTTTACTTCTCTGTGTGCTGTAAAATACCTCCACAGAAATCCCTCTTCTCTTGGTTCAATAAATGAAACAATCCTCTCGTCCCATATATGTGACGGCATCCTGCCTCTGGCTTTAATGGTGACTGGGCTTCCGCAAATCGGGCATACGCCTTTTTCATTGTTTCTCAAGCGAATTTTCGTTCGGTCTACTAATTTCACACCGTTACAATGTGTACATCTCACCAGCACCCACTTCTTTGTGTACTTAGGTGAATATATCAGATACCTGCTGAACGACATTGCCTTTTCAGACACCCACTTTTTAAATTCTTCCGGAATTTCCTTAACCGTTCCCATGACTGCATCAATAGGATTTGTCTCCTTGGCATGTTTTTCATCCAGTCGCCGCTGTTTGACCATGTCCTGAAAACGTGTCACAGCTGTCCAGTCTTTAACATCTTTTTCTGTACTCCATTCTTTGAAAAAGCCACGCATACGATCAATGTCTGCGTCCGTCCAGAAGAACATGTTTGGGGTATATCTGTTCCCCTTATCTCTATCCCAGTGATATTCATACAGGTGAATACATTCCATCCGATCAAAAGCTGCAGTCAGCCATTTCACCCTTTCAGCAGTCAGATCCTGTGATATGTAATCATTCTTGGAAAAAAATGTTCTTAACTGAGCGCTCTTTTCTCCTTTCTTCAGTTTATCAATGGGATAGAATGTCATCATCAAAAGATCTTTTTCTATGTCTCTTGTTGTAACAATATGCGTGCCCGCAGCTCTTTCAGCAAACCTGACCATTTCGTCTGTGGCTTCTTCTCTTGGAATCTGTGCTAATTTTCTCTTTTCCATGTGACATCCTCCTACAGAAGATCGAACAGTGATATCTGACCGTTCAGGCCGCTGCTTTTTGTACTTGTTTTTTCAGTTTTCCGCTGCTTGGAAGCAGCATCTTTTTTCTCTGGCTTTTCAGAAACCTTGGAATCATTCTTTGTTTCCTGAATGTCTTTCTTGATTTCTGTAACTTTTTTAGCTGGTGCTTCTGTCTTTTTTGTTGTCGCAGGCTTTTTGTCTTTTTCCTTTTTGGCGGTTTCCGGTTTTTCATATTTGTGGTAATAATCCTCTGCCCATTCATATACAACCTGGTCTTCAACTGCAGTGGATCTGCCATTCGACTGCTTTCTGGCCTGTTCGGCAATATAGTTAAAGCACTTGTTCCAGGTCTTGCCCTCCTGCATTACGTCCTCAGCAAGTCCCTGATCCTCTTCGCATCTTTTCAACAGATAAGCAATGATCGGCTCAGCAAAATTCTTCTGGGTTGCTTTTTTCTTTTCAGCTTCCAGTTTTTCTTTAGCCTTCTGCTTTACCGGCTTTGCATTCTCAATTTCTGCAGCTCTAATTTCCTCTTCTGTTGGATCCGCCATTCCTGTAAGAATCTCAGCAAGTGAAGCTTTCCCCAAATACACAGTATCCTCTGCTTTCACTTCATTGCCGCTCTCGTCCTCTAATTTGCTCTCTAGCAGTTCTGTTTCGTCCTGCCCTATCGTTTTACTGTCCACGTCCGTTTCCGTCTCTAAACGGTCGATTTCAGCAGTGTCCACTTCCTGTTTTAACTGTTCTGACATTTGTATTCTCCTTTCTCGAAATCAAAATGAAATGTTATCTGTTCCGGCGCTCTTCCAAATAATGTGGGCCGTCGTTGTCTGTGTCTAAGAATTTGAAGTTGTCTTCTCATATTCCACTCTGGCCTGAAATAAAACGGTGTATACCAAAATTCCTGTTCAGGTCTTTCCTCTGGCATAAGTGTATTGCCTGCTACTGGATTTGATAGTGTGTTTGCAACTGCTACATATCCTGGACAGCCAAGAAGCGACAACTGTATAAAACACATTTGTGCAGTTACCCGGTCAATATCATTTGCAACAAACAGCACTTGAGTCTGGTAATTAAACCCTTTTCGGCGAAATGTATTCGCCGCTGCTATAAGTGTTGCTCCGGCTCCGCAGGCAGGATCGTTAACAGATACCCATTCTTTGTTCTGCAGTTTCTGCATATTGTCATGTATCGTCAACTCTGCCATGCATCTGCAGACATCATACGGTGTGAAAAACTGGCCTTTCCAGTGATTTCCCAGTTCGAGGCTCATGTATAACCTCCCAAGGAAATCCTGATCTGGATTGCGTTCCAGTGCTTCAACTACAATCGCAAAGCACTTGGCCGGCTTCTCCACTCCTCCAAGGCGTTTGATGCACTCTGCATACTCTTTTTCCCTTGCCGTATGTCTCGACAATGACTTATCTACTGCATTTGCAAGTGTACATGCCATTGCCGCCATAAGATCCGCCCACACCTGCCACGAACTCCTGCTGATGCAGAGCTGCCTGAACACATCCAAAAACTCTTTTTCGGTCCCTGTAATCTTTTCTTCATTCACGTTTCAACAACTGCCTTTCATACTCTGCAAAGTCATAATCTCTCTGGTGAAAATTATTAAAGCGGTTTTGAAAAACAGGCTTTGGCTTATCCGGCACACGAGATGCTTCATCCTGATCTCTTGATATCCAACCTGTGATAAATCGTTTGATTCCCCTCGGGGTCTTTTTATTTTTCGGGTGTGAACCCAACCACCCACGCATACTGCGTAATGCCTGTTCTACATCAACTGCCGGATATAGTTCTTTAAGCTCTTTGACATATTCTTTTGTCACCAGGTAATCATCCCCATTGATCAACGGCAGTTTGATAAATACATCCGCCTGAGCCGGCTCTGTCTCTACCTTCAACTCAGCCTTTGAACAGGATGGCTCTATCTCCGCCTTCGGTTGCGGCTGTCCGGAGTTCACCTCCGGGCAAATGTATTTATTCTCTATCTCTTTATCTTTATCTATCTCTATCTCTTTCTCTTTCTCTACGTCACTGAGGTGTAACTGTTGCGTCACACCAATGTCACATTGTGACGTTTTTTTATCTCTAAGACGTCTCATTCTTTCAGCACTTGCGCTTTCAGATCCCACCATTCTGGAACACTCTGTAAGCTCATATTCGCTTTCGTCTATCAGTTGCAGGAGTCCCTGAGCCATAAGAAACTGGACTGTGACTTTTACGTTTTCCTCTTCTTCATCAAGTTCAAGTGCAATCTCTTCTGTAAAATTCTCTTCTACTCCATCGAAGAAGAGTTTTCCCTCATTTTTCAGAGATACCAGCAACATCTTGAGATAGATAATTGTGTATGTATCGCCTCCGGCAATTCTGCGGAGTTTTTTGATCGGCTTCTGCCGGAAGAAATCATCCGGCAGCTTAAGCCAATAGTATCTTTTTCCCATAGACGCCTCCTTAGTAAATGACCTTAGAGCCGTCTTCTGTTTTAATTACGGTTACAGACTGATTGAATCGAGCTTTCATAGCATCATCATGGGTTATTGCCATAATTTTCACATCTGGATACCTCTGTCTGATTGTTTCCAGAGCATCTACATAGGCCTGAGTCCCATCATCGTCGAGAAATGGAGGTTCGTCTATAAACAGCATTCCGAGCTGGATACCTGCGGACGTTGCTTTAATCTCAGACAATGCAAGGATAATAGCAAGTGAAGCCTTTACCTTTTCCCCTCCGGATTTCGAAGCATATGGGAGAGTTGTCTTTCCATACTCATTGATCAGTACGTCCAGGGTAGCTCTGTCACCGTCTTTACCTTTAACGGTACGTTCCATCACAAATTCCACTCCCATAGTTCCGCCTGTCATAGATCCAAGGATATTGTTTGCAGTATCAGTAATGTGAGGAATAATATTTCGGATGATCTGATGCGGAACGCCATCCTGTGAAAATGCCTGTTTCAAAGCCTCGTAGCAATCAGCTTTCTCAGCTGCAACAGCAATACCTTTATTCAAAAGAGCTATTTCAGAACGCATCGCCTCAACATCTTCAACTCTCTGTGTCAGTACGCCTTTTTGAATCTGCGCTTTTTCCAGAGTTTCTTTTGCAGATTTTAATCTTCTCTCAACTTCTTCAAGAGCTTCACTGCCTTCAATATCTTTTCTTAATTCTTCCAGTTTTATTTCCGCTTCACGAAGATTGTTATATAAAACAAGTTCGTTGGCATCTTCCTTGCTCCGCTCCTGATATAATTCAGTAAGTCTCTTATCAATATGCTGCTTTCTCTCTTCATACACCGGAAGTTCCTTTTCCTGGTCTGCAAAATGTGCCACCGAATTTCTTTTACATACAGCATTATCGTACTTAATAACGGAATCAGATAACATATCAACAATATCAGTTGCTTTCTGGGCCTTTATATTGAGCTCTAAGAGGATTTCTTCATACTGCCCTATCGTTTTACTGTTGGTGTTCTTTTCTGTCTCTAAACGGGCGATTTCAAGTTTCTTTTTCTCGGCATCCTTTTTCAAGTTTTCATATTTCACAAGCGCACTTGCTTTTGTTGTCAAAAGATCTAATCTTTCAGCATCATATCCGATAACACAAATTTCATCCTGTTTTTTGGATATTTCTTCGTCTCGTTTGATCCTCAATGCTGCTATTTCTTCCTCACATTTTTCCAGATGGTCTGCTTCTTCTGGCAAACTCTTTACATCATCGATTGCTTTTGCGAGAAACCTGCAGCTTGCTCCATCTATATCAGGGCAACCGGAATTCTTCATAAATTCCTCCTGCTGTCTTATCTCGGAAATTCTGTCCAAACGATATTTCCGCCTGTTCTCTGCTTCTGATATACGCTGAGAATACGTTGCTCTTATCTGTTGCAGTTCCTGCTCCGCAACAGAAGCCAGATATCTTTTTTCCTGTAATTCCTCGCATTGTGTCCTCACCTGAGCCAGCTCCGTCAGTTTTTCTTCCAAATTATCCGGAAGTTCTGCTTTAAGCTGTTCAATAAGATTCGCAATGTCGTTATTTCGACGCTTTGCATCGTTTATGATATTCTGGCAATTCTGGATGTCAGCATTATACCCAGCAAGATTTCTTTTTGCATTGTCATGATTAAGAACGTCTTTCTCCAGCTCTATAATCTGTTCGGACAACTGTTTATATTCGGCGGCTTTTTTTCTGACCTCATTCGCTGATTCCAATGCGACATTACAGTTTTCTAAAATCTGTGTCTTACTTGAGATTTCATCTGAAATGGAGCTGCGTCTCTTATGACAATCATCCAATTCTTCCGAAGCTTTGCGGCACTCCTGCTCTGCTTTTGCAATCTGAGCATGTTTATTCAGCAACTGTCCTTGAGTATCGCTTAAATCCTCAATATCTTTATTAAGCTGCTGAATATCTTCCTCTGCTTTCTGCAATTCAGATTCCGGATCTCCTTTGGATTTGATAAAATCCGTTTTGATTCGGACAGCTTCTTTTTTCGAAGCCAGCTCTTTTCTCTGTTCGGAGAATTTCTTTTTTGAATCCAGTTCCATAACTCCATAGATTCCAAGACCAAGCAGTTTCGCAAGTATTGTCATACGTTCGTCCTTTTTAGCCTGCAAGAATAATCCGTACTGATCCTGCATGATTAAAGCGCAACTTCGGAATGTCATGCTGTCCATACCGAGAAGCTTCTCTATCTCTGCCTGAGTATCAGCAATTCGCTCCTTTGAAATGTTTCGCCATTCATTTTCTTCATACTGAGATAGGTTCAACGTCGGTTTTCCTGACTTAGTTCTGGTACGTACGACCCTGAATCTCTTATCTCCAATGTCAAATACAAATTCTATAGAACCGCTTCTTGCATCTTCTGTACCGCGGATCCACGCCTTGTTGTCTCCCTCTCGAGTTTCTTCAAACAGGCAGTCAACAATCGCATCCATGAATAAGCTGCTCTTTCCTGCTCCATTTACACCGTTGATTGTACAGAAAGATATATCAGCAAAATCAAATCTTTCTTCTTTATAATTTCTGTAATTACGGACAGCTATTGAAATCGGTCGGAATACTCCGTGTATCTCTGCAGTTGTACTCTGTTTCATCGCTTCCGCAATAATCGGTTCTGCCAGTTCTACGATCTTATCCGGATTCTTGAAGCATTTTTCTTCCAGATACTTCTTGAGATTTAAAGTCGGGTCGCTTTCCTCTGATAGTAATCCTCTGTTCGTAACATCAATAGCATTTTCTGCCTCAATATCCGACACATAAAAGGCTCCCCAATCATACAAATCCTTTTGCAGTAACGGGATATTCAACAGTTTTTTCTGTTCACTGGTGCAACTATATTTCACTCTTACAATCATGTCTGAAATATCCCTGCTGATATTCGTAACCAATGCATATGCATCCCTGTTTCCGATATAATCACTTACCTGATTCGTGTCCCAATCTATGGTTTTGAATCTGCGATAAGGTGTTCCACAGAACTGAGATGATGTCATCTCCCCACCCATGAACTCATGAATATAAAATCCTCTGTTCTGATGCTCATCATTAAAATTCATGGCATTAATAGCGCCAGAGTAATACACGTTATGCAATCCGTTGATCTGCTGTGGTCTATGTATGTGTCCCAGAAGCACTGCTTCATAGCCAGCAGCTTCCAATGCTTCTCTCGGAATAACCGGTTCAAAATTTGTAAAGAATGAAGTCTGACCGGATTCCATGTTGCAACCAGGTACGGTATAATGCGCCATCAGGATAGATGTATTATGGCATTCAGCTCGAAGCCCCATTACCATACTGGATATATAGCTTGTCCATGCTTCGTTTTCTTCATCTGCAGACAGACCAGGGAATCTTGATCTGAACTCCTGCTTATCAAATCCCGGAATGCAGGCTATATCAGCATATGGCGTACGGAGTACAGTTGGCGATGTTACTATATGTACATTTCCAGTATTTGCAAACATCTTGCTCAAAACTCTGAATTGTCCACCTCCATCATGATTCGGCGTTCCTCTCATTACGATTACTGCTTTCGCAACACCTGCCAATTTTGTGATCGTGTCTGTTGCAACAATCATTTCGTCCGAATATCTTACCGGACCTATCTGCTCCTGATGGAAAACATCACCAGAAACGCAAACAATGTCTGGTTTCTCTTCTTCTGCAACCTTAATCATATAATTAAGACAATTTACTGTATCCTGTGAACGGAGATTTACCCCGTCCACTACAGGACCTTTGAACTGGCCAATATGCCAGTCAGCTGTATGTAATATTTTCATCTGCGTCCGCCTCCTCTCTGGCATTTGATACACAATGGTTCACCAAATTTATTGATTGAATACTCATAAACCTTTTCATTTATGATCGTACCGCATCTGGAGCACTGAAAATCTGCAGTTCTGTCTTCCTCTGGTTGCGGATCCGGTTCATTCGGCTCTTCCTGTTCGGGCTGGGCAAATGCTTCCTGTTGAATTTCGCCCATATCTTCATCCGGAAGTTCCGAAGTAAACGCCGGATTGTCCAAGTCACCTTCATCGATAATATTGCTATCTGTGGCAAAATCTACATTCTTAACCTCAATCTGAGGCATTCCGAACATATTGTTTACAGAATTCATACCCTGCATCAGCATTGCCTGCCGGACCTGTGGATCTGAATAATCCGGAGAGAATATTACTGTTGGAATCGCGAAATTCTTTTTTAATTCATCCTTTGTGTAAGAGCCTTTTGTCCCAAGCAATGCTCTGATGACTCTGAGTTTTGCTCCTGTCATTGCTTTTTCGGCCCATGTCTTCTTTAATAAAGCCATATTTACTTTTACCGAACGTTCAACATATCGTTCTCTATCTGCTTCGTCGATAACATAAGCTTTAACTTTCTTTCCCCATTTATCTTTCGTATCAACCCAGCTTCCTTTAAATATTTCTGCCGCTGCATTTGCCGCTTTCTTGTCTGTAATCCCCTTAACCGCCTTATCAGAAAATTCTGTACGATACTTATCTTCTTCATCCTCAAGACAGATTTCTTTCTGGTCGACTTCCGCTCTGTAAGTCCCATCCGCTTTTCTCATTGCTCCCTGTGCCTGAGCTCGATATGTGATACTATCAATTCGTCTACCGTATGTCTGATGTGGATTAAACTGAATACCAGCTGCCATAGCCAATTTGTTAAGAAGTGGTTTGGATAATGAATATGTATCCTGCCAAATATCATTTCCTTTGCTATCTGTTTTTCCAGTTTTAACAGAACCAACTTTAAAAATGTCGCCACTATTTTCGCTCAGATCAACTGCAACTTCCTCTACATGATATTTATAGAAAGGATTCAGTTGCACATCTGTTGCCGCAGGGACAAGCAAATTATGATCACTGTATGCTCTTATAACCTCTGATAAGCTTCCTGAAATTTCCTGCATGTACTTGATTACCTCCTAAATCTGTGATAAAATGACGGTGTTCTTTAAAAAATGAGGCCCAACCTGTTTTTTAAAGTTCTGACCCAAAAGCCTCGGATGCGGATTTATGAGTGCCGTCTACACTTCATATCTCCTTTAAGCATCTGGGGCTTTTAATATGCATCTCCTACAGCGAATCTGGTCAATGCGTATACCCACACCCACATGAGCGGGATTGCTATCCATTCGGATCCGAGTTCTGCGCTTCCCCTTATTGCGCAAAGCATATCGCTCAGATATCCGAAGAAGATAAGGCTGACTGCTGTAGGAACGATGTAAACCATCGACCTTTTCAAGAAGCGAATTCTCTTTTTTATTTTCGCTCTTTTCTTTTTTTTGGAATATTCCTCATACTCCTTCTCATTAAATTCTCGCACCACGGACAGATATATCCGTGTTTTGGAATCTTCTGTAATGTACTGATGTTCCACATTCTTTCGCATATCTTGCACTTTGCGTACATCCATTATCTTGCCTCCTTATCAATTAAGATCAATTCTTTGGCGATAACGCTCTGTAATGCGCATCTGTCCATTTCATGCCAGCTGATCGGTACCGAACTGTTATCCAGCGCATTTAAAATTCTCTCAGCTGTTGTATGATATTTCTTCATATCTTCTGTTGTAAGCAATTTCGCACCTCCTTCATCTATGCTGTCTTCTCTGTATCAATCTGGGTTACAAAAATTCCAAGATCAACACTTTCCATATTGTTCAGTTCCTCCAGAAGCTCTGCGTCTGATGTAATTCCATAGTTCTTTTTTAATATTTCTTTTAATTTTTCTTTAAGGTCCATCAAAACACTTCCTTTTAATTATCTGAATCCGAAATATTAAGATAATCGCTGATTCTTCTTCTGATTTCTATGCTGGTATTCTTTCCATTTAAAGTTGACGAAAGATAGCATCTGGAACAGCCAAGTTCTTCGGCCAGATCATTAACAGAGATATCATTCTGAATCATTGCTATCTTGGCTTTCTTGCACCAGGGAGATAATTTCTTCTGCATTAAACCTCCTCCCCTCATTTCAAAGATTTTTCAATCCAGTTTTTCAAATTTTGAGTTACCTCATTAACCTCATTCAAGGTGTTTATGATTTTCTCTAAATCTGGCTTTTCATCCTCTGTAATAACTCCATCTGCCGTAATATCCAGCAGGAGTTCTTTGGCTTCGTTGATCTTCCGGAATGAGCACAACGCCCTGAGTGCAATCCTATCAATATCCTGATTCTCGATCTTTGGCATTCCTTTTCCCAGAGGGCACATTTCCCGGCAATAATTACCTTTTAATTCAGGAGCTCTATAGATATCCGCCATCAGAAGCACTTCCTCTGGATAAGGAGTAACACTCCCAAGTTCTATCCGTGCAAGCCTTGTCCGGTCAACACCAAGTTCCTCAGCAGCTCCTTCGCGGCTACCTAACCGCTCATTGAACTTTGCCGCTTCGTACCGTGCCTGGCAAAACATATTGCCAGCCGCTTTCGTGGCATACTTCGACATTTTTCTATCCTTTCTTTAATGCTATGATGTAGTTACAACCTATTAAATTGTGTACTCTGTATTGATATCCAATGCTTTACTGATTGTCTCAGCTAAAGCTGGTGCATATGAAGCGCCATTGATAGTCCGGCTCACATAATTTCGACACATACCAACCTGATCACACAAATCTGTTACTGTCATATCCCTGTCGATCAATGTCTTCTTTACTTCTTTGCACCAAGGGGATAATTTTCGTTTCACAAAATCACCTCCAGTCGTTACAGTAAACATTTGTTATTTACATTTGTTTAAAATTGCTATAAAATTGTAATGGCAGAAAAATATTGTGAATCAAAATGATGCAACCTCTTAATAGCTGTGGCGGCCATACTCGAGGAAATATTTTTATTTGCAATTATTTCTGCTACATTTTTTATTTCGTTTTAAACATTTGTTTATTACAGTTTTAATAATAATAGCAGATATGCTAAATGTCAATAGTTATTTTCGCATTTTTGCTATTTTGGAGGATTTTTTGTGTCATGACCCTAGTTTCTCGTATTAAAGAGCTCGCTAAAGAAAATAACTTAAATTTAAAGCTTTTAGAGGAGTCTGCTGGTTTTGGTAATGGAACAATTCGTAGATGGGATAATAGCCCGCCAGCTGCTGACAAGTTATTAAAAGTAGCAAATATGCTAAATACTTCTTGTGAATTTCTTCTCACTGGAAAAGAACAGACCCCAGAGTATACGGAATTCGATATGGAAATTCTTTCCTTATTTCATCAACTTCCAAGAGATGCTCAATTAGAATTTAAAGGTGAACTAAAAGGATATTTGAAGCATCTTGATCAAGAGGCTTCAAATAAGAAACTTAAACAAGCAAAATAATAAGCTTCGAGTGGTACCGAAGCAGGAAAGGAAAATAAAAATATGAAAAAGAAAATATTGATATCCTTAATTGCACTTTCTCAATTATTTGTGTCTTCTATCCCTGTATCCGCTGCTCCAGATTATCAAATCAGTATTTCTAGCGAATATGTGACTGGGGATTCTATTCAATTATGTGATGTAATTTCTCAGGCTTTAACGGATATGGGTGTAAAAGAGGTCACTTCTTACGAGTTATCTCGTGATGAGCCAAATCAAGCCGCTATTGGTTTGATTATGTCTGCGGACGGAGTGCTTATTGAAGCAACTTGCTTTTTTTCCAAAGAAAACACTTGGGAATGCTCATATGTAACCAATGTTTACAATAGTGTTGAAGATATGATTTATTACTGGGTAAGCCCAAAATATTCCAAGGAAAACGCTTATGAAATAATTGACTATAAGACCGGAGAATACATAATAGAGGGCGCTTCCCAGAATGTACTTTCTCAATATGTCAATAAAAAAGGCTGGTTTTCAGAAGACGACTTCTATTTGTACGATAGTCAGGGTAATAAAATTAATTATGTTAATTCTGACGATTACATGAGTTCTTCCGATTATCCTGGCAGTACATCTTTTCGAGGTTTAAAAATAGGAGATGATGTTTCAAAAATATTTTCTGTTTATAACAAAGAAGATTTTTCTGTACAAGTAGGTTATAAAGATGGCGTCGATACTGAAAAAGAAGATAAAATAATTCAAATGTACAATTCTCAAATAGAGGCTACCGATTCCGATGATATAGAATCTCTTCTTTCATCTATAGATACCAACATGGTAACTCTTGGTGTTATATTCGAGGGTGCTGAATTTTGTGGAGAAATTATCCCTCTTCCGCAAATTGGAGACAAAATATCTTATAATAAAACAGCCACCTTTGGATTTTTGATTGATGCAGGAAAAATTTCTGATATAGGAGTCCAATTAAAGAGCAAATACTAGAGGTTTTGAAGAATGAACATTCAAAAACGAATCAAATCTCTCCGCACTGAATCAGGTCTACACCAGTCTGAGTTGGGAAAAGCCGTAGGAGTTTCTGCCCAGGTAATCTCGAATATTGAGAGAGGCTATACCAAGCCATCCACCGAACTGGTTAATCGGTGCGCAAAATATTTCGGTGTGCCGGCAGATTATCTTCTTGGCCGGACCACTGAAAAATATTCTACAACAGAGCAAAAAGAAGCTCCTGCTCTTTCTGCAAAAATAAAAGACCGGATGGATCAGTTGCAGCTGAACCCGTCCGATCTGATCACTAAATCAGAAATTCCCGAAGATTCCTTTGAGGATATCATGACAGGAACAGTTATCCCAGGGATAGATGTTGCCGGCAGGCTCTCTAAAGCCCTTGATACTTCCATAGATTATTTAGTAGGGAATTCTGAATACAGCTGTGCCATTGCTTCAGAAGACGAACAGGATATCATCCTGCGGTACCGTCAGTTATCCAAGAAGGGAAAACGTATCTTTTTGGGAATGATGGAGAAGATGGAAGAAGAAAAAACAGAATAGTATATTTAACTGGGGAACCGTTGGGGTGTTATGTCAGCCGCCGGACACTTATGTGAAAGGAGGCTGGTGCTGATGGTTACATATGGAGATCTTTTTACCTTTGTAATTATGCTTTGTGCAGTTGTAACTCTTGTTATCAATTTAATGCATAAAAAATAGCGCCCCTGCTCTGGTAAAGTAAGGCGCTATTTTTTAGTTACTACTCTATCCGGCGGTCAGGTGTGCACTGACCAACGGTTCTCTTGTTAAGTACATTATATCTATTCATATACTTTTTGTCAAACAGATATTACATATATTTCAACAAAGGAGCATCCATATGGCACGAAAGAGAACTAATCTAATCGGCAACACTCCGTCTGTACGCGAAACAAAAGTCGCTATATATATTCGAGTTTCTACCATTCATCAGGTAGACAAAGACTCTATCCCCATGCAGAAAAAGGATTTAATTGCATACTGCCAGCTCATCCTCGGAACCGATAATTATGAAATTTTTGAAGATGCAGGGTATTCTGGAAAAAATACAGACAGACCAGCATTTCAGAATATGATGGGGAGAATCCGAAAGGGCGAATTCACTCATGTTCTGGTTTGGAAAATAGACAGGGTATCCAGAAATCTATTGGACTTTGCGGAAATGTATGAGGAGCTGCGTTCGCTACGTGTAACCTTTGTAAGTAAGAACGAACAATTTGATACCTCAACTGCAATCGGAGAAGCCATGTTGAAAATCATATTGGTTTTTGCCGAGCTGGAAAGAAACATGACATCTGAGCGAGTAACAGCAACTATGATATCAAGAGCTAACAGTGGCCAATGGAACGGTGGACGCATTCCTTTTGGATATAGTTATGATCCTAAAGAAAAAGTCTTTTCCATACGTGAAGACGAAGCCTCCATTTGCCGTGAATTAAAAGATCTTTATCTGCTTAATCGGTCACTTGCTTATGTCAGCAGAGCTTTGAACGAAAAAGGATATAAAACACGGGCTGGGGTAAGCTGGTCCCCTCATTCAGTATGGATCATCGCCTCAAGCCCTTTTTATGCAGGAATCTACCGATATAATCGATATAAGGGAGTAGAAAGCAGAACAATCAACCCGGAAGAAGAATGGGTTATGATTCAAAATCACCATCCGGCAATATTTACACTGGAAGAGCATCAAGCAATGAGAAGTATTATGAAATCTAACAAACGAAATATGGACAATCTTCCAGGAAGGGTTCATCTTTCTACAAAAACACATATCTTCCAAGGAATTATGTATTGTGATAAATGCGGCAGTAAGATGGTGTCTACCCCTGGCAGACTTCATGTTGATGGATATCGTACTTCAAACTACGGTTGTCCTTTAAGACGCAACACTAAAAAATGTAATAATCCTACTGTAAATGATATCGTCATAGGTGAATTCGTTATCAATTACATTCTGAATATGCTCAACGCCAAGAAAACATTTTCTACAATAAATACGCCAGATGAATTGAACGTTGCTCTTTTATCCGGATCTGTTTTCTCCGAAGTATCTTCTGTTGAAGAAAATGGGCTTAATAGCTTTTTTAATCTCCTGTCAAGATATGGTTCTGACAGATCTTATATTTTTTCAGTCAAGAGCCCACGAAAGAAAAAGGCAGCTGTTGATCCGGAACTTTCAAAACTCAGAAAAGAAAAAGAAAAGCAGGAGCGAGCACTCCAGCGTTTACAGAACCTTTATTTATATTCTGAGACTTCCATGTCGGAAAAAGATTTTATCATTCGGAAAAGTGAAATCTCATCTCATTTAGATAATATCAACAGGCAATTGGGGCTTATGACGCAAGATCAAGCCTCCTTCCTTTCAGATGAGGAATTTATTAAACAAGCCAGTCATTTACTGATTCAAAAAGAATTAAAAAATAAAAAATATATCTATTTCAAAAAACTGGTCAGCACTGTGGATCCAGACATTTTAAAAGCATATATGGAAACTATTCTCGACTCCATCTACACAGCCGACGGAAAGATTACTGCTATTACATTCAAAAATGGGCTAACTCATAGATTCATATACAAAGACAAGTAATTGGTTCTAAATGCCAAAAGCCGGGAAATCGCTCCCGGCTTTCTATGTTTTATGGTATCTAACAAATGTTAGAAAACGGTGTCATATCAGAATCATGGCATCTCCAAAAGAGAAAAATCTGTACTTTTCCTGCACTGCAGTCTCATAGGCATGCATGATATTCTCCTTGCCTGCCAGCGCAGACACCAACATCACAAGTGTGGATTCCGGCAAGTGGAAGTTTGTGATCAGGGCATCGATCATTTTGAAATGATAGCCCGGATAGATAAAGATTTCTGTCCATCCGCTTCCGGATTTCAGAATTCCATCTTCTCCTGTTGCAGATTCCAGTGTTCTGCAGCTTGTGGTTCCTACTGCTATTACACGTTTACCTGCCTTCTTTGTGTCATTGATCAGCTTTGCCTGATCCTCCTCTACTATGTAGAATTCGGAATGCATATGGTGGCTTTCCACGTCATCTACTTTGACAGGGCGGAAAGTTCCGAGACCTACATGAAGAGTCACATGAGCGATATTGACGCCTTTTTCCTTTACTTTTTCAAGAAGCTCTTTAGTAAAGTGCAATCCTGCTGTCGGTGCTGCTGCGGAGCCTTCGTTCTTTGCATAAACTGTCTGATAACGGTTCTTATCTTTCAGTTTATGTGTAATATAAGGCGGCAGAGGCATTTCGCCAAGCTGATCCAGGATTTCTTCAAAAATTCCTTCATAATGGAACTGGATCAGACGGTTTCCCTCGTCCACCACATCAATGATCTCACCTTTTAAAATACCATTTCCAAATGTGATCTTAGCACCCGGGCGTGCCTTCTTTCCGGGTTTTACCAGACACTCCCAGATATCATTCTCTCTTCGCTTCAGAAGCAGGATTTCAATCAATGCTCCTGTCTCTTCTTTATGTCCGTATAACCGGGCAGGGATTACCTTTGTATCGTTGATGACCAGGCAGTCTCCCTCTTCCATATAATCCAGAACATCTGTGAAATGGCGATGCTCAATGCTGCCATCTTTTAAAGACAGATGCATCAGTCTGGATGAACTTCTGTCCTCCAGAGGATCCTGAGCGATCAGTTCCTGAGGAAGGTCATAATAAAAATCTGATGTTTTCATTTTATCTGCTCCTCTTCTTCCTTCCACTGTTTCCTTAACTGGCGCACATAGTTCCATTCTTTGTTTGTCAGATCAGCTTTCTTAAGAAGATCCGGGCGTCTTTTTGCCGTGCGGTAAATTGACTGCTCTCTGCGCCACTTTTCTATGTTTGCGTGATGACCGGACATAAGAACCTCCGGTACCTTTTTGCCATGCCACTCTTCCGGACGGCTGTACTGCGGATACTCCAGAAGGTTTCCTGCAAAGGATTCTGTCTCACCGGACTCCTGATTGTTCAGTACACCCGGAACCATTCTTGAAATGGAATCCATCATGACCATTGCAGGAAGTTCGCCGCCTGTAAGCACGTAATCTCCGATAGATACGTAATCTGTGACGATTTCCTCCAGAACACGCTCATCAATTCCCTCATAGTGTCCACAAAGGAATACCAGATCCTCTTCCTGCGCCATTTCTCTGGCCATAGCCTGGTTAAATACCTGCCCCTGAGGAGTCAGATATACAACTCTTGGCTTTTTTGCCGTACGATTTGCAATCGCCTCATAAGCAAGGTAAACCGGTTCTGCCTGCATCAGCATTCCGGCACCGCCACCATAGGTATAATCATCCACTTTCTGGTGCTTATTGAATGCATAATCGCGAATGTTCACTGCCTCCAGTGTGAGGAGACCTTTTGTGATCGCACGTCCGGTAATGCTGGTATTCATGCCATTTTCAATCATCTCCGGAAACAGGGTTAAAACATGAAAATTCATTTATATTAATCCTTTCATCAGATGAATGGTCATTACATTCTTCTCCACATCCACATCAAGGATACATTCCCTGATAGCAGGGAGCAGAATTTCTTCGCCTTTGGCATCCTCTACTACATAGACATCATTAGCGCCTGTTTCCATTACATCTTTCAGAGTTCCAAATTTGCTTCCGTCTTCGAGAACTACATCCATACCGATCAGGTCTGCAATGTAATATTCATCTTCTTCCAGCTCCTGCGCTTCTTCTCTCGGGATCCAGAGTTCTCTTTTTTTATACATCTCTATATCATTAATATTATCAATTCCCCTGAATTTCAGGATTACAAGGTTCTTGAAATACTTAACATTCTCTATTTCAAGCTTTCTTTTCTCTCTGCCTGTGTCAAGCAGAACATATTCCAGATCCAGAAATCTGTCTGCATCTGTGGTAGGATATACTTTTACTTCCCCGCGTATTCCGTGTGTCGTAGTGATCACACCAACTTTTAATAAATCTTCCATCTGCTGACTCCTATAATTTTCATATCATACGTCATTTGCATTCTGCTTTTATACCTGCTCACAGCGAATGCTGATCCATATTCCAAATCCGCTTAAACCCAAATCAGGAGCCATGGGATGTTCCACAGCTCCTGACCCTTATTTTCATTGCAGAATATCTACAATCACTTTTTTGCTGCTTTTTGAAGAAGCTGCTTTTACCACAGTTCGGATCGCTTTCGCAATTCTTCCCTGCCGTCCGATAACCTTGCCCATGTCAGCAGGTCCGACTTTCAGTTCAACGATGATCGCGTCTTCCTTTTCTGTCTCAGTAACAACTACTTCATCCGGATTTTCAACAAGAGATTTTGCAATTACTTCCACTAATTCTTTCATTACATACCTCCCTGACCCGTCCCCTACGGACGCTGCAGAAATACCTTATCCTGGTATATCTGAATTATTTTTCAATTCCGGCATCTTTGAGGATTTTTGCTACAACATCTGTAGGCTGAGCTCCTGCTGCAAGCCATTTTTTAGCTGCTTCTTCATCAACTGTTACAGCGCTTGGCTCAAGGTTTGGATCGTATGTTCCGATTTCTTCGATGCATCTTCCATCACGTTTGCAACGGGAATCTGCAACTACGATTCTATAAAAAGGTGCTTTCTTCTGTCCCATTCTTCTTAATCTGATTTTAACTGCCATTGTTTCTTTTCCTCCATTAAATAAAATATATTGTTTTCTTATGTTATATTACTGTTCAGCTATGAAACAGTAACTTTTATGTCAAAGCGTTATCCGCTTCGCTAACTTCTCAATTACAGTCCGAACGGAAGTTTAAATCCACCGCCGCGCTTACCGGCTTTTCCGCCCATAAGACCAGGCATCTGTTTCATCATCTTCTTGCTCTGCTCAAACTGTTTCACCAGACGGTTTACTTCAGAGACATCTACTCCTGCACCTCTGGCAATACGGTTCTTTCTGGAAATGTTCAGGATTGACGGATTACTTCTCTCCTGAGGTGTCATGGAAAGGATAATTGACTTGGTTCTGTCCATGGCTTTCTCATCGATCATTCCCTCAATATCCTTCATCTTACCGCCCATACCTGGAAGCATATTCAGGATACTGCCGATACCGCCCATCTTGTTCATCTGTTCCATACTGGTAAGGTAATCGTTGAAGTCAAAGTCCATTTTCTTTAACTTCTTCTGCATGTCCTGCGCCTGTTCTTTATCGATGGAAGCTTCTGCTTTCTCGATCAGGCTCATGACATCACCCATACCAAGGATTCTGGAAGCCATACGTTCCGGATAGAACTGCTCCAGATCAGAAAGTTTCTCGCCCATACCTACATACAGAATAGGCTTACCGGTTACTGCCTTGATAGAAAGGGCTGCACCGCCTCGGGTATCACCATCCATCTTGGTAAGAATGACACCGTCGATTCCTACTTTATCAGCAAATGTGCTTGCCACATTTACCGCATCCTGTCCGGTCATCGCATCTACAATGAGGATGGTTGCATCTACCTGAATGTTCGCCTTGATATCTGCAAGTTCCTGCATCATATCTTCATCAACATGAAGACGACCGGCTGTATCGATAAGTACGACATTCTGCTGATTTGCCTTCGCATGCTCTATGGCTGCTTTCGCAATATCCACAGGCTTCTGCTTATCTCCCATGGAAAATACTTCCACGCCCTGTTTCTCGCCGTTGACCTGCAGCTGTGTGATAGCCGCCGGGCGGTAAACATCGCAGGCTACTAAAAGAGGTTTCTTACCTTTGGATTTCAGCTTACCTGCAAGCTTCGCAACTGTGGTGGTCTTACCTGCACCCTGCAGACCTGCCATCATGAACACTGTGATCTCATTTCCCGGGCGAAGAGGCAGATCTGTTGTCTCACTTCCCATTAATTTCACAAGTTCATCATTAACAATCTTGATCACCATCTGACCCGGATTCAGACCGCTCATAACGTCCTGTCCGATTGCCTGCTCCTGTACAGATTTAGTAAACTGCTTCACAACCTTAAAGTTTACGTCTGCCTCTAACAGAGCCATCTTTACTTCCTTAAGAGCAAGCTTAACGTCCTCCTCTGTCAGGCGGCCCTTGCTTCGCAACTTCTTAAATACATTCTGCAGTTTATCTGTCAAGCTTTCAAATGCCATATGTTATAACTCCTCTAAAATCTCATTGGAAATATTTACAATTTCATCGGAATGATATTCCCGGGCAAGTACACGGATCTGCTTTACCTGTGCCCGTATATTCAGGAATTTCTCTACAAGATGAAGCTTCTGTTCATACTCTTCAAGGGTCTTGTTGCATCTCTTGATCATATCATGCACACCCTGTCTGCTGATGCCCAAATCCTCTGCGACTTCACTCAGCGAGTAATCCTCCAGCACCACGCTCTCATAAACCTGCTGCTGTCTCTCTGTCAGAAGTTCTCCATAAAAATCATATAAATAACCTTGCTCTACAAACTTCTCCATCTGTAATCACCTTGACTATATTAACCTATTTCCAATGTGCTGTCAAGCATTTTCTCTTGACGGTGATATTTTTGTCTCTCTGTGTCTCTCTTTATGTGCTGTAAAATCAAGGGCTTCGGGGATTTTATATTTTTGTCTTTCTTTGTCTAATCACCCCATTTTTTTCGAATTTGTCACAGGATTGTCACAAAAAAGCAAACGAAAAAGGTGCATTTTACAGCACCTTGATCGCTCTTACTATTTCTTCTTGCTGTCTTTTTTTCTCATCTGTCAGATGTGCGTATGTGTCTAAAGTAACAGATGTGGAAGCGTGCCCCAGAATCTCACTGACTGCCTTTACATCAGCTCCGGCAGAATATGCAAATGATGTATATGTATGTCTTGCCATGTGAGGACAAAAATTTTCAAGCTTCTTTCTTTTTGTTTCTTCCGCTTCTCGGTTGTATGCTTCTATAATCCGATTGATCAGACACAGAAACCCTGGTTCGTTCCAGGCATTCCCAAAAGAATTAGAGAAAACAATGTTCTTTACCTGCCTTCGTATGTTTCCGGAATCGTCTACAAATGGCAAAGGGGCAGCAGGCGGTGTGTCTCTAAATTTTTCCTTCAAGAACATTTTCCGTACTTCGTCATTCATGGGGAAAGTCCTGATCGATGTTCTGCTTTTGGGTGATGCCAGCGCAACAGTAAAGCCAAAGTCTTTTTTTCGATAACGGTTGACCGTCTTATTTATCGTGATCACATTGTTTTCAAAGTCTATATTGTCCCATGTAAGCCCTGCCATCTCTCCCACTCTTACCCCTGTATTGAACAAAAATAAAAATTCGGGGTATGTATTGGAGTATTGAGGGCTATTCCTTACGTACTCCATAAATAGCTTTATCTGCTCCGGATCCATAGCCACACGCTTTTTTACTTCCGTCTGTGGTATCTGGAGATTTCTGGCAGGATTCTTCAAGATCACATCCTCATCCACTGCGCTCTCAAATACTGCTGTTAAGCAACTTTTTAAATTCGTCATGGTAGAATGTTTTTTGCCGTCCTCAACCATCTGGTTAATAATCTTCTGGCAATCCAGCTTTACGATCGCTGTTATTAGTTTCTCTCCTATCGTCTTTCTGATATAGGTGTTATAATAAGACTTATAATTTGTACAGGTTGTGGCTTTTCTCCCTGTCTTGGCAAAATATTCAAACCAATAGTCAAAATATTCATTGAGTGTTGCTTTTGCCTTCTTGGTATCAAATTTTATTCCTTTATCAATCTTGCATAACAGATCATTCTCCTGTTTGCGAAGATCAAGCAGATTGGCAGCAGTGATTGTGATTCTATTTCCTGCAACCATCTTACGGAACATATAACGCTGGTTCTTTTCGTCATAATATTCACCTGTACGAAGATTCCTGCCTTTCATATCCTTACGCTTTTCTGCCATTATCCTCACCCCTTTCTGCCTTCCGGATCAGTTCTACCAGCTCTCTGTGTCTCCGTTTAAATTCTTCGCTGTTCACCTGCAGGTGTTTTTCTTCCTGATCCACCAGGCCATCAAGCATCTGCTTAAATTCCTTATCATTCATACAATCACCCCTGTATATAAAAAGAACCGGCTCAACTGCTGCCGTGTTACAGGTCTATAGTTGCGCCGGCACAATTTGTAATTTGCTTTTTCTCCCGGACTAAGCTATAATATTCTCAATCCGAAAACAGGTTGACGGATTACTTGCCCTTATCAGTGGTGGTGCACTGATAAGGGCTTTTTTCTTATTCTGCAACACTCTGTTGCTTCTCCTGATCTTCCAGAGCGCATAAATAACCATACGTAAATGCACATTCTGCACCATTCTGAAAATCTGCCAGTCTCTTTTTATCGTAGAGTCCATATCCAACCTCGAAAACTGCCTGAATAGTACCCTTTCTCTTTTTCATGCTCTGTCTTATATGTCTCTTTCTGACTCTTTTCAATACTTCATCGGCTTTTTCTTTAGCATTAGCTTTCATTCTTTCTTTTCTCCAGTCCTGCCAGATAGCACTTAAAATACTTACCGCTTTTTCCCCTGCAATATCTTCAAACTGTTTATAGAGCTTGTCCCCTTTGGAATTACACCATTCCTGCTCCATGAACCCGTTAATAATCGGGATCAGATCCTCTGCACGCTCAAATGATTTATTCAAGTATATAGTTTCTCTTTGGTGAGGACAGATCACAAACTCACTTACATCTGTCTTATGAAGCATATTCAGGGTAAATAACTCTTTTACTCCCAACTGCTCTTTGTCTACTAATACAATCTCCGGAATCTTTCTTGTTACTACTGAAGCCATAATATAAAACCACCTTTCTATTTCTCGTATTCACAGGGCTGCGCCCCTTATTTGATTTATTTTCAGTTACCCTAAAGAAATGACCGAATCGGTCATAATTCCCGCCACAATTTTGCAGCTATCCTGAATCCTGCAACAAATCCGCTGTATTCTACAGAATCACTATGATCTTCTATCATACGTGTAAAATCTTCCTGCTTATCCTGCGGAACTACTTCTTTAATTGCTTTCTCAATCTTTACCCAGCTCTTTCGGTTCCTTGGACTCTCTGTACGGTTTCCAGTCCAAAAGCTATGTAATACCTCTATAATCTTCATATTCACCACTTCTTTCCATGGGTGTACTCATAGTACAGTGTACTCATAACCCCACAGAGGAAAATTGTAATTACATCCAATACAGACATTGCTTATTTCCTTTCTGTCACAATAATCCCTAAGCTACGTGGGGATTTTTCTTCTCTATATGTTTCAGTGGTAAATTGTTCACCTTTAGGTCTATGTCCCATTCTGCAGCCGTATAACGGGCATGTTTTACAAGTACATAGCCTAACTTCTGCACTCTGTCCATTGCAACAGTCAAGACATTTCTGTCTGATTGCTCTAACTGGTGTTAATTTAGCCATCTTTTACCTCTTTCTTTTTGCCCGAAGGCGGCAGCAGGTGCCAACCCTCGGTTATTCGCCAAAAAATATTGTATCACTTCGGAGATTTCGGGCATCTATATAGTGATGTCCAATAAGCAACCATAGCTCTCCTTGTAACTATAGCCGCCCAGTATTTGCAGTAATTCCGCCTTGACGTTTACCCCTGCGTCAATGACTGCTGCCAAACCAGCTGCAAGTCCTCCCGGAACATAACCAATAACAGTTTTGCGATTGATAGAACGTAAATGGACCACAATCTTGATGGCGTTCTTATCGAATGGGTTTTCCGGTTCTCTTACAAGCTCTGCTTGCATGGTATCTACTGGAAACTGTTTCATGAATCCCAGTCTTTCCTGAATGTTCCCTGCTGTGGTTCCCACTGCTCTGATCTTCATAGATAACTTTATGCGTCTCCATGCTTTCCGGAATGCCTGAGATAAGGTATAGCCTTCTTTCTTCAGTTCATTTGCCATTGTACAAACCGCTTTTCTGATATTGGTTATCTGCTTCATATTTTCCTTGCCTCCTTTCTTTAACTGTTTATAGTATAACCCTTTTTGGGTTACTTGTCAACCTTTTTATAATATGTTTAGGATTATTTTTTCTCTTTTTCGATTGACTTATAACCGTATTTTTATTATACTTTTTCATAAAGAAAGGAGGCGTATTATGTCCATACATTACAAAAGCAATGAGCAAATAGTTATTGAGATAAAAAAGCTCATGCTTGAAAAACAGATATCTCAGAGGGAAATAGCTGAACAGTTAAATATAAAACCACAGGGGCTTACTAAATTACTGAACAAAAAGAATTTTGGGTTTGAAGATGCTCAAAAAATTCTTTCCGCAATGGGGTATGACCTTATTATTGACTTTGAGCAGTTAGCTGATCCAGCAGATTCTCCCAAACAATAAACCTTTCCGACTGTGGGGCGTTTTTATATATATTATGATATTATTACATTTTATATGTTTTGCCCCCACAGACGAGAAAGAACCTCTTACTGCTGCCGCTTCGCATCTCATACCGTCATTGTCCCTGACAGTGGCGGTCTTTTTATGTTTCCGAGAGTGCCGCATTTCCCCACTTCCCCTTTTTAGGGTGTCGGAAATGTCGCAATATCCCTTTAGGACAGGAGCAATGGATGAATAAACGATATCCATACGGCAAATTTCATCTTTTCAGCCCTTACCCTATATAGAACTACCCTTACATGGTTTTAGTTCATTTTTCCTATAGCTAGCCCGTGGATTTTCGGAATAGAAAGCATATTACGGACCAGTACTCTGTACGAATATCAACCATAGCTTTTCTTTTGGACATTTTTGTCTAAAAGTCTTTTCCGTTTTCTAAATCTTTCTCCACCTTATCATAAACCTTAGGGTTTCTTAGGGTGCAACCTTCCAGTCACTCCATCATTTTCCATCATTTACAGAGTGCAGTGATTCACAAAAAAATCTCAACATTTCTCAACATTTCCTTTTTTGGGAAAAACCTAACATTTCTTAACATCCGTACTTCGTAAAATCCGAGTATTTCCGAGTATCAGCACTCTCCAAAAACCTTGTCATTTCTTAGCATCAACGTTCCTTAAAATCTCAACATTTCTCAACATCATCACTCCGTAAAATGTTAGCAAATGTAAGCATTTCCCATACGCAACGTTGCGTATTTTCATTGCAACGTTGCAATAGCTTCAGGCCCTTTCCGGATAGCGAACGTTCGGCATTTTCAGAACCTTAAAAGCCAGAGACTTCGGCACCTGTAAAGCCTATTCGTTTCGTTTTTGTATCTATTCGTTTTTTTCGGAACGCTTCCAGTCGTATTTGTTTTGACAGTCGCCCGGCAGCAGCCTGTTTCCTAGTTTACCAACTTTTTTTTCGTTTTTAGAATTTTGCAGAAAGAAAGGGGCATATGTGGTCGTGGGATCTCCGATCAGAACTTTTTTCTATCCCCCGGTTAAAATCAAAAGTCTGATCTGGGAATATTTTGTGCATCTATGGGCATATGTGGTCGTGAAGTTTTTTTCCTTTTCCAGGTTGACAAGTGAGGGGGGATGACTGCTGCCGCTGCATTTCATGCAGGGATAATACCTGAAGTCCTAAGCAGGGTACAACTTGTGCCCCGGTTCAAATTATATTTCGTACAGTGTTATTGGTTGACGGTCAGCTCTTAACTGGTGGTGCAGATATAAGAGCCTGTCTTGTAATTGCGCCGGCGCAATTTCCTTAAGCCATGTTCTTAGTGGCAATTCTTTTCTTGTTCCCCTGCTGTTTACCCTTTCGATACTTAACCAGATATAAACGTACTCCGTTATCAATTGCTGTGAGTATTGCTTCCTTTCGTGACATTTCGGTAATACTGTAAAGATCATGACTCCATTCATCAAAAGAAAAACAATAGTAATATCCATTTAGTTCCTTTGCCTTCATGCTTTCTCACTCCTTTTCTTTAGTCCTGCTGCCGGGCTTCGCCCTTTATATACTCCGGTACCTGATACACCTTTCTTAAAATCTACACTCAATCATATCCAGTGCTGTCCTTTCTGTAGAGCTGGTCCAGTTCCTGTTGAAAGCACCAACCCCACCGCCTACGACTCCACGACTGTATATTTCACCGTCCTTGTAAAACTCCCTTAACAGGTTCGATCTGGAAGGCCTACGCAACTCTCTTAACCCTTTCTGCTGCCACTGCCTTACCGCTTCCATGTTAATCCCTATTGCTTCCCCTGTTTCTTTCAGTGTAAGTTCCTGCTGGTACCGCATCCGGAGAACTTCCGGAGCTTTTCCCGGCAGATCATCCACTAGCGTCCAGAGAACGCTTTTAAGTTCTTCCCTTTCCAGATTATCCAGAACATTCTCATAATGGTTTTCCGGATCTGCGATAGTGTCCCCGAATGTTACCCCTTCAGTCCCCTCTATTTCTTTGTCCATGCTTCCAGCTTTGCAGGCTTCGGCAGCAGTCTTTACTCTATCCAGAGTCTCATAGTTGATTCTCATCCGGCAACAGATCTGTTCATCTGTTGGATTCTTTCCGAATCGCATCCGGTAGGTATTTAAGAATCTCTGGTACCGTAAAACCTTTTCCTGAAGATTATACGGGATATGTAAGTGTTTATTGTCCTGGCTATATCTCTGCATTCCCTGTCGGATCCAGAAGGAAGCGTAAGAGAGAAAGGCAACACCTGCAGATAAATCATAAGGTCCTATTGCCCTGTACATTCCCAGATAGCCCTCCTGCATCAGATCATCTATATCTGTCTCTGTCTTTGCGTACTTCCTGGCTATCAGGTAAACAAAATTCCTGTTCTGCTGCCAGAGCTTCGCCATGTTCCCTGTCACATCTTCACCGGCTTTAATCTTCTGCACCAGTTGCTCATTGTTTTCTTTCCCTGTTGACACAAGACAACACCTGCCTTTACAATGCTATTACCCCTGTAAGCCTGCTGCCTTGTGTGGTGGGCTTATTTCTCTGTCTCTTATTCTGGCTACAGAACTTCCCGTAAAAACTGCTGCTGTTCCATTTCTGCTTTCTTTCTTCGTAAACTTTCTTCCGGCATCTGTAGCTCCACACTGGCTTTTACAATCCTGTCTCTGGTCCTTGAATCCACATTCAGGCTGTCTGTGCTCATGTTTGAAGTATAAATAGTTATCTTCCCTGTTTCCATTCGATCATTCACCAGCCGGAAAATCTCCTGTCTCTGCCACTCGCCCCCGGACTGTGCGCCGATATCATCCAGCACCAGCACATCACATTCATGAAATACCTTGGTTTGATCTTCTTCACCTCTTGCCCTCTTAATCTTCTCGCCTACCATGTCGATATAATCCGGTGCCGTGATAAAACGCATCTGTAAGTCGTATTTGATCATCAATGATCTTGCCAGGCAGCAGGCAAGGAAGGTTTTTCCACTTCCCGGTGTCCTGCTCCAGAGATACAAGCCTTTCCCCTGTTTCTCCCATCTGCTAAACTCATTAACAAAATTCATAACAATCTTCCGGAAATTATCCATTCTGCTTTTGTATGCTCCAAAATCAAACTTTGAGAGGTCTGCACTGTAATACTCCGGTGGTACACCTGTCTGATCATTTATCCGTCTTTTTCCTTTGCACTTTGAGCATCTTCTTGCAAACTCTAAAGGTTCCTTATAGCCTTCTACAGCTTCTCTGTAGATTTTCCATCCGGTACCGTGGCACACAGGACACTCACCAGAGCCGGATGGAATTTGTTGGTTCTGGCTCATCCCTTACACCTCCCTGATCCTTTCTCGCCCATGTTCTAACTGCTGCCTTCCAGTTCTTCATTTTATTTTTTCCAACCATCCAGCCCTTGCACTCATAGAAATCTACAAAACGTTGAGCATCCAGTGTATAACCATTTTCCAGACAATACTGTTTTACTTCTTCTTCCGTAGGAGGAAGAAACCTTGAAGTCTTTTTCTTTGGAGTTAATTCTGGTGGGGTGGCAACCTCTGGTTGCACATATATCTCTTTATCTATACTACTCTTATCTATACTATACTTATCTATACTATACTGTGGTTCCAGCTTGGTTCCAATCTGGTTCCAATCTGGTTCCAATCTGGTTCCACTACTTATACCTGAGCCTTTTAATATATACGAATTACCTTGTGTCTCCAAAATTCCCAGTTCTTCTTGGTATACTGTGGGCTTGTATCGATCTCCTTTAAGTGTATTATTTTTCCGCCAGTCTGTAATAACAACCACACCGCTTTCAAATGGTATTATGTATCCTTTGGAAATCAGGACCCTTAAATCATCATTAGTACAATTTGCAATCTTTACAATTTTTTTTGGTGAGGACACAAAACCATCATCATCTGCTCTCATTCCAAAATGAAAATATAAAGCCTGTGTTGATACTGGCATATCCAGAAATTTATCTGTGTCCACCACATCAATGCTAAACATTCTTTTATTTGCCATTGTGTTACTCCTGTATGTCTTTATTGATGCTCCATTGTTTATAATCTTTATTAATCATTATCTCTGCTGCCTTTCCCTTTATATTAGGATTGACCCGAATAATAATCTTGTTTTCCTGAAGTTTCTTTAATGCTCTCTTTACAGCTCTCAGATCACAATTTCCCCACTGAGCTATAGAAGAACCTGACAGCTTACATGATTTTCTTCCTACGCCTGCCGTATATCTAAAAATACACAAAATGACCTTTATATCTGTTCCATTAAGCGGAAGTTTACAAATATTGTCCATAAGATCATTTGAGATGTTCGTATAGCCTTTCCTGTATTCTGGCTTTTTCACCTTTTTCAATCTCCTCTCACTCTGAAATCTCGTCCAGATACTTCTGGATCTTCGACACGTTCCATAAGACTCTACGCCCTACGGTAATTCTTGCCCCTGCTGCTGTGCCAATCTCCACTGCTGTTGGATATCCGGCACTAAGCAAGCTCTGTAAGCCTGCAGTATCAACTGTCAGATTGTTTACAGAAGCTGTCTTTGTCCCTGTTCTTCTCATGCTTCTCTCCTTTACTCGATATCGTCAATGATTTCTGTAACATCTACGCCCAGAGCTTTTGCAATACGTCCAATTGTGCCAGGTCTGCTACTTCTGCCCCCAATGACGCTGTTGACTGTCGGGCGCGGCATTCCTGCGGCTTTCTGTAAATCGCTTGTATTCATGCATGCTTTCGCCATTGCAAGCTCTAATTTTCGTCTATTTGCCTTCATGTTTCACCTCCTCGAATAGATAAAAAACAATCTATGGTTCGATAATACTAGATATAAAACAATCTGTCAATGTAAAAACAGATTATTTTATATCTATACATATTCAAAAGAACATGCTATTATTGAAATAGCAGGAGGTGTTCACGTGTCTATAGGACTAAAAATAAAAGAGTTTCGTAAAAAGAGAGGACTTACACAAAAGCAACTAGGTAGCCGTTGCGGTATTGCAGATTCAAATATACGTAAGTATGAAAGTGGGATACAACGTCCCAAAATAGAAACTCTCAGAAAAATTGCAGATGCATTAAACACTATTGTAATCGAAAATAATGGACAGTTTGATTTAATCGAAAAAGGACAGACTATTATTAAACACATAACTCATATAACACAAAATGATTTATTGACTTATCCAGACTTAGACAGGAAACTTTCTGACTATATAAAAGAATTGTTTATTAGTTATCAGGGGGCTGACTCACCTATTACTAATCATTTTCCTGACGAATTAAGCGCTAGATGTGAAATATATAATACTGTGCTTCATCATGTAGATATTAAAGTGCAAAATGGGTTTGCCATATATGACATATATCCCCTGCTTGCATCTCCATCACCATTTGATCCAAAAGAGAATTGTTTACTCGAAAAATATTCTAAACTTAATAATAAAGGACGAGACAAACTTATTGAGTATGCAAACGATTTAAGTCAAATACCAGAGTATCAAAAGAACTTCACCAACCCAAAGGAAGATCCAGAGCTTCTGGCAGCTCATGCCCGTATAGATGTAAAACAGACCTCTGAGGGTGTGCAACATGATCTTGATATTATGAATAACAATTCTGAATGGGATTAACTGACCGAATCGGTCACTGAAATAATAAAATGGCAGCAGGATCTTTTATACTGCTGCCACACCTTGCTACGAAAATAAAACACGTAGCAAAAAACTGAACCTTGACAACAAATGTTTTCAACAATTATGAAAGCATCACTATAA
>ENA-OPTX01000010-OPTX01000010.1-human-gut-metagenome-genome-assembly--contig:-NODE-10-length-143283-cov-6.598654_pt1 | contig 143283 bp, 142 predicted proteins | sample MGYA00241465_ERZ501922 | MGnify/ENA primary metagenome ERZ501922 (study PRJEB25962, sample SAMEA2042399) | human gut metagenome | biome: human gut; feature: human-associated habitat; material: faeces...
CGATTCCATCGTTACAATCGAGGGAGTAAAACGCCTTATACCGGAACATCTTGCGCTCTCTGGCGGCCTCGGCTCTCTTATCCAGAAGAAACAAATATCTATTCTTCTTTCAAAATCTGTGCCAGCTTATATCCATCACGTAATCCCTTCATAAACAAATCCTTTTGTGTCTTTTTCAATTCTTTATAGTTTCCATTATCTTTTTCCAGCTTCCTTTCGATTTGACTCATCACAATCATGTAAGGTATCATGTCTGCCTGTCCCATAAGGTATCTTCCACTCCGCTCCAAATTTTCCATATCTTCCTTCAGGAAAATATATTTTCGGTATGCTTTGTGCTGCTCTTCCGTCAATGTAATTGCATTTTCCTTATCTAAAAGCTGTGACAAAATTGGATAATCATCAAGAATTTTATCAACTTCTTTTCCTAAATCCATATATTCCTGATTATGCTCTTTTAGATATTCAACAATTCGTTTATCCACATCCATATCTGATTCTTTTATCCAAGGAATTTTTTGAATAGCATTTTTGATTATTCTCACTCCTTCCCTTTTACTTTTCCAGCCAACACTTTACCATAATTCTCATAAAAAGCTATTCATTAAACTTACTAAAAAACTTCGCTCTGGATCTGGTACAACTATACAACGACTTTTCCCTTTGTTCCCAATTACACAACAATCCTTCCATATTCATAAAAAAAGACTGGTTCTTGGATTTCCTTTCCAATACCAATCATACTCAAATCTTTTATTCACTATATACACATATTTTCTTATCACCTGTGTATCCTGTACCTATATTCCCTTGTTTTCTGACTGTATATACTCTATGCACAGCAAGTACAATGGGTACAGTTTACGTCTGCCAGGATGATGGCTGGCTTTGCCGCCAGCGCCCGGGCGATGGCAACCCTCTGCTGCTGACCGCCGGAGAGCTGGGATGGAAGGCTGTAGATCTTTTCCTGCAATCCCAACGTTTTTATAACCTCTTTTACATATTTTTGATCCACCCGGGTTCCATCCAGCTCCATTGGCAGCACGATGTTCTCATATACATTTAATATAGGGACCAGATTATAGTTCTGGAACACGAAGCCAATCTTTCTTCTGCGGAAGATGGTCAGTTCTTCATCCTTTAGCTTGAAGATGTCCTTGCCATCTACATATACCTTGCCGCTGGTAGGACGGTCCAGGCCTCCCAGCATATGAAGGAGCGTAGACTTTCCCGAGCCGCTGGTTCCCACGATGGACAGGAACTCTCCTTTTTCCACTTCCAAGTCCACCCCGTTTAGGGCCTTCACCAGTGTCGTATCTTTCCCATAATATTTCTTCAGGTTTTCTGTCTTCAATATTGCCATTACATAACGCCTCCTGCTTCTTTTTTAAGAAAAGGAGACTGCACTGAAGTACAATCTCCTTTGCTATCTAACATATTACAGGATAAGTCTTACCACATTCTGTCCGGATTCTAACAATTCTGAAAGAATTCATCAATTCCCAGATATATCCCGAAGACCGTTCCTTTTCCGTGCCCCGAGCCTGTCTTGATATATCCGTCTTCCTTTCTGAGGATCTCCCGGGCCAGGTACAGGCCGATGCCTACGCCTTCTTCCTGCTGGTTGACTTCCCTGCGGTAAAACCGCTGAAAGATCTTGGTCCGCTCTTCTTCCGGTATCCCCGGGCCCTCGTCTTCCACCTGGATGCAGACATGCATCTCGTAAGTTTTCACGCTTATTGTGATGGCGCTCCCGGGCGGAGAATATTTCACGCCGTTGTCAAGGATATTAAACAGCGCCTCCCGGGTCCATTTCAAATCATACACTGCCTGAATCTCGCCGAATGGTTCCTGCTTAATCGTAATAGATTTCTTCTTGGCTTTGGATGATACGTCCCTTACGGCCCGCTCCACCAGCGGCGCCAGAGGCTGCTTTTTAGGCTTTACTTCCAGAATATCGCTTTCCAGCCGGGACATCTTGACCAGCGCCTGGATTAGGAATTCCAATTTTTTAGCCTGACCGCCAAGCTGTTCCGCAATCTCCAGCCCCTCCGGGGTAAGCGGCTGCTCTTTTAGCAGTTCGCTATATAGAATGATGTTCGAAAGCGGCGTCTTCGTCTGATGAGAGATGTCGGACAGGATAGACTTGATATCCGTCCTCTCCCTCCTGGCCGCTTCTACCGACAGTTTGGATGTGGTCAGATACTCCTTCCACCGGGATTCCAGCCTGGAAAGTTCTGTCTCATCGTATTTTCCCTCTTCAAACCTTCCCTCGATTACTTCCGTCAGCATCTCATCCAAACGCTTAAGCGTCCTCCCGGTCCTCAATATGCTCATTTCTCCTTCCCTCTCTCCCACACGTAGCCTATTCCATAAACCGTACGTATCGGACATTCCTCTTGCGAAAGTTTAAGTTTCTTCCTAAGCCTTGCCACAGTAACTGACAAAGCATTCTCATCTATATAGTCCGAGCCTTCCTGCCAGATCCCCTCATTGAGAATCTCTCTGGTAAGCGTCTGTCCCGGACGCGTAACCAGCATCCGCAGAAGTTTCTGTTCCGTCCGGCTTAATTCAACAGGTCTTCCCTCCACAGCAAATTCCTGGCGGTCAAAGGAAAATCGGTATCCTTCCTCTTGATACTCCTTGCCTTCCTGTCTGCCCACTCTGGCAAACAGGCGCTCTACTCTGGCCCGAAGGACCATCAGACTGAAAGGCTTCGTAATGTAATCATCCGCACCCATCTCGATGCCTCGCACTTCGTCGATCTCCATGTCATTGGCTGTCAGCATGATCACAGGAATCTGCGATTCCTTCCGTACGGACTCTAAGAATCCATAGCCGCTACCATCTGGCAGATTGATGTCCAGAATGACCATGTCGATCTGATCGTCCTTCCAGTATTCAAAGGCTTCTTTCAATGTATAAGCCAGCAGGAAATGATACTGTGGATTTTTAAGGGCCATAGCCACGCCCTGGTTAAGTCCCCGGTCATCCTCCACCACTAAGATTGTCTTTTCCATCTTCTTTCTATCCTTCTTGCACTCTGAATTCAATCTCGCCGGTCGTAGAATCCATGCGTTCCACGATCGCCAGCGATTCCAGCTGGATTCCCAGATTCCGGATGATCCTTCCCCCTGGCTGGAAGCCTTTTTCCACGGCGATCCCGATTCCCTCCACCGTGGCTTTCGCGGACTGCACGATCTGGATCAGTCCCTGAAGCGCGCAGCCATTTGCCAGGAAATCATCAATGATCAGGACATGGTCCTTTTCACCGAGGAACTTCTGGGCTACGATCACCTGATTCTTGCAATTATGGGTAAACGACTCTACCTCCGCCACATACATCTCGCCTTCCAGATTGATGCTCTTAGCCTTTTTGGCAAACACCACCGGCACGTCGAAATGCTGTGCCACGATGCAGGCGATTCCGATCCCGGACGCTTCGATGGTAAGGATCTTATTAATCTTATTTCCTTTGAATCGTTTCTTGAATTCCTTTCCAATCTCATTAAACAGAGCGATATCCATCTGATGATTCAGGAAACTGTCCACCTTGAGCACATTTCCATCTTTTATAATTCCATCCTTCAATATACGTTCTTCTAAAAAATTCATCCTTATCTCCTCTTTTTTCATAGCCTTATCCCTTATCTTCCCATGCTGCCGGCTATTGCGGCGAGAAACTTAAGCAGAGGACTCCACAGGCGGGGATGGCTTTCCAGAATAAACCGCTCGGCCTCCTCTGCGCTAAGTCCGCTGTACCATCTGAGGCAATGTGCCCCCTTCACGGACTCTCCAATCACTGTATTTCCATGTGCAGCGGCTCCTATCGCGACTTCTTTTCCAAACGCCGCCGCGCCAGCCGCATAGATCCCGATCGCCAGGGAACCGATCGCTACGATTCCGGCTGCCATTGCCCCTAGGGCCATCAAGCCAACGGCGATGCACCCCAATGCCAGAATTCCGATGCCCAGGCAGCCAATGCTGATGACTCCCACGGAGATGCAGCCAAACGACAGCACGCCAATGGCCACGTTTCCGACGGCAATAATCCCTTTCGCCACCCCTTCCTTACCGAGCCGCCTGGATAGCCGGACGCATACAAAAGGCACGCCTTTTATCGTGGCCTTGCTTGTGTAATGATATCCTTTCATATACTGGACGATGTTGTCCACCTTTTCTTCCAAGCGCCTGCTTTCTTCTTTCTCTGCCCCTTTCGGTTCTTCGGCATCTTTTACCAGGTAGTCTATGCTCACTTGGAACATCTCTGACAGCGTGATTAATTTGGATAATTCCGGCGCGGCGCTGCCGGATTCCCATTTGCTGACAGACTGGCGCGTGATCCCCAGACGATCCGCTAACTGCTCCTGGGACATCCCCTGTTTCCTTCTAAGCTGTATTAATTTCTCAGAAAATTCCATATAGTTTCCCTGCCTTTTCCTTTTGATGCATATAGAATAGTAGATGTCTGTCCAATCCACAAGAAAACAGCGCTTGGTAATTTGTCAACCTGTGGTTGCCCCCTTTTCAGACGGCCTTTTCAGGCATAATTCTTACTATTTCTTTCTAGGATAACATGAATATTGCGGTAAGAAAAGTAAAAACTCCAGCCTTTTCTATCATAGGCTGAAGTTCCTTTCATAGTACATGTTTTCTGACAGTTCCGATTCCCAGAGCCCCCGGGCCTGTATGGCAGCCGATGCTGAGCGTCAGCGGTATATGGGTCAGTTCCATTCCCGGAAATTCTAAAGTCAGCGCCTGCTTCCATCTTTCTATCGCTTCCGTATCCATCCACGTGTTGGCAATTCCCAATTGAAGCAGCCCTTTTTCATACAGATGTGAGAATCTGGTCTCTATATCCTTATGAAGCGCCTTGCACATGGTGCGAAATGCCGACTTCATTCCTCTTACCTTAGCAAATGCATCCAGCTTGTCTCCTTGAATCGTAAGCACCGGCTTAATATTAAGAGCCGTTCCGATAGCCGCGCCGGCCGCGGTCACCCTTCCGCCTCTCTTGAGATATTCCAGCGTATCCACAGCAATATAGATGGTGGAATCCATGGCTTCCTGCTCGAGAATCTCTTTGATCTTCGCACCGCTCTTCCCTTGCTTTGCCAGATTAAGCGCATCCAGCACGGCGTGGGTAAGCGTCACCGATATTCTATGGTTATCCACCACAAATACGCGATCTTTATACTTTTCCTCCCTAGCGAACGACATGCTGCTTGCACAGGACTGGCTAAGCCCGCTGGACATCGGAATATATACCACCTCGTCATGCTCCTTAAGAAGCCGGTCCCACATCCCCATCACGTCTCCAGGCGAAGGCTGGGACGAAGTAATCAAGGCGCCTGCCTTCTGCTTTTCGTAAAACATCTCTGACGTAATGTCTACTCCTTCATAATATGTATTTCCGTCTATCAATACCGGCATAGGCAAAATGCAGATTCCATATCTCCTGCCTTCTTCCGGCATCAATCCACAATTACTGTCTGTCATTACTGCAATATCAGACATCTTAACCTCCTGATAACCTCATCTGTTTCCTTTACACGTTGACCATTATTATTACATGTGTTAAAATTATAGCACAGTGCCCGGTTTCTTAACAATTGACAAATTCCGGGATCTGTCAGTTATCTATACAAATTCAAGGAAGTGTAAACTTATGGAAGATCGCCGCATAAAGAAGACAAAGAGAAATCTCAAACGCACTTTGATAGACATGCTTCAGGATATGCCTTTTGAACGTATCTCCGTCACCGAACTGTGCACCCGTGCAGACACGAGCCGCATTACATTCTATACCCATTACAGTGATAAATATGCTCTGGCAGACGATATTTTCATGGACATGATTGAGGCCGGAACGAAGATTTACGAAGGCATGCAGATAGAAAATAACCAGCAGATGGATCCTGTGGTCAGCTACTGCAACGTGCTGGACAGCATCCTGATCCTGTTCTACGACAATCTGGATTTCTTCCGCCACACGGCTCCTGACGAGAATCCCCATCTGGCCTTCAGTTTCTACAACTATGTGCTTCAGACGGTAGAAATGCATACCGCCAAAGAAAGCCGGGTCATGAAGTTAAAGTATTCTCCCCAGAGAATCGCCGGCTTCCTCTGCTATGGCATGGTGGGATTCATCAATGAAGGGCATTCCGAAAACGTCCCTCTTAAGAAACTTTACGAAGATGCCCGACAACTCTTAATGGATCTGCTAAAATCTGATATATTGATATCTTTTTGAATAAAAACCATTCTTACATATTAGCACTGTATGCCTCGTCCGCGCTGTATACGTCGAACCCGCTGCCTTTTAGGATATCGATTACTCTCGCTGGATCATCGCTCTTAAGCACTGCCGCAGCATCGCTTCCGTTGGCAAATGCATACATATACTCGATATTTACTTCTCCCTCTACAATCTGGTGCATTGCTTTGCTGAGGGAGCCTGTGGCATGTGGAACCCTAAGCGCCACCACATCCGTCAGCATGGCGGTGATTCCTTCATTTTTCAGCGCCGCGCGTCCCTTGTGCGGATCTGATACGATCATGCGGAGCATGCCGTACTCTGAGGTGTCTGCCAGGCTAAGTGCCACGATATTGACGCCTGCCTCTGAAAGGATCTTTAGTATCTCATCCAGACGTCCTTCCCTATTTTCCATAAATACTGATAATTGCTGAATCGTATTGCTCATACCCATCTTCTATTCCCCTCCTTTTACAGGTCTCTGTTGTCAATTACACGTTTTGCCTTGCCTTCGCTTCTCTGGATTGTCTTAGGCTCTACGAGTTTTACTTTTACTGCCAGGCCCAATGCCTGTTTTAATACGGCCCCGACTCTGTTCTTAAGTTCATCCAGCTTACGGATCTCATCTGAGAAGTACTTCTCGTCAACCTCTACCATTACCGTAAGTACGTCCAGGTTATTCTCCCGGTCTACAATCAGCATGTAGTGAGGCGCTACGCCGCCGCCCATAGAAAGAAGAGCTGTCTCAACCTGTGTCGGGAATACATTGACGCCGCGGATAACCTTCATGTCATCCGTCCGTCCGGTAAACTTCTGGATTCTCGGAAGCGTTCTTCCGCACTCGCAGATGCTGTACTCAATGCTCGTCAAATCTTTGGTCCTGTAGCGAATTAACGGCATGCCTTCTTTGGCAAGAGTGGTGAAGACAAGTTCTCCTGTCTCACCGTCCGCGCATGCGGTATGGTCAGCCGGATTCAGGATCTCCGGATAGAAATAATCTTCATATACATGCAGTCCTTTATGGTGGATGCAGTCCATGGCAACGCCAGGTCCGGTAATCTCGCACAGCCCATAGATATCAAAACTGTTGATGTGGAGGATTCCCTCAATCTTCTTACGCATCTCATCCGTCCACGGCTCTGCGCCGTTAATGCTGGCTTTTAACTGAAGATGGTCTACAACGCCTGCTTCCTCTGCTGCCTCAGCCAGATACAGCGCATAAGAAGGCGTGCAGGCAAATGCGGTTGCCCCGAAGTCTTCCATGCACATCAGCTGGCGCTTCGTATTGCCGGCTGACATCGGAATTGCCATAGCCCCCAGTGCCTTTGCTCCAAAGTCCAGTCCCATGCCTCCTGTAAAGAGCCCATATCCATAGCACACATGGATGCGGTCCGTTGCATCAAGCCCTGCCATTGTAAGCCCTCTGGCCACGCACTCGCCCCATACGTCCACGTCCTTCTGGGTATAGGAAGCCAGGGTAAGCTTGCCGGTGGTTCCGGATGTCCCCTGTACTCTTACAATCTTTTCCTGAGGAACTGCCAGAAGCCCGAATGGATAATTGTCCCTTAAGTCCTCCTTCGTCGTAAATGGAAGTTTGTTAATGTCTTCTATTCCTTTTATATCTCCAGGCTCCACGCCCAGATCATCCATCTTCTTGCGGTAGAACTCTACATTTTCATAGACGTTCTTTACCTGTTTTACGAGACGCTCGCTCTGAAGCGCGGACATCTCATCCCTGCTCATACATTCAATTTTGGGATCTCTGATCTGTTCTTTCCAGTCTTTTAATGCTACTCCTCCCATGTTCTTCCTACTCCTATTCTTAATTTTATAAATCTGATTCTTCTACGATCTTCACATTTGCTTCCTTAAGAATCTGAGCTGCTTTCTCAAAATCATCCGTGTTAAATACCATAACCGGCGCTTTCCCTTCGCGGATCACAAATGAATAGATGTAGTTAATATTGATCTTGCCATCGGCAAGTATTGCCAACATCTGATTGAGATTGCCTTTCTTATCTTCTAATTCCACGCCCATGACCTCATGGACTCTTACGACAAATCCCCGCTCAGTCAAGTAACCCTTCGCCTCTGCTGGCTTATCTACTACGAGACGAAGGATCCCAAATTCCGGTGTATCAAAAGTCGCTACAGCCCGGATATTGACGTGCGCTTCGGTAAGCTTTGACGTAACATCCATAAGGCTGCCCGGCTTGTTCTCCACGAATACTGATAGTTGCCTGATCATATGACACCTCCTTATAATTGATATCCAACATCAAACGCTTGTCTGTTTATGTCAATCGTTTTTGATGGCACGGTCTTCTCAATAACGTCATACCATTCATCCAGGGAAAACTCCATGTGCTGCGCCGCGATTCCAAGCACGATCAAGTTAAATACTCTTGAATTGCCCAGTTTCTTAGCCTCCTCCGTGGCATTTACGGTATAGACCTTGTAATTCTCTTTTAATGTATCTATAATATCTTCCGGATACTCGGCTGCCCCGATAACAACCGAGATAGGGTCGATTCTCCAGTCATTGACGATCAGCACTCCTCCCTTTTTGAGGTAGTGCGCATATCTCATAGCCTCCAGCCTTTCAAAGGCAATGATGACATCTGCCTGCCCTTCTTCCACGATAGGCTCCGCCACATTCTCGCCATAGCGGACGAATGTAACTACGCTTCCGCCTCGCTGTGCCATGCCGTGTACTTCTGAAAGTTTTACATCCAGCCCTCTGGCAATGGCAAGGCCGCCTAAAATTCTGCTGGTAAGCAGCGTTCCTTGTCCTCCGACTCCAACAATCATAATATTTTTTGTAGCCATTATCTGTCACCTGCCTTTACTAATTCAATCGCGCCAAACTTGCACAGGCTCTCGCAAAGCCCGCATCCTGTACACATCGTATCGTCAATGTAGATCGTTCCATCCGGCTTCCTGGTCATTGCAGGACATCCCGGCTTCATGCACATGCCGCACTTCTTGCACTTATCCTCATGGGCGATATATACCGGCTTCTTCGCCTTGCTAAGCAGTACGCAAGGTGACTTCGTAATGATGACGGAGACTTCATCCTTCGCCACTTCTTCTTTTATGACTTTTTCAAGCTGCTCTATGTCGAATGCATTGACTTCCGTCACATTCTTCACGCCTATCGCATGGCAGAGCGCCGGAATGTCAATCGCGTAGGTGGCGTCTCCCTGCAAGGTCTTTCCGGTTGCCGCGTGGTCCTGATGTCCGGTCATTCCGGTGGTTGAGTTATCCAGGATCATAACCGTTCCGGTCGCGTTGTTATACATCATGTTCATCAGAGAGTTCACGCCTGTATGTAAGAACGTAGAATCGCCGATTACCGCTACCCAGTTCTTGATATACTCTTTGCCTTTTGCCTTTTCCATTCCATGCAGGCTGGAAATGCTGGCTCCCATGCAGATCGTCGTATCAACGGTGCTAAGCGGAGGAACCGCCCCTAAGGTATAGCATCCAATGTCTCCCGCCGCATGCATGTTCAGTTTCTTCAGCACGTAATATACGCTTCTGTGCGGACATCCCGGACACAGAATCGGAGGTCTTCCAGGGATCTTAGCTGGCTGGTCTATGTCCAGTTCTTCTTTCAGAATCGCCCTTCGAATCATATTCGCGCTGTATTCGCCCTGCACGGTAAAGATCTCTTTCCCGATTGCCTTGATCCCCCAGGATTTCACCTGTTCTTCAATAACCGGATCCAGTTCTTCTACAATATAGAGGGTACCAACCTTAGACGCAAAATCTTCAATCATCTTTCTTGGAAGCGGGTTCACCATTCCAAGCTTCAATACCGAGGCATCTGGCAGCGCTTCCTTCACATACTGATAAGGAATTCCGCTCGTAATGACTCCGATCTTCGTATCTTTCATCTCAACCGTATTGATGGAAAGCATCTCGGCAGCCTCCGCCAGTTCCAGGTTCCGCTTCTCAATCTCTACATGGCGCAGTTTTGCATTGCCTGGCATCATAACCGTCTTCTTGACATCTTTTACATATTCCTTATCTTCTATCGTTACACGATCCTTAAGTTCTACCAGCCCCTGGGAATGCGCCAGCCTCGTAGTGATGCGGAATACGAATGGACGGTCATATTTCTCGCTTAACTCATAAGCCACTTTGATGTAATCTTTTGCCTCCGCGCTGTCGGACGGCTCCAGTACCGGCAGTTGTGCCGCTCTTGCCACCATTCTGGTATCCTGCTCATTCTGGGAACTGTAAAGTCCCGGATCGTCTGCGACGACGATGACGAGGCCTCCGTTCACGCCCATATAGGACACGGTGTAAGCCGGATCGGCAGCCACATTGAACCCCACATGCTTCATACAGGCCATAGAGCGTACGCCTACTACGGACGCGCCGATCGCTACCTCTGTGGCAACCTTCTCATTCGGCGACCATTCGCAATATAAATCATCTTTGTACTGTACCAGATATTCGCTGATCTCCGTGCTTGGCGTTCCCGGGTAGGCAGCGGATACTTTCACGCCCGCCTCGTATGCCCCTCTGGCAATCGCTTCGTTGCCCAGCATAACTACTTTCTTATTCTCCGACATCTTATAATCCATCCTTTCGTAAATCTGTCACTCTCTTTGCTTTCCCTTCAAATCTCTGCAGGGAATATGGCGCAACCAGCTTAATATGGGTTGCAAGGCCAAGCTGTGCTTTCAGCCCCTTCTTAATCTTCTGTTCCAGCTCGCTTAACTGCGCATAACTGTCAAGCAGTCTGTCATCTACCAGTTCTACCGTAATCGTCATGACATCCAGACGATTCTTCCGCTCCACGAGAATCTCATAATGAGGCCCGATCTCCTGAATCTGCAGAAGCACTTCTTCAATCTGTGTCGGGAATACGTTGACGCCTCTGATCACCAGCATATCGTCGGCCCGGCCTGAGAGGTTCTCCATACGCGCAGTCGTCCTGCCGCATTTGCAAGGCTCATAGAACAGCCGGGTCAAGTCTCCGGTCCGATAGCGGATCAAAGGGATCGCTTCCTTTCCCAGACAGGTCACGACCAGTTCTCCCCGCTCTCCCGGAGGAAGTACCTCGCCTGTCTCGGGATTGATCACTTCCGGGATAAACCAGTCTTCATTGATATGCATGCCGCATAACTCTTCACATTCACCCGCCACACCGGGGCCGCATAGTTCGCTCATGCCATAGTTCTGGGTGCAGAAGAACTGCTCTCCCCAGACCTTGTGCATCTCATCCCGCATAGGTTCCGTCATGCCTTCTCCGCCAAATAATCCAATATGCACCCTCAGATCTTTTGACGGATCCAGGCCCCTGGCCCGTATCTCCTCTCCAAGATGCAGCGCATAGGAAGGGGTTGCGACCAGAAGCGTCGTGCCTATATCCTGCATGAACATGATCTGCTTCTTGGTATTGCCGGATGACATTGGGATTACGGATGCCCCCAGTTTCTCTAAGCCGCCATGTAGTCCTAACGCTCCTGTAAAGGTTCCATAGCCGAATGCGATCTGTGCCACGTCATTCGGCGTTGCGCCGCCCATGCACGCGATTCTGGCTACATTATTCAGCCAGACATCCAGATCCTTCCTGGTATATCCTACCACCGTCGGCTTTCCGGTTGTCCCCGAACTGGCATGGAACCGTACCAGTTCCTTCTTATCTACTGCAAATAATCCCATTGGATAATTGTCTCTAAAGTCTGCTTTATATGTAAATGGCATCTCCTTTAAATCATCCAGACTCTGGATATCATCGGGTTTTATCCCTGCTTCTTCCATTTTCCTGCGATAAGGCTCTACTCTGTCGTAGATATAGTGTACCGTCTCCTTCAGTCGCTTAAGCTGGATGCTCTCAATCTCAACTCTTGGCAGGGTTTCTTCCTTCGCCCAAATCATGTTATTTCCTCCTTCATCCCAAAGGGAACCTTCCCCTTACTCTATTGAAAAGCAGGCGCAAAATGCAAACTACGTCTGTTACCTGTTAAGTATAGCACATTACTTTCGCAAGTTAAAGCATTAATTTGCGAAAACCATACAAAATTCATTTTCTATCATTTGCCATAACGTTTACAGGTATATTCCCCTACCTCTACTTTTATGATTGATACGGCCTTTTCAAGTCTTGGATTCGTCTCAAATTCTTGAAACTCCTTTCCCGTCTGATGCTTCATAATTACTGCCAGTGCCTTCAACTTCTCTTCCGGTTCCGTAATAACTCTGGCCTCGCCATTTCCTATGATGCTGGCATAATGATAACTGTGCTGGCAGGCCAGCCTTCCCTCCACCAGTTCATGGCCGCAATCCATCTCGAATCCCACCTGCGGATTCTCCTTCACCAGTTCCAGTTTCTTCCCTTCATTGGCTCCATGGTAATACAATACCAGCCGGCCATCCTCCAGGCTGTAGCCATGGTTCATCGGCACGATATAGATCTTTCCCTGATCCATAAGGCCAATCCTGCTCACCTTGCAGGCATCCAGTATCTCCTCTATCTTTTCAATATCCGTCACTTCCCGGTCTTTCCTACGCATACCCGTCTCCTCCTCTTCCAGATGCAGTAACTGCACCAGTAATATCTATTTTAATCCATTCCCGGCCACATGTCCATTTCTCATTTTAGCCTTTTGGTGTGAGCCGGTGTTATAAGGGGGCGGGAGGATTTCCTTTCTGTCGGGCAAGCCGTTGGAAAGTGTTAGCAGAAAGGCCCTGAAATGTAAGTATACGGATTTTATTTGAGATAAAATCCGTATACTTACATTTCAGGGCCTTTCTGCTTATACTTCCCCGGCGAAGGGAGCCGGAAGGGAAATCCTCCCTGCCGTCCGCATCCAAAGCCATCCCCTAAAACTTCTCCCACTTTACTTTCTCCATAGGAAGTTCTTCCAACTGGTAGGCTGGCATTTTAACTGCCGGCATGCCAAGAGACAGGATTGCTTCTAACTTATAATGCTCCGGGAATCCTAGTTTTTCTCTGACGTATTCTTCCGTAGTCTTTTCATCCGACTCTCTGAGCCTTCCCTGAATCCAGCAGCTGCCTATATCCAGGCTGGATGCCATCAGATGCATGTGAGCCATTGCCACGGAGCAATCCTCCACCCAGACATCCTGCTCTTTTGCGTCACCGATCACCACGATGGCGCACTGCGCCTCTTTGAGCATTTTCACGCCGCCTGCCCTGCAGCCGGACAGGTATGCAAGCGTTTCCTTATCACGGACAACAATGAACTCCCAGGGGCGTTTTGCTTTCCCTGATTCGGACAGAAGGCCTGCCTGTAGGATCTTCATCAGGCTCTCTTCCGGAATCTGCTCCTGCGTATAACTTCTGATGCTGCGTCTCTTTCTCATAATTTCTAATAAATCCATAAATATCATCCTTTCCTTGCTTTCTACTTATAGTTACACCAGAAAAAGATATCCGTGTCAAGATATCTTTTTCTGATTTTATCTGCTATATCGATTGGAGGGTTGATTACAGTTTCAGGTAGGATTTCAGCACCTCTTTCATATCCCCAATGATGCCATAGTCGGATACATTGAAAATTGGAGCGCCTTCATCCAGGTTGATCGCCACAAATAATTTTGTGTCTTTAATTCCTTCTGTATGCTGTATGGCTCCGGATACTCCAAGGGAGATGCAGATCTTCGGACGGATGGTGAATCCGGTCTGTCCGATCTGATGCTCGAACGGAATGAAGCCTGTGTCTGCCAGCGGCCTTGTGCCCCCGATTGCCGCACCAAGCTTATCGGCGAATGCTTTTAACAGCGCGAAGTTTTCCTCGCTTTCTGCTCCTCGGCCTCCTACAACCACGACTTCTGCCGAAAGGATGCTATCGGTCTCATTGGATGCCAGAACAGACTCGATTACCTCTATTTTAGATTCCGGAAGGACAATATCGTCAAAATATATGACCTCTGCCTTTCTATCTTCGGCGGCCTCATATGGCCTATACACGCCCGGCCTTACCGTCATCATCTGGGGGTAGAATCCTTCTTTTGTCACAATCGTGACGAAAACATTTTCTCCGAAGGAAGGTTTATTCTGTTTGATATAAAAGGTGTTGTCCTCCCGTGCATCTACCAATAACTCTGTGCAGTCCGCTGTAAGCCCGCAGCCTAAGCGTGCAGCAACTCTTGAGAAGATGGAGCGCCCCGTTGGGGTTGCCGGAATCAGCACGCTTGACGGGTCGATTCTCTGAATCATCTCAGCGATCACCTGGCTTAGCGCATCATCCTGGAATGCACATTCTCTGTCTGCCTTGACAGCATATACTTCATCTATGCCAAACTGTTCCAATTGTTTTACGAGATGATCACAGTCCTTGGCCACGACAACAGCCTGTATCTTCTCGCCGGTTGTCTCTTTAATGAAATGTGCTGCACGAACCAGTTCTGCCACGACAGATTCTATATTACCATTATAATTTTCTGCGAAAACACAAATTCCACTAGCCATTTATTCTTTTCCTTTCTCAATCTCGATTAACTCCTGCAGCTTGCGCGCCAGTTCTTCCGGAGTTCCGGTAAGCATCTCGGCTCTTCTGGTACTCTCGGGCACGAAGGAGTCTGTGACTACCGTTGGCGATCCTGCAAGCCCGATCTCGCTTGCGTCCATCTGAAGTTTTGCGTTGGTGTACACCTCCATCGGCTTGCTCTTGGCTGCCCTCTTGGTACGAAGGGTAGCCAGGCGCGGCTCGTTGCAGCCGAAGCATACGCTCATAAGCGCCGGCAATGAAGCCTTGATCTTCCATTCCATTCCCTGGGCCTTCTTAGTGGCGATAATGCTGTCCGCCATGTTCTCATCGTATGCGATTCCCTGAATCTCAGATACGTGAGGAATCCCCATATATTCCGCTACCATAGCTCCCACCTGTCCGGTGGCTCCATCCGCGGATAATGCACCGCTTAATATCAGGTCAAATTTTCCAAATTTCTCAATGCTTCTGGCAAGGACCTTTGCAGTAGCAATGGTATCTCCTCCTGCCAGGCATCTGTCTGTAATGAGACAACTCTCATCACAGCCCATAGCCATAGCATCTCTTAAAGCCTTCTCTGCGTCCGGAGGTCCCATCGTAAATACTACGACTTTTCCTTCTGTCTGCTCTTTTAAGACCATTGCCGCCTCTATGGCGTTCAAATCCGCGGGATTGATCATTCCTTCCGAACTTGCACGAACCAGAGCGTGGGTTTCCGGATCAACGGAAACGTCATTGGAAACAGGAACCTGTTTTATAAGAACTGCTATATTCATATTTTCTCCTCTCTGTTACACGTATTTATTTTAACAGACGTTCAAATGCCCAGTCTTCTAACAATGGAGTCTTCTCTCCGCGCATGATGAATTTTGCAAGGTCTCTGCTGGCTGCCGGTGCTTCGATGACACCGTTTCCGCCGTATCCTGTAGCAAGAACATATCCTTCTACTGGAGTCTCTCCTAAAATTGGAAGGAAGTCTTTTGGCTCCGCGCGATAGGACAGCCATGAAGATACCAGTCCGCTGTCTACGATTCCAGGTACTCTGCATTCCAGCTGGTCAAGCAGGAAGTCGATGAAGTAGTCGTCTGTTCCGCCTGTTGCCGGAAGTTTGTCCGGATCCCACTGTCCTGCATGCATCGGATTGTTCAGATCCATCGAAAGGTGGGACTTGCAGATAAAGATGTTGTCCCCTGCCCTTAACGCGTAGAATGCAGGATATTTCAGTACTGGGAAGGTGTATCCTAATTTCTTTCCCGGAGGGCAGAGGAAGAATGCTTCTGCCTTGGTATGCCAGATCGGTACATCCATGCCTACCATTTCACCGGTGAATTTGCTCCAAGGTCCTGTACAGTCAACGACATAGTCAAATTCATAGTCTTCTCCTTCGCTGGTCTTAAGTCCTTTGATCTTGTTATTCTCTACCTTGACTTCCGTAACTTTTACGCCAGTCTTGATAATGCCGCCGTTTTTCTGCATTTTCTTTGCATATGTATTGGAGATCATGGTACCGTCAAAGTATCCGTCATCCTGCGTGTATCCTGCTCCCAAGATGTTCTCTGTGGAAATGTCCGGAAGGATATCTTTGATTCTGTCTTTGTCGGTAATATATTCTCCTGTATAGCCAGCCGCCTTAGCCAATGCGATTCCTGTCTTGATGGTAGCCTCTACCTTTTCATCGGTTGCCACTACCAGGGTGCCGGTCTTGTCAAATCCCGCAGAGCCTTTTTCTTCTGCTTCCATCTTAAGGTAAGACTCGAATCCGTATAATCTTACATCCCAGTATCTGTTTCTTAATGAATCATCGAAGAGGCATACGGTTCCTGCTGATTTTGCAGTGGATGCTCCGCCGATGGTGTCTTTCTCGAATACGACTACCTCCGCATTATCATATAGGCTCAGATGATATCCGAGACATGTTCCTGAAATTCCTCCGCCAATAATACCAATTCTTTTCTTTTCCATGGCATTGCCTTCCTTTCTTTTTTGGTTTGCCTTTGTTTTACTATTTTTTAACATGATGGGGTCATGTTATCTACTTTAAGAATCGTCTCAAGGAGCACCTGGCAGCCCTGCCGGATGTCCTCATCTGCCGTATATTCATGTCTGGAGTGGCTGATTCCGCCTACGCTTGGCACGAAGATCATGCCGGTGGGGAATACGTTTGTCATCACCAGCGAATCGTGGAATGCTCCGCTTGGGATGATCGCATACTCGACTCCCAGCTTCTTCACTGACGCCTCGATCGCTTCTTTTACCCAATCTGCCATCGGCGCAGGCTCATGATAGGAAAAACGCTCAAACCGATATTCTTCCTCCATCTCCTTACATACCTGATCAAGATGTTCTTTTAACTTGCCTTCGATCAGGTCGATGATCCCTGCGTCCTGATCCCGGATCTCCAGATTAAAGATGCACTCTCCCGGAATGACATTCACCGAATTGGGAACCACCTTCATCGTTCCCACGGTAGCCACCGTATATTGGTTTCCATACTCTTCCACGATCTTTGGAACCTTGTCGATGAATCTTGCGCTTGCCACCAGCGCATCCTTCCTGTCATTCATCACCGTGCTTCCTGCGTGGTTTGCCTCGCCTTTGATGGTAATTTCATAGCGGCTTACGCCGGCGATGGATGATACAACCCCAACCGGAATCCCTTTTTTATCAAGGGATGCGCCCTGCTCTACATGCAGTTCCAGAAAGCAGTGTACGGAATCCTTTTGCCTTTCTGCCTTAGAAATACCTGATACGTCTATTCCATACGCTTTCATCACCTCGCTTCGGGCCTGTCCGTACAGATCCAGGTCTGTCCCGCTGACATGCAACTGTTCCCCGCAGATCGCGCTGCTTCCCAGCAGGCCGCTTCCGAACCGGAATCCTTCTTCGTCGGTGAACACGACCACCTCCAGCGGATGCTTAAGCCTTCTTCCATTCTCAAGAAGCGTCTCGCATACCTCAAGACCCGCCACGCATCCTACGACTCCATCATACTTTCCACCGTCCGGCACCGTGTCCAGATGGGAGCCAGTCATGATCACCGGAAGGCTGGGATCTTCCCCTTCCAGTCTGACAATCAGGTTTCCTGCCGCATCCATCCTTGGCTCAAGCCCCAGTTTCTGAAAATATCCCATGAATGTCTCCCGGCCTTTTACATCTTCCGGAGAGTAGGCCATCCTGGTATAGGTTCCATCCTCTGCTGCTCCGCATTGGTACAATTCCTCCAGACGGGAGAGGATTCTTTCCAACTTGATTTCCATAAAACCCCTCCATTTTGCCTTATTTCTTTGGCAAATTTGTACACTTGCTTTTTCATGAATTCAAACTTCTTATCTATATTGCACATTATAGATAATTTTTTAACATATTGCATCGGATCAAAAAGATAAAAAAAGAAAGATCGTTTATCCAGTCTGGATAAATTATCTTTCTTCTTACATTTACAGGCAAATTCTAGATGAAATCCTTGTTATAATTAACTATCATCTTATACACTACCAGGCCGATCCTGACCGCCAGAACTTCATTGGCATTGTCAAAGTCAATGCCTGTAATCTTGGCAATCTTCTCAATCCGGTATGCCGCCGTCTTATAATGCACATAGAGATCCTGCGCTGTCTTTGATAGGTTCTGGTTTCTGTCCAAATACGTCTTGAGCGTCACGATCAGATCTTCCCTCTGGGGCTTCTTGTAGTTATACAGTTTCTGCAGGCCTTCGGGCACGTATTCCAGAAGCATGGAAGGCTCATCCAGCTGGCAGAGAAGTTTGAATATGCCAAGATCTGAAAATAGCATAGCCTGCGGATTGCCATCTTCTGATATCTCTCCCGCCACATCCACGAACATGAAGGCTTCATTGGCTTCCTTAAAACTTTCAGGCAGATGGATGATTCCATTCACCACCTTGCCTACTCCTGCCTTCACTTTCAGATGCTTGTTATGCTTTGACACATCGCCTTGCACGCTTTCGGCCACTTTCTTAATTTCCTTGCGGTATTCTTCCTGCGTCTGTTCCTTGTCCACTCCCTGTATTACTACGATCTTGTCAAGGTCATTATGTATCTTTGCGTTGGAAATATAGCGGAAGATTGCCTCGCTTAAGACATTGGTGTCCTTCACCTTTGCCTCAAAGTCACCCTTTGTCATGCTTTCATTGGCCATGCCGAATACGATCACCCGGTAGCTTCCATTAATATCTACGCCCAGCAGGCTGGTATTCTTCTGAAGTTCTCCCATAGAATGTACTTTTCCATTCAATATATTGTGCATGATGTCATTCTGGAACTTCTTCTCCAGTTCTGTCACCGCATACTGCCTGGAAAATTCAAAACGCAGGGCCGTAATTGCACTCTCTGTTGCTATGCAGTCCATCGTATTAAATGGCTGGCCAAGTTCTGTAACCACCAGATAAATCTTCTCCCGGAAACTCATCTTTACCTGAATGATACATTGGGATACTTCTACCCTCTGCTTCAGATAACTGTAGTTGGAGAATATCTCCGGCTCGAATGGGACAGCCTCCTTGCTGATCACAAGTTCTCTCTCGGCTCCATCCGTGGCCGCGACACAGGTCATGTTCTGGTTGAAGACGGCTACCGGATTGCGGATCAGTTTGGCAAGCACGTCCAGAATCTTATCCACCCCTTTCCCGGTAGCATCCGGTGCAAGAGCGAGAGCCGCGAAGTTATCGTGAGTAGTCTTGAAATATTTAAGCCGGGTTACTTCCTCATTGAAAAGCCGTTCCATGATCAGGCTCATAATATCCCGGAAGGAAAACTCAAATGGCACCTCCAGAATCGGGATTCCGTGAGTCTGCGCGAATTCCAGAAGGAGGTCGATCTTGACGTCCGCATTTTCTACCTTTCTTCCTTTCTTTAATATGAGCGCGCTGACACTTTTCCTCGTCAATTCATTGATGTACCTTTGGAATTCCTCAATAGAGCATGATCTGAAAGCATAGAGTCCCGTAAGAAGCACTTCTCCTCCGTCAATAAACTTGACGATATCAGGCGCCTCTATGATCGTCACGCCTTTTATCTCTTTATCAAGTCCCTTTTCACCTCCCAGCAGTTTCACTTCATTCAACTCATCTTCTAAAAGCAGTTCTCTTACACTAAATCCCATCTTTCTCCTCACCGCCATAATTATATTTGACACAACTAGTATTGTTTATAGTATAGCATAAAAAGGCACAGACGCCTAATGAAAATTCTAACGCCTGTGTCCTTTACTACCTATTATTATATCTTGCAGCCGACCGTTCCAGATGTTCTTTCATGGCTTCTGCCGCCCCACTGCTGTCGCGTTCAAGAATCCTGCCGTATATCTTCTGGTGCTCCTGGTATAATTCTTTAAGCTGCAGCGAATCGGCCATCCCCGTATCAGTGATATGCCTCATAAGGCTGTTGATTGTCTGAATCATGCTGAATATCACCTGATTACCGGAGCACTCTGCAATGCAGCCATGAAACTGAATGTCATATTCCAGGAATTCTTTCTGATTCTTTTTCTCGTATGACTGCTTCATCTGCCTGGAAATGTCTCCAAGCCGCTCCAGGCCGCCTGCATCCCGGCATCCTGCGGACAGTTCCGCTGCCTTGACTTCCAAAAGATTCCGGACTGTCAGGATTTCCTCCACCTGCCCTCCGTTTAAAAACAGGGACCATGACAAGGGGATAATGAAAAAACTGGCCTCATCATTACTGATAAACGTTCCCTGCCCGGGATGGATATCAATCATCCCCAATACATCGAGAACCTTCAGCGCTTCCCTGATCGCAGAACGCCCTACATTCATCTTCTTTGCCAACACTCTGTCAGATTCGATCTTATCTCCTTTTTTTAACTCCTTGTCAATAAGCCTCTCAGCAAAATACATGGTAAGCCGGTATAATAACTGGTCGATCTTCCCCTTCTTTACAGCGTTGCTTCGGATATCATCTACATCTTGGCCTCCGGGAAGGAGAATGTCTATTCTTTGGATGAACTCTTCCGGCTTCATGGAAAATAGCATAGAGTCTATCTGTAAGGCATCTGCCGCCATAAGAATCACGTCATTTAAGCGCGGCCCTCCCCTGGATTCCAGATTGGACAATGTAGCGACGCTCATGGAAGGAACTCCTTCTTCATCTGACAGGAATCTGCCGATGAAGTCTTTCTGCGTCAATCCCAGGCGCCTTCTCAGTAATCGAAGATTTTCTTTTTTGTTCATCGGATTCAACATCTGGCTGCCCATAAAATCTTATTTCAATAGAAGTTCTTTTGCCAGACTCTGCATGATAACCGCTGCCTTGGCAAAATCACTGTATTTTGTAAACTCGACCGGACAGTGGCTTCTGCCTTCCTTACTCGGCACGAACAGCATGACTGTCGGCAATACCTGACCAATCTCCAGCGCGTCGTGGCCCGCGCCGCTTAACATCCGCTTGTAAGTGTATCCGCGCTCTTTACATCCATTCTCCATAATATCCAGCATTTCTTCTGAAAGTTCGACCGGCGTGATCGTCAGCTTGTTCACGATCTCGAAACTGCCGTTAAATTCCTTGACTTCCCTTTCCAGAGCCTTCTTGATCCTGGCTGCGATATCATTGATGTTGTCATTATTTCTGGAACGGATATCTACCGTAAATTCAACCTTTTCCGCTACAATATTCATTCCACCGGGCACTGTATTTATGTAGCCCACCGTAGCGACGGTTCCATCGGCTTTTTCTCTTGCCCAGTCTGCAATCTTTGAAATCACTTTTGTGGCTGCATCCACCGCGTCCTTACGCATATCCATAGGCGTCGTTCCCGCATGGTCGGCGCGGCCGTTTACCGTCACCATATAACGCTGGATGCCTACGATGCAGTCTACCAGACCAATCTCTGTATTTTCCGCATCCAGTACCGGCCCCTGCTCAATGTGCGCTTCCAGGAAGGAACCGATCTTGCCTTCCTCCCAGGCGGCTTCTCCTACCTTCTCCGGGTCCAATCCATATTCTTTCATTGCGTCATATATGGATACTCCGTCTTTATCACTGAATTTCTTCGTATACTCTACATCGCGGTGTCCTAACATGGCTCCTGAGCCGAAATATCCGGTTCCAAAACGTGTGCCTTCTTCATCGCAGAACCCCACTGCAACAAAATTCCTCTTTGGCGTGATTCCTTCTTCCTTTAACAGGCGGGCCACCTCGATTGCACATATGACTCCGGCAATTCCATCATAGTCTCCGCCGTTATATACGGAATCATAGTGAGAGCCCATCATTACGCATGGCGCATCCGGATCTTCGCCTTTTAATACTCCGATCACGTTGCCCGCAGCATCTTCCGATACTTCCAGCCCGCTATCCTTCATCAGTTCCTTCAAGTAATCCACAGCCTGTCTGGCCTCTTTTGTAAATGGCAGTCTGGTACACCCATTCCCCGGTGTCGCCGTAAATTGCTTCAAATGTTCCAAGTCTCTCGCAATTCTGCCTGTAATTTCCTCAATCACCATATACATACCCTTTCTCTTCTTTTCTAAGAAGCGATACTACTAACCTTTTTTCTTACGGTCTATCACAAATACTTTCAGCGGCGAGTAGAGCATGGCCGCGACCATCATGATAAATCCAGTTGCACATACCGCGTCTCCTGACATTTTAAGCCCTGCCAGGATTACAAAAAATGCTATCATTATGACTGCAAATGCCAATGTAAGCCCGCCCTCTTTTGTCTTATAAAAACTTTTTTTCTCCATACTGCCCAATCTCCTATATCTTAACTACATCCTGGCCATTCACTCTCCCGCATCCTGCCTACGCAAACATGACTGACAGAAATACGATGATTCCGATTACCAGCGTAGTCGTCAATGTAATTGGTATAATCTTTTTCAGCACCTGTCCTTCGCTTCCAAGGATACCCGCTGTCGTAGTCCCGAGAATGATCTTGCTGGGGCTGATAGCACTGCCGATTGCTCCTCCGGCCGTCTGCGCCCCAAGTATTGCCGCCTTGTCAAGGTGAAGCAGGCTGGCTGTGGTCACCTGGAATTCGCCAAACAGGATATTGGAAGACATATTGCTTCCCGTCATGAATGACCCTATCATTCCGACTACCGGCGCCAATATGACATATGCCTTTCCAAGGATTCTCGCGATTCCGTCAGCAAGAACGCTGGTCTGGCCGGTGCCTCCCATGATCTTGGACATAATTACCAGGCCGATAACCGCTATTCCCGATGGCATCGTCATGGCAATGGATTTGGCGAATACTCTTTTCGTTCCGCCAGGCCCGATCCACCCATGCTTTCCAAAGTACACAAGTCCTGCAAGAGAAGAAAGGAACAGAAACATGCTAGCATGGGTGAAGGGCTGAAGCGGCGAAAAGCAAGTTTCCGCCTGGTTGACAAATCCATATCCCGTAGAGGTCTCGGGGAAAGAGAACCCAAGGGATACCTGCCCCAGGAATTTGTTCACCGGTGTTACTACCAGCACCGCCATAGTGATGACGGTTAACAGAATATATGGTACAAACGCCTGCAGAAGGGACATATCCGCAGGTGCCTCGTTGACAGAGTCTCCTGAAAACGTACGGTTCATGATCTGGCTGTCCTTCAGGCTCCACTCTTCCCTGTACATCTTCATTCTTCCGATTAGGAACAGGGCAACCAGAGAGATACAGGATGGCAGGAAGCAGGATATCGTCGTATTCACCTGAGTCAGAAGCAGTTCTCCTCCGCCTTGGATTACCGACAAGATCAGTACAGCCGGAAGGCCTTTCTTAACTCCTTTGCCTTTTCCATAGAACCAGCACAGAACCAGCCCGGTCACGACATTCCACATCCAGATGAACAGCCCTGCCCAAAAAGCGCTTGCCAGATAATCCGGCGTCCCCGGGGCAAGGTTGACGGACATAGCCAGTGCGTCCCAGGCTGCCGCCAATGTACCAAAGGTGTTACCCCAGGCTTGGCCCAGAAGCGGGATGATGACTGCATATAAGGGCGTCACGCCGATTCCAATAAGGAGCGGGGCTCCTACGGCAACAGGCACGCCGAATCCTGTGATTCCCTGAAGGAAGCTTTCCAGAATCCATCCCAAAGCCAGAACGACCAGCAATTCGTTGGGCAGAAGTTTACGCATTCCATTACGGATTACGAGAAACGCCTTGGCCTCATCGGCTACCTGGTACAGAAGAATTGCAGTCCACACGATCAGTAGTATGATCAGCGCGCTCCAGATTCCTTTTGCGCTCTCCGCTGCCAGCAGCCGAATATCTGCTTTATAAAATACAATTCCGGTTATAATTGTGATGACCAGCCCTACGGGGGCTGCGTCTGTAGCCCCCCACTGGAACTTGATCATTAATACTAGCAAAACAATAATTGGCAGACATGCCATTATCCACATAAACAGATTTGTTGGTACGTTCATAATTTATCTCCTAATTACTTATGTATTACCGTTCCCGTCTTGCCGGCAATTCCTTTTGCAGCCTTGTCAAGCAAGGTAATCAAGGTACGACGGTCTTCTCCCGACTCAGCGAAACGGATAGCAGCCTCGATCTTCGGAAGCATAGATCCTTTCGCAAACTGTTCCTGGGCGATATATTCCCTCGCCTGTTCAACCGTAAGGTCTGCAAGCCATTCCTGGTTCTCCTTGCCGAAATTAATCGCCACTTTCTCCACTGCTGTCAGGATGATCAGATAGTCCGCGCCCAGTTCCGCTGCCAAAAGGCTGCTGGCATTATCCTTATCAATCACTGCATTGACTCCGGAGAGTTTTCCATTATCATTTACTACCGGAATCCCTCCGCCGCCGCAGGTAATCACGATATGCCCCGCATCAACCAGCGTCTTTATCGTCTTGAGTTCGCGGATCTTCTTCGGCATCGGGGAGGCGACTACGATACGGTAGCCTCTCCCTGCGTCTTCCATACAAGGAATCCCATTTTCCTGGTTCTTCCTTGCCTCTTCCTCCGTCAGGAATCTTCCAATTGGCTTCGTCGGATTCTTAAAAGCTTCATCCTCCTTATCCACCTCTACCTGCGACAGGATTGTGGATACCTTTACGTCCATGTTTCTATTATACAATTCATACTTAATGGCATTCTGAAGGTCTATCCCAATATAGCCCTGACTCATTGCCACACAGGTGGGCAAAGGCGTTTCTTTGTAGTTCTCATAGCTGCAAGCCAGCTGATCCATTGCGTTCCGGATCATTCCGACCTGTGGGCCATTGCCGTGGGTAATGATAAGATCCATTCCCTGCTGCACCAGATCCACAATTACTTTTGCAGTCTTTGCCACTGCTTCTTTCTGCTCTTCAATGTCTTTTCCCAGCGCGTTTCCTCCCAGAGCAATCACAACCCGTTTCTTTTTCATAGGCGTTTCCTCCTAAGCTTTCTACAAAGAGAATCCAAGTTTCTTTGCATACGCCAGAATTGCCTTTTCAAAGCATTCTATCGGCGGATGTACCGTACCTGCACCAATCTGGCCATAGCCGGCAATCTTATGCGCGATTCCTGTGTTGATGACTGGCGTGATTCCTTTTTCTACTACCAGCCTTGCATCGATTCCAAGACATGTGCCCTGGAAGTTCCAGTTCGGAATAATGAAGTTCGGGTTACGGTCAATGGTAATCTCCGTCATCTCCGTGCTAGTGCGAAGGGCATCCTCATATCCGCCTGCGCCTACGAATCTGGTAACAGCCGGCGCTGCGATCATTGCCATTCCGCCTACGCCCAGCGTCTCAGTAATAGCGCTGTCTCCCATATCCGGGCATGCGTCTTCCCCGTCATATCCGGTGAAGTAAAGTCCCTGCGGCGTATTTACCGGAGCTGTGAACCATTCATCTCCCATGCCGCTGATACGGATGCCGAAGTCCACGCCGTTCCGGCACATGGCCGTTACCACGGTACCGTCTGTAATCTTCCTTGCGCCGTCCATGACTGCCTTGCCTGTAGCCATCATAATGTTCAGGAAGAACTGGTCTGTGTCTGCCAGGAACTTGATTACATCATATCGGTCTTTCTCATCCATCTCCATCTTGGTGATTACCGGACTTATTTCTTTTAAGAACGCAAGGGATGCCGCGATATTTCTCTGATGGAATTCATCGCCCATAGCGATAGCCTTTGCCACAAGCGGGTTTACATTCAAGCCCCCGAGGGTGCGGATTGCTTTTCCAAGCGTCGGCCCAAGTATGTTCTTCATCCACAACAGCCTGTCTACGACTTCCTGCGAATAAGCGCCGAATCTCAACACCTTGCCGATTCCCTCATTCATAGTGCAGTAGGCTTCATTTCCGTCCGTAAGGTTCTCTACTACGAATACAGGCATGTTCGCGGAGGTGATTCCACCCATTGGTCCTACTGCATTTACATGATGGCATGGAATGAACGTCACTTCTCCCGAGCCCAGGATCTTTCTTGCTTCTTCCTCCGTCTGCGCCCATCCTTCAAACAGGGCCGCGCCTACGCAGGAGCCCTGTACCGGATCCGGCATGTTCTCATACTGGATTGGTGGGCCTGCATGCAGGATCACTTTACCTTCGTTCAGTTCCTTGATGACTGATTTCGCAGGTACTACATCTTTGATGACCGGCTGGCTGGCTACCACTTTTGCGATTACAGAGCGGTTTGCCTCATCAATAGCGAATTCTTCATAATTTCTCAGGAAGTTCAGCACCTTGATCAATTCCACATTTCCTCCGGCTGGCGGCATCCAGTCATACTGTACGACATCACATCCAAAGGATTCTACTACTTCCGCAAAACTCTTCAGGCCGATGTTGATTACCTTTGGCCTCTGGGAAAGAAGCTGGATCAGTTTCTCTGACACTTCTGTCTTCTCGATCTTTGCCACCGTCTTTTTACGAATCTCCTTTGCAGGCTCTTCGAAGTCCAGTCCGATCGCGCGGATTGCCGTGTGTACCGCCAGTTTATTGTTCTCGCATACGATAACGCCAGCTTCTTTCAGTTTGCTTACTGCTTCGTCGTAACTTTGGAAGTCCCTTCTAGTTCCGCAGACAGTAGCCACGAAGAATAATTTTCTTCCTTCTGCCTTAGCCTTATCTCGAAGTTCAACGATAGATGGAAGCAGAGCGCCCGCCATATCTTCATGGGAGCCATACCCCAGCATGATATCCAGAAGGATAACGCCTGTAGATGCGTCATCAATAGCGTCCTGCATGCATTCGATACGTTTTGCAGGATCGATCATCGGATGGGGTTTGCCCTGCGTATATACGTCATCGCCCAGATCTACTACGATATGGCCGTCCGTCTTAAGCATGAAGCCTTCTGCCTTCTGCGGAGGCACTTTCAGGTTCAGGGCATCCTTGATCAGCATTGCTGCCTCTCCGGCCAGTGTTCCTCCGGAATAGTATGCCTTGATGGTCTTCTTCTCCTCTGCGCCAAAGAACTGGGAATCGTCTACATCTACCTTTCCCTCTTTGATCTCTTCTCCTCTTACCAGACCTACTGCGAGGCGCGCAGCCTCATCCAGCGTATATGCATGGTAGAAGTTCTCCTCGTGGTATTCTGGCTTTTCGCCTAAGAACAGGGTAACTACCGGTTTTTTAAAGTTGCTTAAGCGATCGGAGATCCTGTCTCTTACTTCTTTTGCCGGAGGCTTGGATATGATAATCAGCACTTTCACGCTGTCATCGCTTTCCATAGCCTCGATCATATCCATCATCGTGATTCCGCCCACTTCTGTAGACAGATCGCGCCCTCCGGTACCGATAGCATTCTTCACGCCTTCTCCCAAGCGGTCAATGATCGTGGTAAGTTCCTGGATTCCGGTGCCTGACGCGCCGATGATTCCAATGGCTCCTGGCGTTACATTATTCGTAAATGCGATCGGCACACCCTGGATGATTCCGGTCCCACAGTCAGGGCCCATAACTGCCAGTCCCTTTTCATGCGCCTTCTGCTTTAACTTGATTTCGTCTTCCAGCGTCACATTGTCGCTGAACATAAATACGTTCATTCCTTCATCCAGAGCGCGGTCAGCCTCAAGCGCCGCATATGCGCCGGGAATCGAGATAACCGCAAGATTGGCATCCGGAAGTTTCCCAAGGGCTTTATCCCAGGATTTTACGGACTCGGCACCCTTTTTGTCTCCTTCTGAAGTGGACTGCTTCTTGAAGAATTCCTCCACTTCCTCCATGATCACGTCCAGAATGGCGTCATCATCCACATCCGCCACCACAACCATATCGTTGGCAGACGCGCTTTCCAGTTCTTCTGTGCTTAATCCGCTTTGTCTGTATATGTCTTTATTGGCCGGAGTAGCCATCATTATTGAAACCTTTTTCACACCTTCAATCGTAGAGATCTGATTCGTCAAAAGCATGAGAACAACGGAATCATGATAACTGCCCTTTTTCACAATTGTCTTTAACATATGTTCTCCTTCCCCTATTCGGCAAATCTGTTTTTATGGTCATATCTGTCATAGTGTATATCGTCACTTGCCAGATAATTGTATATCTCGTCAACTATCTCAATCCCGCCTGTAGCATATGCCTTGTCACACCTCATCACTGCGCGCTCTCCTGGATAGTATACCTTGCCAAATCCTTCTGCTGCCGGCATATCTCCCAGTTCATCCAGGGACTGGGACATGGATTTCTTGAATTCATCAAGTCCTGCAAATCTGGACGGATCCATAACAATATACATCTGTCCCAAATCTCTTCCCTTAGACAGGTCATGATACATAGAACTTACATGCTTGCCAAAAGGAACGCCTAGAAGGATTCCCGCAAAGATGTCCACCAGCATCATCAGCCCGTATCCTTTTGCGCCTGCAATTGGAACCAGCGCGTTTACAAGGCTTGGATCCGTTACCGGCTGACCTTTTTCATCCACTGCCCAAGTATCCGGAATATCCTCGTTTCTGGAACGTTTGTCCAAAATCTTGCCCCAGGCCTGGACGGTTGTAGCCATATCGAATACAACGGTCCTGTCATCCGCGGTCGGAGCCGCAAACGAGATGGGATTGGTGCCATAATATGGCTCAGTCCCTCCAAAAGGCACGGCCATCGGATCAGACTGGCAGAACGCGATTGCCACCAGATCCTTCTTTGCAGCCATCTCCGTATAGTAGCCGATTGATCCGCTGTGGGAAATGTTGCGGATGCCTACTACGGCAATCCCTGTATTCTTTGCCATGTCTATCGCCTTTTCCATTGCCAGGGTAGACGCTACATAGCCGCAGCCATTATCTCCTTCGAAGATTGCTGAACAAGGGCCTGTCTCTTTCCATTCAAACTTAGGGTCAACCGTGATTCCCCCTTTTGCGATTCTCTCGCTGTAATATTCCACACGCACTGCCCCATGGGAATGGTATCCTCTTTCGTCTGACCATGTAAGAATCTCAGCAGTCATATCGGCATGATCTTCTTTCAGTCCGGCTCTCATCAATTTATTCTTCATTAATCCCTTTAATTCATCATGGGAAAGTTTCATTTCAGCACCTCTCTTATCTATATTTCTCTTTTATAACTGCACGTCTCTGTTGCAGTCTTTTGAATAAATGTATGCGAAATCCTCTTCGCGTCCTACTGCATAGCATGCCTGCGGGCAATATGCATCCAGGAACATGTAGTCTCCTTCTTTTACCGGAACCCACTCGTCATCAACGCGATACATTCCCTTTCCTGACAGGAAGTACATTCCGTGCTCCTGAACGTGCGTCTCAATATATCCGTGGGATGCGCCCAGTTTGAATTTCAGGATATGCATGTTCATATCAAAGCCAAAATCTCCCGCTGCCGGAAGGAAGTCTTTAATGTGGCAGTTTTCCATTCCTTCATACTCTACCCATGGGATATCATTTGCATTTCCAACAACCGTATATGCGCTATATCCTTCGATTCTTTCATATCTGCGCTTGTATACGTACAATTTTGCTTCTTTGCCGCTCTTATTCTCAAAAGAAACCTTGTTGCTCTCAGGCGAGTAGATGTATCCGCCTTCTGTCAGCACTTCTTCTTTGTCATCGTTCTTAACAGTCACCTCTCCAGACAGCACATACAGGAATGTCTCAAGGCCTTCTCCGCCGATCCCGCAGTTCTTTCCGCCTTCTTTTACTGTTACGAGATAATCCGCAAAAGATGCTCCCATTGCAGGAGAGCCAAGGATTGTCACGTCACAGTTCTCGTATCCTGGAATGCTGTTCTTTACCAGCCCGTCTGGCTCAAGAAGCACGTAATTCTCCTTTTTGATTACGGAACGTGTTGTCAGTAACTCCTCGCGGTATCCTACCTGATTATTCAAATAACTCATTTCCAATTCCTCTCTTTCAATCTATTTTGTGGTCAACCAGTTTTTATACCTCAATTATGGCAATGTAACCTCTATTTTTCAATTATATTTTTAGAAAAATCGAAGGAGATTTTTTATCTACATTATACCCCATTGTCAAACTTTTCACATATCTGTTTTCCCTGGATATGTGTTATACTGTTTATACGGCAATTTCCGTAACGCCAACGCCTATAGAAATTTTTCTCTTTCATTTGCAGTGAACGGCACGGACATGCATCTTAAGGAAATAACTTATTCATTTTTTCTATATTTTATACTATTTGTAGGAGGAGACTATCACCATGCAAGAGAAAAAAGAACTGCTGATTTGCAGTACCCCTTACCTTAAATCCGCAACTGTCTATTCTGATACCGACGTTACCCTGAAGGCCTGCATCCTTTATTTCCACGGAGGCGGGCTCTTATACGGACAGCGGGATGATCTCCCGCCCCTCCACATCGAGAGGATGACTAAGGCCGGATACGTTATTGTTTCCTATGACTATCCCCTTGCGCCTGCGGCAAAACTGGATATGATCCTGGACGATGTCTGCTCTTCCATCGCGCATTATGTAGAGCATCCGGGTCTGTACTGCGAAGGCGAGCTTCCCTTCTACCTATGGGGGCGCTCCGCCGGCGCTTACCTCTGCCTGCTGGCCGCTGCACAGGGCGATCTTCCCACTGCCCCGAAAGGGATCCTCTCCTATTATGGGTATGGATTCCTGTGCGACAACTGGTTCCAGACGCCCAGCGATTATTACTGCTCGCTGCCGCCGGTGGACGCATCCTGCCTAAGCAATGCCGGCACAGACATCCGCGCCTCGGGCGGGCTTGAGACCCACTACAGTATCTACGTCTATGCAAGGCAGACTGGCTGCTGGCGCTCCCTGATCTACGAAGGACGGGAGAAATATTTCTATTTAGACTATACCCTGCGCACCTGCATCTCGCTTCCGTGTCCGCTGTTTTGCGCCCATAGCACCAACGACCCGGATGTGCCTTATGCGGAATATCTCGAACTGTGCAGCCGCTTCAACCCCCGGCAGTTTATCGCCGCCGGCAGCACCCATGATTTCGACCGGGATGAAAAAAATCCCTTTACACAACGGCTGCTGGAAGAATCCCTGGCGTTTCTTCTTGACACGTAACATTTTTCACATTAGCACGTAACACTTTGCAAAAGTGTTACGTGCTAACCCTACACAATTGGTGTGCAAAATCAACATAACTGGTGTGTATCTTCCACTGTTGCCGCTATGATACTCTCTGCTTTTTATTGCATTTTCAATTTCACACACCACTTCGTCTATTTTTGCACAGACATTTTTTAATTTTGCACACCAGTAATGCAAGATGGACACGTAACACTTTTGCAAAGTGTTACGTGTCCATGTGAAAAATGTTACGTGTTACTTTTTTATTTTTCAAACACTGTCCCGGTCCTGAATGGCGCGGAACTCTTCATCGTCTTCATCAGGAAGTAGTACACCAGTCCTGTCGGAATCAGGCTTACATACCATGACAGCTGCACAATGATCAGCGAGCACAGGGAGCCGACGATGATCGCGATGATCGCAGCCCAGTTGACGCCCTTGAATACGCCCTGTTTATTATACATGTTGTTGATATCCAGTTTCTTCTTACGCAGGATATAGTAATCTACCGCCATAACCGCGAAGATTGGCCCAAGAAAAGCGGAATAGAACTGCGTGAATAAGTTCAGTCCGGCTGCGGACTGGTCTGTAACCAGTTTCCAGGGCATGCAGCATGCGGAGAGGATGCCTACCACAATTGTCGCATGGGACCATTTCATGCGGAAGGATTCCATAAGTACATAGGACGGGGGAACGATATTGTTCAGCACGTTCGTTGTTACCTGCGCAAATGCGATGAACAGTAGCGTTACGACTGTAAGGAACTTGCTTCCCATGGTTGTGGAGAATACGACTACCGGATCGCTGTTTCCTGTCGCTGCCGTAACCAGAAGCCCGATCAGCCCCATGAATAATGTCACAGGCAGAATCGCAACGGTGTAAATGCTGCCTGTAAAGACAGGCCCGATTTTTTCCTTAACGTTACGGGAATAATCGGATGCATTGATGATCATGGTTGAATAAATCCCCAGGAAGGATGTAGTCGCTGCCCAGAAAGGCATTCCCCATGTTCCCTTGATTCCTGAGAACACATCATCGATCTCTGCCGCAAATTGTGTCTTGACTACATACAGCATATAGGCCAGAATCGCGATGATGAAGATACAGGAGATGTTCTCCAGCCACTTAATACCCTCAAATCCTTTGATTGCGAGGGCAACTTGCAGGATGGTAAATAATGCGTAGATAACCGGAAGGTTATCAAATCCGAATAAAATCTTAAAGCAGCTGTTGATGGCTCCCGCACCAACCCAACTCTGGAATCCGAACCAGATAATCGCCGGCACGCCTCTTAAGAGTCCAGGAACCTTAACGCCTGCCGTGCCAAAACTGCTCCTTAACTGCACGGTATAAGGAATGCCATACTTGTGTCCGCAGTTTCCGATGATAACCAGCGCTATGGCGATCACAAGACATCCGATCACCATGGCAAGAACCGCCTGGCCTACCGTCAATACTCCGATCAGGCCCGCGCCCATAGAGAATGTACCAATTGATACGCACCCTCCCATAAAACTCGCCGTATAGGATAATGATCCCATGATCCTCTTTTTTGTGGGCTGAAGGTCCGGGTCTACATTCTGAACCAGTTCCGGATTCAAATCCATATTTTCTATAATATTGCTCATTCTCTCTCCTTTCGATCTGCCGGTAGGCTAGCCCAATCTTCTGATCAGGGTTCCTACGCCTTTTTCTGCCGTAATCTTGCCGTCTTCTGCTACTACATTTCCGCGGATGATGGTGCACACAGGAAGTCCTTTCCCTTTCATTCCCACGAATGCGGAAATCTTGTTCACATACAGAAGCGATTCGCTGGTGATCTCCCACTCTTTGTTTGGATCTACAATCACGAAATCTGCGTCAAATCCAGGCTTAATATCACCTTTCCTCCCATAGATGCCAAATGCTTTCGCCGGCTGTACTGCCATTGCTTTCGCGAGTACGCTTGGATTCACGCCGCGCTTCGTGCAGCCTTCGTTGAAGGCAACTTGGAAGCCGCTCTGGATTCCGCTGATTCCTCCCCATACATCGAACACATTCTCAATCTTGCTTCCAAGAATCTCATTGAACTTCTCATCATAAGAGCAAGGAGAGTGGTCGCTTGCAATTCCGCTGAATGTCCCGTCTTCTACATAAGACCAGAGGCGATCCACTTCCTCCTTGGACCGGAGCGGAGGCGCGCACTTGAACATCGGGCCATTTGCAATCACGTCTTTATCCGTCAGGCTTAAATAATGGGAGCAAGTCTCCGCTGTAATGTCATAACCTTCCTGCTGTGCCTCTTTAATCATCTGAGCCACATCCGGGCTGCTGACATGGCAGATATGGATCTTGCATCCGGTCGCCTTGGCGATCTCGATCATATCCACGGTAGCAACCATCTCTGCGATCACCGGCCTGGAATCCAGAAATCCCTGCCAGTCCAGGCGGCCTTCTTTTTTCATGCGGGCTTCCTGCCACTTGATCATGGAGAAGTCCTCGCAGTGGAACCCTGCACGTCCGCCGAATTCTTTGATGCGCTGCATTGCTTCATATGCCTGCCCGTAATTAAGAGAACTATAGTCCGGAGATACTGGTCCGATAAATGATTTGAACGCCACGCACCCTTTGTCATGCATCCCCTTTAAGTCCTCAAAATTATCTGGAACCAATCCGCCCCAGAAGCAGTAGTCCGCATACGCATTGCCATCCACCTTTTCAACTTTTTTGTCAAATAAGTCTGCAGTGGTCATGGCCGGCTCATTCTGAAGCGGCATGTCGATCACGGTCGTATATCCGCCCAGAACTGCAGCCGCTGTTCCATGTTCGTAATCTTCTCTCCACTCATACCCCGGATCATTCAGATGCGCATGCGTATCGATTGCTCCAGGGAACACATAGTTCCCCTTTGCATCGATGACCTTCGTTGCTTCCGGTTCTTCGCCTGCTGACATAAGGGCGGCGATCTTTCCATTTTTTACTGCTATATTTCCATCAAATACAGCATCTGCCGTTACGATTTTCCCATCTTTTACTAAAACATCATACATAAGTCATGCCTCCTGTTACTTCTCTAAAGAAGTCCCTTTCCTGAATCTTTCGCAGGACGGCATCTTTTTCATACAGAAATAGTATACCAGCCCTGTCGGGATTGTTGCTGTGAAGAAGGAAATATCTACATTGATCAGGCCGATGACAGCGCCAATCACGGTCGCGATAATGGCTGCCCAGTTAATGCCCGCATGATTTCCTTTATCATCGTATAAGTCGTCGAGTTTCTCGCCTTCCACCTTTCCTCTATGCAGGATATAGTAATCGGTGATCAATACAGCAAAAATCGGTCCGAAGAAGGCCGTATAGATCTTTACAAACATATCCAGCCCAGCGGCAGAACTGTCATTCGTCAGGATCCATGGGCAGGTGCATACTGCCAGGATCCCTACCAGAATTACTGCCGTCCTGTGCTTCATCTTGAAAGCGTCCATAAATGCGTATGCCGGCGGCACCACATTGCTCGCAAGGTTCGTGGTCATCTGAGCAAAAAGGATGAATCCAAGCGTTGCGATCAGCAGGACTTTATTATGTACCATCTGGGAAAACGCATTGATTGGGTTGGCAATGCCTGTCGCAGTCGAAGCCATAGCTCCAATCAGCCCCAGTAGTACAGTTGTAGGCACCATAGCGATAAAGTATGCAACACCACGCTTCCCAACAGAGAATCCAGGTTTTAATTCCCGGGAATAGTCGCCGGCATTCAGCATGACCGTCGTACTATTGCCAAAGAAGGCTATGATTGCCGCGATAAAAGGCATTCCCCATGTTCCTTCTTTACTGATCAGCTTATCCCCGATAACATCCCCATACTGGGTGACGCATACAAAGAGCATATACAGCATCGCGCAGACGATTACCGCGCCGCCTACATTTTCCACCCATTTGATACCCTGGAATCCTTTTACGGAAAGGATGATCTGAAGCACCTGGAACAGGATGAAGAATAATACAACATTATCATACCCAAATATGGCAATCGATATCTGGTTAATCGCAGAACCTCCAAGCCATGTCTGAAAACCATACCATACAATGGCAGGCAGTCCCCTGATCATAACCGGCACGATATTTCCCATCGTCCCATACGCGCTTTTTAACTGAATCGCATACGGAGCCCCTGACTTATAACTGAAGCGGTCATTGGCGCAGATGCCGATAACCAAGATCGTGGAACCAATCAGCACGGCAAGGAACACCTGCATCAGATTCAGTCCCTTATCCAGCTGGGCTGAGCCCATGGTCAGCGTTCCGATTGAAATACATCCCCCAAGCCAGAGCATCAGGTAAGAGCCCCAGCCCATAATCCGGTCTTTATCCTTAATTGGTGCTAAAGAATCGGCTTCATGTTTTACTTCATTATTCACATCACTCATATTCTCTCTCCTTAATTCCTATGCTGGTTAGTCTGCTTTCACAGGCATCACATATTTACCATAGCCAATCGCATCCTCCTTATAAGCCCCGTTAGCAGCAACTACCTTGCCACGGATAATGGTGCATATTGGCGTTCCTTTTCCTTGCAGTCCGTCGAAGCAGGACACATGACCTTTGGTCAGCAGTTCCTCCTGCTTGCATTCCCATTCCTTCTCGGGGTCAATAATTACGATATCCCCGTCAAATCCAAGTTCAAACGCGCCTTTTTGACCATACAGCCCGAATACTTTGGCCGGATTATAGTCCATAACCTTTGCGATCAGCGTAGGGCTTAATCCCTTCTTGTTCACTACCATGTCAAACATCATCGGAAGGAAGAACTGGATAGAATTCAATCCGCCCCATGCATGCCAGATGTCTTTTGTGGCATTATCCTTTTCTTCATCCGCTGCTGGAGAATGGTCGCTTCCAACGCAGGATAAGGTACCATCCAGCACATAATCCCATAATTTCTCCATGTCTTCTTTTGTCCGCATTGGCGGCGTACATTTGGCCGGGGCGCCCTTTTCAAATACAAAATCCTCTGTAAATCCGAGATAGTGCGGGCAGGTCTCCGCAGTAATCTTAAGTCCCTCATGGATGGCGTCTTTCACTACCTGGGCCACCATTGGATGGCTTACATGGCAGATATGGACCCTTCCCCCTGTGGCCCTTGCCATGTCAATGACGTTCTTGGTTGCCACATACTCCGTCCATACATCATGAGAATCCAGAAAGTCTCTGATCTTCTCATCGTTGGTTCTTCCTTCTTTTGCCTTTGCCTCTTTCTCCCGCTCCAGCACCTGTCCGAATTCCTCACAGTGGAAGCCGCAAAGCGCATTATAGGGCTTGAGTATCTCCAATGCCTTTCTTACGTTTCCCATGTTGACAGTAGGGAACAGATCGCCGTTCGGGCAGGTAAATCCCTTGAATGCCGCTACGCCGCAGTGATGCAGATCCACAAGATCATCCATATTATTCTTTACCGATCCCGGCTGACTGTCATAATCTCCGACGATGCCGCCCCATAGAGCAAAGTCAACAGCCGAATGCTTGCTGATGCGTCCCATCTTCAGATCGAAGATCTCCTTATTCATTAAGGATGGGTCATTGTTCAAAGGCATATCAATCAGGCAAGTACAGCCCGCCACAACTGCCGCCCTGGATCCTGTCTCAAAGTCTTCCCGGTATTCAAATCCCGGTTCATTCAAATGTGCGTGGCAGTCAATAATGCCCGGAAACACATAGCATCCTTTTGCATCAATTACTTTTTTTGCTGCAGCCTCTGTCCCTTTTGCCAAAAATGCAGAATAGACTCCGTCTTTTACTGCGATATCGGCTTCATAAATACGGTCAGGAGTTACGAGCTTACCATTTTTTACTACCAAATCATACATTGTTTTCCTCCTTACAAAAGGCGTTTTGTCTTTTTTTTATCATTCTCTGGTTAACCATTAATAATACTTAAGTGTATTTTATTAGATACAATTCTGAAAAACAATTACATGAAAACGGAAAAAAGCACGTTATTTTTGTCTGATATGTATAAAAAAATATGGATTTCTATTTATTTTTTGTAATTTATTCTATTCTTTGGTAAAATCTATAGACAAAGGAGTATTTATATCATGTGCCATGTAATTACCACGACATCCACTTATGCAGACCAGATATTAAGTTGCCGTATATCCGGGACTGTCCATTCTGTTTATAAAAAGACGATCAATATCCGGCTGGGACAGCATCTGCTGGCACTGCAGTCAACCGCGTCCCCTCTGTCCCCTATCAGCCTGATCACAGATATGGAGGGGCAATCCATGGATCAACTTCCCATCCGTCCTGGCCAGCCCGTGAATGTCCTGGGCGATCGGATAGAGATCGTTATGCCTGACTCTGCGTCTGCCGAATGTTCGTCTTCCTTTCTATATCGGCCGGAAGAGATCTGCGAATCACAACTGGTCTCCCCGCTCCCAGGCTTTTCCCACGCAAAACTTTACGCGAGGCTGCGTAGCGTCCTGTCCACATCGGACACTGGAGGATTTTGCCTGCTGTCTGACTCCTATAAAAGTTCGGCAGAACCTTTTGATCTCATCCTGGAAACTGCCAGGAAGCGGATGTCATCCTGCATGCTCCTTCTGGAGCAGGGGCAGTATCAGGAAGCTGCCAGCACCTTAGCCGGACTTCTCGGACTTGGGATCGGCCTTACTCCCAGCGGCGATGATTTCCTGTGCGGCGTATTGGCTGGCCTCCTCCTTAGAAATCAGGGCTCGCATCCTTTCGCGCTGGAACTTGGCTGCCAGATACGCCCACGGCTTGCCAATACAAACGAGATCAGCAGGGCTTTCCTTAACTGTGCCTTAGTATCCCATTTCAGCCGCGCCGTAATCTCGCTGACCTTGCTGCCTCCGTTCGAAGATATTTTAAAATCTTTTTCTGAAATCGGACATTCTTCCGGTATGGATACATTATCCGGTATCGTCTATGCCCTGGAACTCAAGTTAGACAGATAAACGCCTGTTAAGATCAAAAAAGGACGCCGTATCAACGATACGACGTCCTTGTCTTTAATGTACCAGTATATCGAGCCAGATTGAATAATCTCCGTTAATGATTCGATATTTTATTGTACCATACCCTATTATGGCTAAATATGATAGAATGGTCATGAAAAAATGAGCAAGAAGGAGTGTCTAATATGTTAAACTTTGAATATCATACGCCTACCAAAGTCGTCTTTGGCAAAGATACCGAGTCCAAAGCCGGAAGCCTTATCAAAGAGCAGGGATGCAGGAAGGTCCTGGTTCATTACGGAAGCGGCAGCGTCATAAGAAGCGGCCTTCTGGATCGCGTATATGCCTCCCTCGATGCCGAAGGCATCCCCTATGCTTCCTTGGGAGGCGTGGTTCCAAACCCCCGTCTTACCAAAGTACGCGAGGGAATCGCACTGTGCCAGCGGGAAGGAGTCGACTTTATCCTGGCAGTAGGCGGCGGAAGCGTTATCGATTCCTCCAAGGCAATCGGCTATGGCGTGGCAAATGAGGGAGATGTCTGGGACTTTTATGCGAGGAAGCGTACCGCTTCCGCCTGCCTGCCAATTGGCGCCATCCTTACCATCGCGGCTGCCGGAAGCGAGATGAGCAACTCTTCTGTCATTACGAATGAAGACGGCTTAAAGAAGCGTGGCTATAAAAGTGAATATTGCCGCTGCAGGTTTGCCATCCTGAATCCGGAACTTACATATACGCTTCCGGATTACCAGACGCAGAGCGGATGCGTGGATATTCTGATGCATACGATGGAACGCTACTTCAACCAAAGCACGAATATGGAGATGACGGACGGAATCAGCGAGACGCTGCTTCGTACCGTCATGAAGAATTCTCTGATTCTGAAAAAGGATCCCCAAAATTATGACGCCCGTGCAGAAGTCATGTGGGCTTCCAGCCTCTCTCATAATGGCCTCACCGGATGCGGTACCGATGGCGGAGACTGGGCTTCCCACCAAATGGAACATGAACTGGGCGGCATGTTCGACGTAGCCCATGGCGCGGGCCTTGCGGCCATATGGGGCACTTGGGCCCGCTATGTGTGCAAGGATCGCCTGGACCGGTTTGCCAAGTTTGCCGAGAATGTTCTTCTGATTCCTCACAGTGAAGACTTGGAACAGATGGCTCTTCTGGGCATTCAGGCTATGGAAGATTATTTCCGCAGCATCGGAATGCCTACCAGCCTCCACAAACTTGGAATCGCCCCCAGCGAAGAGCAGATTCTGGAACTCGCCGACAAATGCAGTTTTGGCAATACCCGTACAATCGGAAAAGTACGGAAACTCAACCGGGAGCACATAGCAGATATCTACCGGCTTGCACGGGGAATTTAATTCTCCCTTCAGGAGGAATCCTGCTGCCATGTAGCAAAGATATGGACGGACGCAATCCTAAAGTCCGAATACAAGGGTCGCTATACGGAAATATATCATGATAGAGCAGGTATCTACGATCGTCGTAATCAAAGGCGATGCCATGATTGCCGGGTCAAGATGCAGCTGCTTTGCAAAAATTGGCAGCATGCAGCCTACCATCTTGGCCACCACGATCGTTCCTATCAGCGAAGCCGCAACCACCATCGCCAACTGCACATCGCCGCCATATACCAAGTATATCCTTACGCCGTTGACCGCTGCCAGCACAATTCCTACGATCAGGGATACGCGGAATTCCTTCCACACGATGGAGAAGAAATCTGAAAAATGCAGTTCATCCACCGCCAGCCCCCGGATCACCAGCGTTGAACTCTGCGAGCCGCAATTTCCGCCTGTATCCATCAGCATGGGAATAAAGGACACCAGGATTGGGACCACCTGGAATGCATTCTCATACTTCGTGATGATCGCTCCTGTGATCGTCGCCGAGAACATCAGGATCAGCAGCCACGGAATACGGTTCTTCGCATGCTGGAATACGGATGTCTTAAGATAAGACTCTTCGCTGGAAGAGATCGCAGCCATTTTGTGGATATCCTCGGTAGTCTCTTCCGTCAGAACCCCGATAGCATCATCAAAGGTTACGATTCCTACGATAAATCCTTCCTTATCCAGTACCGGTATTGCGATCAGTCCATATCTGCGGAAGAGTTTGGCTGCATCTTCCCTGTCGTCGGTGGTCCGGATAAAGATAAAATTCTCTTCCATCAAATCTTTCACCTGTACATCCTCATCATTGGTCATCAGCGCCTGTGCCGTAATAATGCCAACCAGCTTCCTCTGGACGATCACATAGCAGGTATACACCGTCTCACTGTGGATTCCGATGGTACGGATCTTTTGCAGGGCCTGCCTTACCGTCATGTCTGGGGACAGATCCACATACTCTACCGTCATAATGCTTCCCGCACTATCCTCCGGGTAATTTAAAAGCCGGTTGATATCCGCACGCGTATCCTTGCTCACCTGATCCAGCAGCTTATTGACTACATTGGCCGGCATATCTTCCAGCAGATCTACCGCGTCGTCCGTATACATGGAGTCCAGGATATGCTTGATCTCCTGGCTGGTAAAGCAGTCAAGAAGTGTCTGCCTCTGGTCATCGTCCATATAGGAAAATACTTCTGCTGCCTTATCCTTCTCAATCATCCGGAATACGATTGCCAGATCCCGGTCGTTTAATTCCATCAAAAGTTCTGCCAGATCCACCGGGTTATACTCTCCCATCAGTCTCTTTAATTCTTTGTAGTTTCTCGCCTCTAATAATTCTAATAAAATACTCTTTGCCATTGTCTCTGCCTCCTGTCTGAAATGTTATTTTCGCGCATTCGGGCATAAAAATACTGCCATCTCCAACCGGATATGGCAGCACGCAAAATCAAACCTTCAGATGAAAAGGCATTTATCGAAGGAGAGTCCTCCTCTCCCTACAGTAAATCCTAAAAGAAGGCATACTTATGGTGTTCCCGTATCCGATTGTCATTGTAAAGCTACAACTTCGCGCCGAATTACCGTCCATAATCTCGCCTTCCTTTCCTGGATATATTGATCTATGATTCTTTGGACCTTTTAAGCATACTTCAATCTTCCTGAAATGTCAAACCCTTTCCCGTAAAACTCCCTGCTTTTAGCGTCAATTCTTAAAGATAAACGCAGGGATTGGAGGGTTGTTTGCCCGGTTATAGTACGCATTTACGATTACCGTATACTCCCGCGCCGGAAGTTCCCTGAGATAGTCCAGTATCCTCTCCTTTTCTTCAAACCCCGTGTCTCCTCCGCTGTAGATGCACAGGCTCATCATGCCGCCTTTTTTCAGAATCTTTAATCCTTTTTGGATTGCCTCCACGCTGGTTGTGGCTCTGGTGGCTATGTGATGGCTCCCGCCTGGAAGATACCCGAAGTTAAAGCAGATGACATCTGCGGTGCCTTCCCCTGCATACAAGTCCATATGTTCGTGTCCGTCCTTTATAAGACTGGCACGCTCAAGGCATCCCTGTTCTTTCAGGAGCCTCTGTGTGGCTTGAAGCGCCGTATCCTGGATGTCAAAAGCCAGTACGCTTCCGGCCTTTCCGGCCAGCGTGCAAAGCATCAGCGTATCCTTTCCATTTCCCATCGTGGCATCAATATAGAATCCCCCGGCAGCAGCCTGGGAACGGATGATCTCATGGCACCAGTCCGTTATCTGCGATGGTCTCAATAATTCTTCCCCCTTCTTTTTTCTGGATATATCGTATCATATAAGAATCAGAAAATCCACTTCTACTCCTTCCGACACTTCCCATTGCCACCATCCCGTTAAAATGTTATAATAAATTTGCAGAAATTCTGCAGACCTTAAACTTAAAGGAGGAAATCAATATGTTAGATCCAAAAGTAGCTGAATTATTAAACACGCAGGTTAATAAGGAATTCTATTCCGCCTACCTATATCTGGATTTCGCCAATTACTATAAAGACCAAGGGCTGGATGGATTCGCGAACTGGTATAATATCCAGGCACAGGAAGAACGCGACCATGCCATGCTTTTCATTCAATATCTACAGAATAACGGGGAGAAAGTAACACTGGAATCTATCGATAAGCCTGATGCTGTTCTGGCCGGATTTGAAGATCCTCTAAAAGCGGGCCTTGAGCATGAGCAGTTTGTCACCAGCCTGATTCACGCCATCTATGACGCTGCCTATGCGCAGAAGGATTTCCGGACCATGCAGTTCCTAGACTGGTTTGTAAAGGAACAGGGTGAGGAAGAGAAGAATGCGGATGATCTGATTACCAAGTTCAACCTCTTCGGCCATGACTCCAGAAGCCTCTATATGCTGGATTCCGAACTGGCTGCAAGGGTATATTCCGCGCCCTCTTTAGTTTTATAACAGTGCCAGGCCAGCGGGAAAATTCTTTCGTTATATAATAAGCAGCGTAATGTACAAACGTATGTTACGCTGCTTTTTCTTAATTTTGAGGAACTTCCCGAACCAACGGAAATCATTTCTGCGTTACCATCTGTAGACTGTAAAATTTTCCTCTGCCAAACTATTCATTGTTGTATATATCGTTCTTTCATACCTGGAAACAGAAGGTCCAACTGTTTATAGAAATATTCCCTTTTCCCATCCCGCAATGTGAGCCCCATCCCAAAGCAGAGAATCCCATAAACTCCTGCTAACCCCGGAATCTGTAAAGCAATTACATTCCAACTATCTTTCTGATGGTGTTTGCCGTTCTGATTGTCAGTTTTCTGCTAATGTTCGTGCTTGCTGTCTTTGGCCACCAGTTTGTTTTTTGATAATCCTTCCGGCTGAAAGACCAGAATACCGTTTCCTTATAATCCTTAATCTTTTCCAAGCCCTCCTTGGGTTCTCCGATCTCACCCCATAATTCGGCAAATGTAGCAGGAGGCATAATAAAAATTAAATTATCATAGATTTCCTTATTTTCGTCACCCCACCAGTCAGGTGCATGCTGCAAAATATCTTCAAGATCTTCTTTTGATATGACGAAAACCGGTATATCCAGACCAAACCGATCTTTTATCATTACCTCGATCCGGCTTGTAAGACTCCCTATATTATCTTCACCACTTGAAAAAATCACATTTCCACTGTTCAGATATGTCTTAACTGCTCCACCCCCAAGTTCTTCAAAGGCTTTCTTTAATTCAGCCATTGGAACCTTATTTTTACCACTTATATTAATGCCGCGCAGAAACGCAATATATATTTTCATATTCGTTGATTCCTCCATATAAATTCCTATAGGCCTTCCTAAATCCATCTTTGCCATATCGTTGTTCATAACCCTGTGCATATTCTTTCTCAACAGAAATATGCTGAACCTGTCCGATGATCATCTAAGTAAAGCCCATTTACCTGAAGAAATCCGGTCAAGCTAACTTTTGGGGATGATGCCTTCATACTTTCCATCCAAGTCAAATACCACTAATTTAATCATGCTCTGATTCCTCGTTAATTCTGCGTATCACTCTGCACGGGTTTCCGGCTGCCACATAATTGGGCGGTACATCATGAGTCACAACGCTGCCGGCTCCAATCACACTGCCTGCCCCGATCTTAATCCCGGGGAGAATGATGACGCCTCCGCCGATCCAGCATCCATCTCCAATCTCAACAGGCAGCGCATACACCTGGCAGAAGTGCTTTCCACTCTCCGGCGTCCAATCTGATGTTAAACGTTCCACCAGTTCTACCGGATGCGTTGCCGTATATATCTGCACGTTTGAAGCAATCATAACATTATTGCCGATTTTTATCTGATTACAATCTATAAATGAGCAGTTCATATTGATTGACACATTGCTGCCAGTAAAAATATTACATCCATAATCGCACAAAAATGGGGCCCCTACTGACACATTTGTTCCGATCCTGCCAAATAGTTTATGTAGAATTTCTTTCTTCTCTTCTTTTTGGTCATAAGTTAATCTGTTATAAATGTCAAGCATCTCTTTCGCCTGCTTCTTATATTGCAGAAAGACTTTGTCATGACAATTATAAACTTCCCCCGACATACATTTTTCTAATTCTGTCATAGAAACACCTCCTCCTTTATTGATACGCCCATCACAAGGCATACAAACTGTAGTTTGTCCTTAATTAACCCATATGCGATTTCTCTTTGGTGTCTATCAGGGCGCCTCCTGCGAGTACTCCTTCTACACCAAACTCGATGCCGATTGATCCAATTCTTCATCTTTTCCAATCGTTTACTATAATTTGCTCTGATAGTTCTCCAACTGATGAAAAATGCCAACTACATTTACAATATATACTATCTAATAAATGTCTTGCAACTTCTTTATTCTTCAAACGATAAATCAAATGATACACAAGATGATCAAGCAACTCTTCTGCATGCTCTGTAACATTCAATTTATAACCCATATTTCGTCCTCATTTCTTTAAGTGCCATTCTTGCATCTTTTACCTGCCCTGCTTCTATCTGTCTTTCAGATATTTCTATATCCCGATACATTGCAAGCTGTTTCATTGTCGATTCATACCAACACGAAAACCTCCAATGCCCTGAACAGGCTAAAGCCCATACATAAAACAGCGCCGGCGCAGAGACCACACGGCCCTCATGCCCGACGTTTTGCAATCTTTTCAAACTTCTTTTCCGATAGAATCTCATTGGTCAGAAACTTTCCGTCATAAAACAGGCAGTAGGATGTGAAGGCAAATGGGCATGTCCTTCCTGGAATCGTTTTGACAGCCACTGCTTTTTTGAAGCCACCTGGCAGTCTTTATTACCGGAAATCGCACAGCAGATGTGCTCCTTTTCCAGACTTTCCTTCGTAATCCTGATAAATTCTATGCCTCCTGTCTGATGGGGTGTCGTATCACCGTCTTGAGATTCTCCGGCTTTGTCCTCCTGGGGTCTCCCAGATAGATCTCATGATGCCATCTCTGATCTGAAATATCCGTAATATACCCGGATGCCTGGATATACTCTTCCAAAACCTCTATCGTTGCCGGCTCATTATCATATGGACCTATATGCATAATCTGGCAGCACAGCCCTTCTTCCCAAGTCTCAAGCCTGGTCTTTGTAAAATCAATCTCTGGTTTTTTCTTCTTAAGTTCCGCCTTGGCCCACTCAAATACTTCTGACGTTACAAACTCCGGCTGCCGGATCATAGAAGTCCAGCAGAACTTGTCTTTATCCGTAATATTCCTGCCGTCAAAGGCACAGTCATCCGCCCACCACAGGCCTTCCAGCGGCGGAACCACATACTCGAAATATCCTTCCGGCTGTCGGCCGCTCATCTTACTCATCTTAATGGTAAAAGACAGGCCATAGAGAATTTCCAGGGCGTCCTCATAATCATTTGATGTATTCGGATTCCCTCTGCCATCCACCATGATAAACGTCATCTTTGGCACCTGAATAGCGGAAGGCTTCTTCTTGGGCATATACAGATCCTTATATGCCTTCTTATAATCCATTTTTTCCATTTTCTTGTCCCCCTTTTCTCTTTGCCTTTTTCGGCTTCGGCTCCGGTAATTCTTCATAGACTGCCTGCGCCAACCTCGTCATAAAACCACGGTCATCAATATCATCTATCAGCAGATACGGCTTTGCACCTTCATATGGGGGCGCTTCCTCTCCATCCGGACAGATGCGCCTTCCTGCTTCCGTAATCTTGAGGAACAATTGATCGTCACAGATCACTCCTATAATCTTGCCATTGCAGTAGATTCCATATTCTCCGAACATCTTCCGGCACGTAATCTCTCCTGCATCTGTTAACTGCTCTTCTACATAATGAACAAACTCTTTGCTGGAAGCCATTATACGCTACCTCCTCTAATTCAGCGCGATATACATATGGATACAAGTCTCCTCCATACTGTCATCCTGGTATTCTTCAAAATCATAGGTAAAGGCCCGGTCAAGATCCATCTCCCAAAGTTCCTGCCAGAATCTTGCCACAGCTGCCTGCATGTCTCCATAGACAACGAATCGGGCATATCTGCCTCCCGGGATCGTCATCGCCGTCACGCCTTTTCTTTCAGTTCCACTATTTCATAATCCATGCTGTTTTCCTCTTGCTTTCTTTATTTATGACAAGCATATCACGCCTAACACGACACCTATGTGTCATGTTTCTAATTCTTCTTATACTTTTTGCCGATATTTTCTGCCAGCAGCCGGATTTCCTCCCGAAGGCCTTCCGGCTCTAATAATTCCACCTTATCGCCGAATGTAAGCAGCCAACTAAACAGATTCTCCTTGTCATGAAAATAAAATTGAAACTGCAGCTTCCCATCCTCCCTGATTCTGAAACTGTCCACGCCATATTCTTCGATCAGCCTCCACTTCATCTCCGGCTCGAACACGGCCGACACCGAGATTTCAAAAGGATATGCCGCCTCCACCTTTGGCTCGTACTTGGGAAGATCGCGTTCTTCAAACTGCTCTCCTGCGACCTTTAATTCCAGCATCCGGTTTAACTTGAACAGCCGGTAATCTTCCCGCTTCGTACACCATCCCCACACATACCAGGAGGCCCACTGGAAGACCAAAAGATAAGGCTCGATCAACCGACCGCCCTCCCCGCCTGGCGCATAATAGTCAAACTGGATATAATGTCTTCCCTCAATGGCATCCTGGATCAATTCGATCTTCGGCGCCAGGGTGGACTTGTAGTAGGAGGACAGGTCGATCAGAATATGGCTGTTGGAAGCAAGCGTCGTATGATTCACCTCCAGCTTATCCATCAGCTGCTGATACCTGCTGGTACCGGATACGCTGTCCAGGCTGCGAAGCCCGGCAAGGATCGCCTGCATATCCGAAGATGTAAGAAGGGTCCGATTCAGCCTGTATCCTTCCATGATTGATATGCCGCCATTTGCGCCCTGCACGGTCACTAGCGGAATCCCGGCCTTGCACAAGTCTTCGATATCCCTGTTGATCGTACGCCTGGAGACCTCGAACCGCTCTGCAAGATAAGGAGCCGTCACCCGCTGCTGCTGCAGCAATATTGATAATATACCGATCAGTCTGTCAATCTTCATCGTCTTCCTCCCTTTTACTTACCTGCTACTACTATAACATACATTCCTCCGACGAGCATAATTTCGAATCTGGAAGGCATCCCGCTGCAAATCCACGGACCATTTTCTTCATCCCCCCTTTTACGCCGCTTGCAGCATGGTCCATCACAAAAGCCAGGCCACTGAAAAAGGATGGCCTGGCTGCATTTATCGCAATCCTCGGTATCGCGCTTATCAGCCTGAATGGAGAACTTGGCATTCAGATGGGCGATCCTGTCACGCTTTTGTCTTATTAATACTGCCCTTGCCGTCTGCTCTTTCGACACATAATCATGTATCATGGAGGAAGTCTTACCGTTTTGCTTCCGATTGCAGGATGCGCAGATAGTGGCTTGCTTCCCTTAGAACATGATCCGCCAGCAAAGGAAGTATGATCGACTCAATCCTGCATTCCGTAATTCCCTTTGTTCCTGCTGCCTTAAACTCCCGGTACCGTACTGTCTCCTCTATCGTCCTTCTTGTCAGTCCGTCCATCGTCCTACAGTCCATTTCCCGGGCCTCTCGAATCAATTTCTTATAATCTCCTGCAAATGCATCGGCAGCCTCAATCAACTCTTCTTCCGAAGGATCCAGAAGCCCGCGGATAAATAGCGCATGTTCCATCATGATCTGATTCCAGAATTTTTCTATAGCTTTTAGATTTCTGGAACAGATATAGCCTTTGGTATTGAGTTCCGTAATCGTTTCCTTGTATAGTTTGGCCTCTCTTATGATATGCCGGATCAATAACGGATAATTGCTATTATATATCTTACACTTTGTCATGGCTTCCAATATCTCTTCCTTTAGGCAGATCAGGCCGGTTACCAGTTCCAGCGCTCTTTCATTCAGCATCCTCACCCGCCTTGCCATCAACTGGCTCTGTTCCCTGTTCAAGGTCATTTTGTCACCTGGCACCAACTTCATCTCATCTTCTGTAATGCAAGTATCAATAGAAATTCCCGTAAGGCAGCTCGTGCTTTTTTCGGCTTTTATTGTATATTCGGTAAATATTTCTCCTGACTTCAGCACGCCTTGCCTTATAGTCCCATTGCTGATTTTTACGGCCTGTGCCAGCAAGTCTTCAAACTGGGCACGATACCAATCCGCCTTCTCAATGAACGCCTCATTCTTTGCAGGAAATCCTGCCATTAGAAATAGCGCGTGCTCTTTCATAATTCTTCCAAAAAATAAGTGGGACTCTAATGATAATGTCACATATTGATTCATATTTTTGCATACCTTATAATTTAGTCTTTTGAAATAGTATATGCACAAACTGCTCTTTCACCACTTTTTTTAGCCAGCCTAAACGCGCATCCGGGATAAAACTTCCACTTGCCGGATTGGAACTTGTCCCATATTGTGCAAAAAAGTCAATGCATTCCTGATTCTTATTGCAGCATCTTAATTTCATAATAATAGCCTCTATTTCTGTTTTCACTTATAGTGTATACAGAAAAGAGGCTATTGGTTTCTTATGTTATATAAAAACATCAGTACTGCCATCGTACATATAATTCCATATCCAACCCAGCTAAAAGCATCCGGAACCTGTCCGAATATGACAAATCCCAATCCAGCCGAGAAGATAATCTGCGAATAATCATAGACGGAGATCTCCCTTGCCGGCGCATGGCAATAGGCCGCGGTTATGGAGAACTGCCCTCCTGCCGCCGCAATACCAGCCATTAGAAGGGTAGCGGTCTGGGACAGGGACATAGGATGATAGTCAAAGATCAGCCAAGGCAAGGTGAATAAGCATGAGAACGTCGAGAAGAAGAACACGATAAACGGGCCTTTTTCCCCATTCTCTCCCAGTTTTCTGACCATCGTATAAGCCGCGCCCGCGCCAATTCCGCCGAGAAGCCCGATCATGGATGGGACAAGATCCATATTCGTAAGCGTCGGCTTTACAACGAACATGCTTCCTGCAAATGCGCCTGCCACCATCAATGCCTGGGGTACCTTCACCTGCTCTTTTAAAATCAGGAAACTAAATAGCACCGCAAAAAATGGAGACATCTTATTTAGCATGGACGCATCTGCAAGCACCAGATGATCCACTGCGTAGAAATTGCAAAGAATTCCAAGCGTCCCGAAGACGGAGCGCAGAAGCATAAACTTTAGATTCTCCTTCCTGCACCGAAACGGCACGCCATCTTTTAAAAGGATCATGCATGCAAAAATTGCCGCAACAAAGTTACGGAAGAAACTTTTCTGGATTGAAGGCAAATCGCCTGCCAGGCGGACGAAAAGGTTCATAAGCGCGAAGCAGAATGCGGACAGGATAATGTATAAGATTCCTTTATAACGCCTGCTGCCACTCATAGCACCACCATCCCCAGTGTCCCGGCTACAATCATGGCAAGTCCCAGGCCTGATTTCCTCGTAAGCCGTTCCTTAAATATAATATATGCAAAAGCGATGGATATCAGGATGCTTAACTTGTCAATCGGCAGCACTACGCTGATCGGCCCATCCTGCAAGGCCCGGTAATAGCATAGCCACGACAGGCCGGTAGCGATTCCGGATAGGATGATAAAAGTCCAGCTTTTCCTGCTTACATCCTTGATCTGCTTCTGCTTTCCTCCCGCCACCACGATCAGCCACGCCATGATCAGAACGATAATGGTACGTATAGCCGTGCCAAGATTGGATTCTATCCCTACAATGCCAATTTTGCTAAGCAGTGCTGTCAGCGACGCAAAGACAGCCGACAGCAGGGCATATAGAATGGCGCTTTTGCTCTTTTTCTTTCCTTCTTCCGTCCCTTGCTTCTTCTCGATCATCAGATAGGTTCCCGCGGCAATCAGTATAACGCAGATTCCCTTTGACACGCTCATGGGCTCCCCCAGGAACAGGACGCCCAGAAGAATCGTCAGCACTACGCTGGACTTGTCGATGGGCACCACCTTATTGACATCTCCGATCTGCAATGCGTGAAAATAGCAGATCCAGGATGCCCCGGTAGTAATTCCGGACGCGCACAAGAATAGCAGCGTCTTTGGCGATACCTCTGAGATGGTTCCCTGGGATCCAACGACAAATACCATAATCCAGGAAAATATTAATACTACGATCGTCCTAAGCGCAGTCAGCAAGTGGGAGTCCGTATCTTCCACTCCGATTTTCACAAGGATCGCAGTAATCCCTGCAAAAAACGAAGAGCCCACAGCATATAGTAGCCACATTTGGTTTTCCTCTCATTTCTTATTTCTTATTTTTCTTCTATCATACCGCACAGTCACTTCGGATTCCGGCACGCTAGAAGTCAAACAGCGACAGCTGATTGGATTCCGGCAAGTCGGACAGTATGCCCAGTTCCACCATATAGTCAATGACCGACTTGCTGGCTTTGGTACGCTGCCGGAAGTCGTCCCTTGACAGATATGGCCCGTCCTTGGACGCTTCCGCCACCGCTTCTGCCGCCTTTTCTCCCATTCCGTCAATGCTTGAAAGGGGCGGCATCAGTTTCCCGTCAATAATCAGGAACTTGGTCGCCTGAGCCTTGTAGATGTCCATGGGCATAAATTCATACCCTCTGGCATACATCTCCTGGACAATCTTCATATCTTTCATCGTGTCCTGTTCCTTCTTGCTCAGAGTCGCAGACCGGCTGTTATATTCATCGATATAATGCTGCAGCACATCCTTGCCTCGGCACATGATCTCATAGGAGAACGCGTCCGCGCGGATTCCAAAATACGCCCCATAATAGGCCAGCGGATAATTGATCTTGCAGTAAGCGATCCGGTACGCCATCATAACGTAGGCCGCCGCATGGGCCTTCGGGAACATATACTTGATCTGCTTGCAAGACCAGATATACCAGTCAGGGACTCCGGCCTCCTTCATGGATTTCTCGAAATCGTCTGTAAGCCCTTTTCCTTTTCTTACTTTTTCCATAATGGTAAAGGATAATTCACTGTCCATCCCTTTATTGATCAGGTAGGTCATGATATCATCGCGGGTACAGATTGCCGTTGATATGGTAGCCTTTCCGCTCTTGATCAATTCCTGGGCGTTGTTAAGCCACACGTCCGTGCCATGGGACAGACCGGAGATACGGATCAAGTCAGACAAGGTCTTTGGCTGGGTATCAACCACCATCTGTACGACAAAGTCCGTTCCGAATTCCGGGATGCCAAGGCATCCCACCGGGCAGCCGCCAATGTCATCCGGCTTGATTCCCAGGGCCGACGTATCATGAAACAAGGACATTACCCCCTTGTCGTCCAGAGGAATCTTGGTTGCCACGAATCGGTTGTCCGACTCATTGTATTCATTTTCCAGCGCTGGAGAACTGATGTACTCTTCCAGCGTCTTGATCATGGTCGGATCATCATGGCCCAGGATGTCAAGTTTCAGCAGATTGTGATCAATGGAATGGTAGTCAAAGTGGGTGGTGACGATGTCCGTCGTCATATCATTGGCCGGATGCTGTACCGGAGTAAATGAATTAATCTCTTCCCCCAGAGGAAGCACAATGATGCCTCCCGGATGCTGTCCGGTACTCCTTCGGATTCCAGTACACCCCTGGACAATCCGGTCAATCTCGCAGTTTCTCTTCCGCTGCCCCCGCTCCTCATAGTAATTCTTCACATAGCCGAACGCCGTCTTATCTGCCAATGTTCCTACCGTGCCTGCACGGTATGTCTGGCCTGCGCCAAAGATGACCTCCGTATACTTGTGGGCGTTACTTTGATAGTCGCCAGAGAAGTTAAGGTCAATATCCGGCTCCTTGTTCCCCTTGAACCCAAGGAACGTCTCGAAAGGAATATCGAATCCGTCCTTAACCAGCTTCTCCCCGCAGACGGGGCAGTTCTTATCCGGCATATCCCATCCGCAGCCGCCGGCAAATGCCCGCACTTCTTCAGACTCGAAGTCGCTGTAATGGCAATGCTTGCAGTAGTAATGAGGGCTCAAGGGATTTACCTCGGTAATTCCCGCCATAGTCGCCACGAAGGAAGATCCTACGGAGCCACGGGATCCAACCAGATAGCCATCCTCATTGGACTTCCACACCAGTTTCTGCGCTATAATGTACATTACTGCGAAGCCGTTGGAGATGATGGAATTCAGTTCCCTCTCCAGACGCTCCGTAACAATCGGCGGCAGCTCTTCCCCGTACATGGAGTGGGCCTTATTGTAGCAGATCTCCCTCAGCATCTTATCGGAATCGGGAATTACGGGCGGGCACTTGTCCGGCCTTACCGGCGTAATCTTTTCTGCCATATCCGCAATCTTACAGGGATTGTCTATCACGATCTCCTTTGCTTTTGTCGAACCCAGATATTCAAACTCTTCTAACATCTCGTCGGTGGTGCGCAGATAGAGTGGCGCCTGCTCGTCCGCATCCCCGAAGCCTTTTCCTGCCATGATGATGCGCCGGTAGACTTCATCTTCCGGATCCATAAAATGCACATCGCAGGTACCTACCACCGGCTTGTTGAATCGGTCTCCCAGATCCACGATCTTCTTGTTGATCTTCTTAAGATCTTCTTCACTCTGTACATTCTCAATACGGTCGCTGGCAATCATAAATCGGTTATTTCCCAATGGCTGTATCTCCAGATAATCATAGAAATTAACGATCCTCGCGATCCGTTCTTCCGACTTTTCGTTCAGGATAGCCTGATACAGTTCTCCCGCCTCGCAGGCGCTGCCTACCATCAGTCCTTCCCTGTATTTGGACAGCTCGCTCTTGGGGATTCTGGGCCGCCTGGCATAATAATCCAGATGAGACTTGGATATCAGGGTATATAGATTCACCCGGCCTACTTCATTCAGAGCCAGTATGATCACATGGTATGTGGGAAGCTTCTTGATCGCATCCGCATTATTGCTGCCAAACTGGTTTAACCTTGCCAGATCATTGATATTGCGTTCCTTCAGCATCTCCACGAACTTCACGAAGATCTCCGCGGTGGCGCCTGCGTCGTCCACTGCCCGGTGATGGTTCTCCAGGGATATATGGAGTGCGTTGGCTACTACATTGAGTTTAAACTTCGACAATGTAGGAAGAAGGATTCTGGCCATGGCCACCGTATCCACAGAAGTAAAATTCGGCACAATATCCTGGTATCTGCAATTCTGCTCGATAAATCCCACGTCGAAAGACGCATTATGCGCTACCAGAACTGCGTCCCCAATGAATTCCAAGAATTGTGGGAGCACCGTATCAATATCCGGCGCATCCATGACCATCTGATCCGTAATGCTGGTCAGCTGGGTAATACGAAACGGGATTGGAATCTTGGGATTCACAAATGTACTAAACCGCTCTGTTATCTTCCCGTTCTCTACCTTCACTGCGCCTATCTCAATAATCTTATCCTTAATCGGACTAAAGCCCGTCGTCTCCAGATCGAATACTACATAGACATCGTCCAGGGTCTGCCCCTTTTCACCCAAGGCCACATCCGTAAGGTCATCTACCAGATAGCCTTCTACTCCGTAGATCACCTTAAAAGGATCGTCCTTATCCAGGGTCTCGATGTAATGGTTGGCGTCCGGGAATGCCTGGACTACTCCGTGGTCAGTAATGGCAATCGCCTTGTGTCCCCAGTCATGGGCACGTTTTACAAGATCCTTTACTTCCGATACGCCATCCATATCGCTCATCTTCGTATGGCAATGAAGCTCTACCCTCTTTTCCGGAGCCGTATCCTTCCTGGACTCCGTAAAATCATTAATCTTTCGGATTCCTGTGATCGACCCAATGGTAAGTTCCCCGTCAAATTTATCAATGGTGGTGACTCCCTTGATCTTAAGGAACGCGCCTTTCTTTACGTCTGCCAGAATATCCGGCAGCTGCTCGTTTCGCACAAACATCTTGACCATGATCGTATCTGTAAAGTCTGTCACCGCATACATGATGATTGTCTTCTCGTTACGGATCTCCCGGGTGTCAAAACTGATGACCTTGCCGCGGATGGTAATCTCACCCATCTCGCCAACTACCTGCTTTAGTTCTATCGTCTCATCATCAAAATCTCGTCCAAAGATCAGGTTCGGATCATTGGAATTCTTCTTATAAGAGAATCCATCCCTTCTGCCATTCCCGAAGAACGCCTTCTTTTCCTTTTTGCCCGCGCCATTTCCATTCTGGCTCTTCGTGGGCTTTGAAGAAGCGCCTTCCTTTTCATCCTGGGCCTTCTTCTTAAGTTCCTTCTCCTCCTGAACTGCTTCTGCATGTTCCAGTATGGCGTCTACTTCCTGCTTGAGTTTGACATCATTATATCTTAACTTGCTATCCTTGGGCTTCTCATATGTGACCCGTACTTCAATGGGCCTCTGGAATCTTTCCTGAAATACTTCTGCCAGATAACCGGACAGGGATTCTTTCTTCCCTTGGGCTACTATGGTGTCAGTAAGCGTCAGGCAAAGGATATTCCCCTCTTCGAACTGATACCTTGAGCCTTGGAGCATGCTGCGCTCCACCACGCTTTTTTCATTCAGTTCCAGCAGAAGGCTGTCAAAATATTCATTCATCAGGTTCTCAGGCGTATACTGCTCTGACAGTTCATACCTTTCCTTCACTTCGATCTGGATGCGGCTGCGTCCGAACAGCTGATCCTTCAGCAGCCTCTCTACTTCGTAGATACGCCTTTTCTGGATCAGATGGCGGCTATAAAGATGCACCTTGATAAAATCCCGGTCGGAATTGGTCGCAACTTTCGTTACTTCCACGCCTTCAAACAGCATGCGGATATCTTCATTTACTTTTAATGTTGGAAATACTTCAAAGAACGGCTTACTCATTCCAGCGCACCAACTCCTGTCTCAACGTTTCTAACAATTGATCCTCTTTTACTTTCTTTACGACCTGTCCCTTTTTGATCAGCAGGCCTTCTCCTATGCCGCCGGCTATACCGATATCCGCCTCCTTGGCTTCTCCTGGCCCGTTGACAACGCAGCCCATTACCGCCACTTTGATATCCAGCGGAATATCCGCCGCCATCTGCTCTACCTGGTTTGCCAGCCCGATCAGGTCGATCTTAGTCCTGCCGCAAGTCGGGCAGGATACCACTTCGATGCCGCCTTTTCTAAGGCCCAGCGTCTTAAGTATCAGTTTGGCAGACTTGATCTCTTCAACTGGATCTCCGGTTAAGGATACCCGGATGGTATCTCCGATTCCCTGGTTCAGTATCAGCCCCAGGCCTATGGAAGACTTGATGTTGCCTGCCAGCAGGGTCCCTGACTCTGTGATCCCTACGTGCAGCGGATACTGACACCTATCTGCAATTAATTCATGGGCTTTGACGCACATCATAACATCGGAAGACTTGATGCTTACCACCAGATTGTCATATCCCATCTCTTCTATCATGTGCACCTTGTCCATGGCGCTCTCAACCAGGCCTTCCGCCGTCACGCCTTTATACTTTTCTACCAGAGGCTTCTCAAGAGAGCCGCTGTTTACGCCGACGCGGACAGGCACCTGGTGTTCCTTTGCCTTATCCACCACTGCCTGTACGCGTTCTCTGGCCCCGATATTTCCAGGGTTGATCCTGATCTTGTCTGCGCCATTCTCAATTGCCGCAATTGCCAGGCGGTAGTCAAAATGAATATCCGCCACCAGCGGAATATGAATCTTCTTCTTGATCTTTGCAAGCGCCTGCGCTGCCTCCATCGTCGGAACCGCGCAGCGGATAATCTGGCATCCCGCCCTCTCCAGTTCAAGAATCTGGGCCACCGTCGCCTCCACATCCTCCGTCCTGGTATTCGTCATAGACTGGATGGCAACCGGGCTCCCCCCGCCTATGCACACATCTCCTATCCAAACCTTTTTCGTCTTGTCTCTAAACATTGGCTTTATCCTTTCCATAATACAGTATCCTGCGAACAGTAGAACCCCTCTATCGGTCACCTTGTCTGATCGGTGTCTCAAATAGAGGGGCATATCATTGCTATTCTTTTATAAAGGTCATCTGTTCTCCATATTCGCGTTCTGTCAGTGTCAATTGCTCCTGATCCACGCTGTAGTCAAATGTCGTAGTCACGGAATCCAGGGCATTCTTCAAGTCCTCCTGCGTATACTTTCCATCAGACTTTTCTGCAATTTTCTTAAATTCCGACTCATCCGCCTTAATTGTAATGGTCTTTTCTTCTTTGTCCATCGTATAATTCAACTTCACGCCCACGCTGACATCTTCAGCAACCTCCGGAACACTCACGTCGATCGTTCCATTGCTCTTTATTGACAGCCTAAGACTTCTGTCTTCGTCCACCCATGTTCCTTCCAGCGGATTGGCTGTGAAGAGTTTTGTCAGAAGAAAAATCGCTATAACTATAATCAGGACAGATGAGACAAGTGTGACAATCCTCCAGATCTTACTTCTTTTCGCTTCATCATTCTTCGCTATTATCATCTATCCAGTTCCTTTCGAGTCTTACATTATTTGCTTCACTTTAAATTATATGTTCTTTGCCCTCTGGTGTCAACGGGGTACTTCCCATTACTCATCTATGTCTACCAGCAGGTAGAATCCTTTCTCTGTCTTCTCGATCTTTCTGATCCTTCCTTTGCGGGATTTGATTCTCTGGCTGGTCCGGTATATTCCGGACATGGCAATCGAAGGTTCAACCAGATATGTATACTGTCCTGTCACGGCACTCCGCTCGCTGATTTCTACTTCCTGTCCCTCTTTAACCAAGCCTTCTCTCTCCATTTTGAATCTTTCCTGCCTCATTTATTGCCTATTCCTTTCTATTTCTTTACTTTTGCTCAACATTGTTCCACTTTGCAACCTAACGCAACACTTTGTTGATATTCGGCACTTTTTATGTTCTTTACTGCAACAATTGATAAAATTAACAAAAAAACTAAGGAGGTGCCGGCCATGTCTTTTTCCAAAAAGTTAAAAACGTTACGTCTAGAAAACGAAATGACACAAGACTATGTTGCTAGCCGCTTGAACGTCGCACGTTCAACCATAGCCGGATATGAGACGAAGAACCGACAGCCATCGCATGAGAAACTGGCAGCCCTTGCCAATCTCTTCCACGTAACAATCGACTATCTCCTGGAAGATGACGAGGTCATCCACATGGCTTTGGTGCAGAATGATAATCTGCCTCCCATGGAACAGAACCTCCTGTATAAGTATAAGATGCTTTCTTCCCGTTCCCAGAAAGATCTGCTGGAATATATTCATCTTCTAGAATTACGTGACCGAGAACAAGAAGCCACCTAACATCTCATCTATTCTTTCACAAATCTGCGGTATATATACTCGTTAGCCTCCTGCTCCTGGCTGTCATCCAATGGTAAAAGCGTCATCGGCCCATACTTTCTCTCCAATGCTCTCTGAATCAGGTAATCACAGATCTGCGGATTTTTGGGAAGCAATGGGCCGTGCAGGTAAGTACCTATCACATTCTTATATACCACTCCCTCATATCCGCTTTTCCCATCATTGCCGGAACCATATAATACTTTGCCAAACGGCTTGTTATCATTAATGTAGGTTCGCCCGCCGTGATTCTCAAATCCAACTATCGGCATATCCGCTAACTCGCTTTGAAGCACAATATTGTCAATCAGCCTTCCTTCCTCCTGCTCAGTATAGATATCCACCAGGTTCAAACCTTCTATCATGCCGTCATCCGTCTTATAGTATCTTCCCAGCAGCTGGTATCCGCCGCATACGGCAATAACGACTCCATTATCTTCTACATACTCTTGAAACTGTTTCTGTATCTTCAGGAGATTCTGGCATACGATCGCCTGCTCCCTGTCTGAGCCGCCGCCAAGCAGCACAATATCCAGTCCGCAAAAATCAATCTCATCGCCCGTATTGAATTCGATCGTCTCCGCCTCAATGCCCCGCCACTGGCAGCGCTTCATCATGCAGGCGATATTGCCTCTATCCCCATACAGGTTCAGAAGGTCAGGATAGAGATGCCCGATCGTTATCTTCATGTCTGTCGTATCCATCACTTCTCCCCCTCCAATCTCTTTAATACATTCCGGGTGCTAAATAACGCGGTATAGTTCACAAGAACATACAGGTTGCCGCATCCATCTTCTATGCGCCCGCGGACAGCCTTTTCTACGTCTGCCTCAAGCGCGGTCGGGATGTCTACATATTTCAAGCGTAGCCGCATGTCCTGGCACCGGATTCCGCTGACTGTGATGGAACTTATGCTGTCATTCTTAAACCGGTCAAAGTCCACATCCCACAGCCAGGATATATCGGTTCCGTCCTGCGCGTTATCATTGATTACGATAATAATATCCTTGAGAGCCTCATCCTGCATCACGGCAGATATGTTCTGGTTAAAGCCTGCCGGATTCTTGGCAAGATTCAGCAGTATCTTCGTATCTTTTACCTGGAACTGCTCCATACGTCCGTTCTCTGGATTGAATCTTAACAGCATCTCATTGAAGTGTTCCAGTGCAAGGCCGCCTGTCCTGGCTGCCGCATATGCCGCCAGTATGTTATAAACATTATAGAACCCCTTGTAATTCGCCTCAATCCTTCGTCCTTCCACCGTAAACGCCAATCTGGTGCCAACTTCAACTTCCGAAGCGTCAAAGTCTATCTGCGGACGCTTAAAATCACACCCGGTGCAGGCATAATCGCCCAACTGGCTGTAATGGTAGAAACGATATTGAAGAGGCGCGCCGCAGCGCTTGCAAAAGCGCCCTTCCCGGATCTCTCTGGAATCCTCATCTTCAACCACCTTCTCGCTGATGCCATAAGTGATATAAGGATTGCCGCTGTCCATCGCCAGATATGCGGACAGGGCGTCGTCTCCATTGACAATCACCTTCATATCCGGAGCATCCTGCATGACGCCTTTCAGGATATTCATAGTAATATCAATCTCCCCATACCTGTCCAGCTGGTCTCTGAATAGATTGGCCAGCACCATATAATCCGGCTTAAAGTGGGGAAAAACCCTTCTGGTGGATGCCTCGTCTACCTCGATGCAGGCATAGTCAGCATGAAGGCTTCCTCCGTTCCCGGCCCCCAGCACAAAAGCCGCAACCACGCCGTTGAGCATGTTGGAGCCTGTGTGGTTGCAGATGACGCGGTATCCTTCAGCTTCTATGGCTGCGCAAAGCATATTGTTGGTGGTCGTCTTTCCATTGGTGCCGCAGACGATAAAGATATCCTTCTTTACCTGTCCTGCCAGTTCTTTCAGTATAGTTGGGCATATCTTTAAAGCGATTTTTCCTGCCCATGTCACACCTTGGCGATGGAATACATGGACGCTGATTTTCTCGGTAATCTTGGCCGCCCAAATGGCCAGCATTCTGCGTAGTCTCATATTTTTATTTTTCCTCGATTAATTTTGTTATATTTTCCGGCTCCGGCATAGAGCGGATCGCGCCTTTCTTCATGGTGATAAGCGCCGCTCCTGCATTCGCGTAAGTCAGCATATCCCCAAGGATCTCTTCTGTGAGCCCTTCCAGCCCATGGGTCAGAAGCCCGTGAATAGAACAGCCACAGAACGTATCCCCGGCGCCGGTGGTCTCAATGGCCTTTACCTGGAATCCCTTTCTCTCCACCCGTATATCCTTGTAATATGCACGGCTTCCATCCTTTCCCATGGTCAGGAAGATAAGGGGAATGTTGTATTTGTCCTGAAGATAGCAGATTCCTTCATCGTAATCTTCCTTGCCTGATACGAACTGGATCTCGTTGTCAGAGATCTTCAGCATATCACAGTATTGGAATCCATACTCCATCTGCTTCTTGGCCTCGTCCAGGGAATTCCAAAGCGGAGGGCGCAAGTTCGGATCAAAGGTGATCAGGCAGCCTGCTTCTTTTGCTACCTCCAGCGCTTTCTTTGTCGCAGACCTAACAGGCTCGTCTGTCATAGAAAGGGTTCCGAAATGGAAGATCCTGGACTGGCGGATCAAGTCATAATCCACCTCCTCTTCTGTCAGCATCATATCTGCCCCTGGCTTGCGGTAGAAAGAAAACTCCCTGTCCCCATCCGGGAAAGTATGTACAAACGCCAGCGTCGTATGAATCTCCTTGTCCAGAATCAGCCCCTTGGTCTCTATTCCCAGTTCATCAATCGTTCCTTTTAGAAGGCGTCCGAACTGATCCTCACCCACCTTGCCGATAAAGGCGGTCTTACGTCCTAATTTATTGAGCATCGCCAGTACATTGCATGGCGCGCCTCCCGGACATGCCTCAAACAGATGATTCCCCTGCTCGCTTTGTCCATTCAATGTAAAGTCAATCAACATCTCGCCCATTGCAGTTACATCATATAATCTTTCCATACCCTATACTCCTTATCCAAACATTTTTAAACATTTTACCACACTATGAGTAATTTTTAAAGTGCCCGAAAATGCGTTGCAAAGTTCCTGGCGCATTCGCCAAATAGCAAAAGAGAAGCCAACGCTTCTCTTTTATATTTCCAATTTCTATGGGATCACATGGACACCGCCCAGGATAACATAGGATATGAACCACATGATGACAGTTGCTATACAGATTCCAAGTATCACTGCCGGAAATGCCTTCTTAAACTTCACGCCAAGGAGGGCTGCGATCAGGGATCCTGTCCAGGCCCCTGTCCCGGGCAGTGGGATTCCAACAAACAGCACCAGTCCCCAGAACTCGTATTTCTCTATCTTATCGCTCTTACTCATTGCCTTTGCCTCCAGTTTATCTACCATCGGCTTAAATGTCTTCGTCCCCTTCATCCATTTAAAGATGGGAGTGATCAAGAGCAGGATAAACGGCACCGGAATAATGTTGCCGATAATACATAGCGGAATTGCCGTCGATACCGGCACGCCAAGCAATGGGCCTGCCACAAGCAGGCCGCCTCGAAGTTCCAGGATCGGTATCATGGATATGATAAATACGATCGCTTCCTTTCCAACACTTCCGCCAAGGGCATCGATAATGCTTTGCACTAAAGTTTCAGTCATAGAATTCTCCTTTATTTGTTCATATATTTTCTAAGAAAAGCAAACAAGGCTTCCATCTCTTCCCTGGTTCCTATCGTTATCCGCATATACTGCTTGATCCGTTTGCTTCCCCAATAGCGGACATAGATATCGTTCGCTTTTAATGCTTCAAACATTTCCTTTGCATCATATTCCGGATGCATGGCAAATATGAAGTTTGCCTGAGATTCCAGGCACTTAAAACCAAGTTTCTCCAGTTCTTCCTTTGCCCATTCCCTAGTCCTAATGATCTTTTGGATTCCTTCTTCAAAATACCGGACATCCTTGACTGCCTCGACTCCGCAGGCCAGCGATGTCTGGTTCATCGTATAAGAATTAAAGGAATATTTCGCATCATTGAGATATTGGATCAGCACCGGATTGCCGATAGCATATCCGATCCGCATCCCAGCCATGGAGCGGGCTTTTGAAAATGTCTGCACGACCAGGAGATTCTCATACTTATCAATCAATTCCAGTGCGGACCGTCCGGCAAAGTCGATATATGCCTCATCCACAATGACGATGACATCCTGGTTATGGGCGATGATATCCTCCACCACATCCAGTTCTTCATAGATGGCGGTTGGGGCGTTGGGATTCGGGAAGATTACTCCCCCGTTCTCCTTATAATAATCCTCTTTCACTATATGGAAGTCCTCATCCAGTTCCTGGCATTCGTACGGAATCCGGTATAATTTTGCCCATACCTTGTAAAAGGAATAGGTAACGTCAGGAAACAGCAGCGGCTTCTTGGAATTAAAAAATGTCAGGAAGCACATGGACAGCACGTCATCTGACCCCACTCCTACAAATACCTGATCAGGCTGCACCTGGTAGAATCTGGCAAGTTCCTCCACCAGAGGCGTCGCTGCCGGATCCGGATACAGGCGGAGCCGGTCAGTCTCCATCCCTTTTAAGGCTTTCGCAACCCCGGGTGCCGGAGGATATGGATTTTCGTTGGTGTTCAGCTTAATCACCTTGCGCTGGGGCTGCTCCCCGGGAACGTAAGGCTCAACTTTTCGTATGTTCTTTTCAAATGCCTTCATGACTCATCCCTCTAGAAATACTCTTTTGCCAGTTCCTTAAACTTTGGAAGGGCGTTTACGATCGTGCCGTAGGATACGCAGTACGCAATTCTCACATATCCGGGACACGCAAAGGAACTTCCCGGCACGATCAGGATATTATACTTCTTGGCAGCCGCGCAGAACTCCTTTTCATCCGCAACCGGAGACTTTACGAACAGATAGAATGCCCCCTGAGGCTTGATGCATTCAAATCCGCACTCCTTCAGGCCATTGTACAGAGCCTCCCTGTTCCTGTCATAGTAAGAGAGATCCGTCTTCTCATTGATGCACTTCGCCACCACCTTCTGCTGCAGGGTCGGCGCGTTTACAAACCCAAGGATGCGGGTGGCAACGCCTGCCGCGGACAGTATCGTCTCGCTGTCTTCCACTTCGTCCGGGATGACCAGATATCCGATACGCTCTCCCGGAAGCGACAGGGACTTGCTGTAAGAATAGCCTACGATCGTATTGTCATAATACTTTGTAAGGTAAGGAACCTCTGTCCCGTCATAGACAAGTTCGCGGTAAGGCTCATCTGCGATGAGATAAATATCTGTGCCGTACTCTTTCTGCTTTGCCTCCATGATAGCAGCCATCTTCTTAATGGTTTCTTCGGAATAAACTACGCCGGTAGGGTTGTTTGGCGTATTCACGATGACAGCCTTGGTCTTTGGCGTGATCTTTATTTCGAACTCGTCCAGCTTCGGCTGAAAATCCGTCGTATTCGGAGAGATCTCTACGATCACCCCGTCATAATTATTGGTATAAGAACGGTATTCTCCAAAATATGGAGCAAATGCGATTACTTCATCCCCCGGATTCAGCAAGGTCTTAAGTATTACATTCAGGCCTCCTGCGGCGCCAACTGTCATCACGATATTCTTGCCCTCAAAACTAGTACCAAAGCGTTCGTTCAGCGACTCCGCCACAGTCTCCCTCACGTCTGCATAGCCGGCGTTGCTGTTCGTATAGCCATGAAGCACGACCGGATCATCTTCATCCAGCAATTCGATAATGGCCTTTTTCACCGCTTCCGGAGCAGCCACATTCGGATTGCCCAGGCTGAAGTCATATACATTTTCCGCTCCATAGATGCCCGCAAGACGATTGCCTTCTTCGAACATTGCCCGGATGGCGGAACTATTTGCTACCATGTTCTTCATTTTCTCTGCTATCATAATCTTTTCTCCTTTCTCTATTCTCTATGCACGCTCAGTTACTCTTCCTTTTTCGACCATGAAAACCGGACGGTAGGATAATTTGGCCTTTCTAAGGCCTTCCGCACCTGTATCTTCTTCCCGGTTCACATACGTATATTCCTGGCACTCATGTTCCACAAACTGCTGGTTGATCATAGGATATGCGCCCTGGATCTCGGCAAATGCTTTCTCGATATGGACCACAAACGTATCGGAACAGACCGGCTCCCCAAGTGTGAAAGCTATGATCTCTCCATCTACCTTAAGAATGCCTCCTACAAGTTCCAATTCTTCAAACAGACGAAGCGCGTTCAGCGTTACGCAGATTTCGCCTCTTTTCTCAGGATCATCCTCGCACCCGTTCTGGTTGCGCCACTTAAGAGCCATCTGGAAGCAATCTTCCAGATTCTCCTTGGTCACGCTCTCATAGGACCAGCGTCCCTCATACATCGTCTTGAATTTATTGATGTGGTTCCTCTTTCCGTGCAGTTTCTTGCCGGAGAGCGTTGCCAGTTTCTCTGCCTCATACACGTAGTCCGCCAGATCCCTATTATACTCGATCTGGAATCTTCCCGGATACCATTCTTCCAGCATATCAAAATTATCCGGCGTTACATTATACATCTGGAAGGAAACGCCCCTTTCCTTACTGTACTCCATAAGTACTTCCAGCGCCTTTTTCACATTTTCCGGTTCTCCGGCCGGGTAGGCAAATGCCAGATGATTCTCATCCTCGCTTTTGAATACCAGCGCGTCCTCCACAATTGCCCACTTGACAGGATACTGCCTAGACCACAAATACACATTGGCAAATGTCCTCTCGCAGCTTCTGCTGGTATGGTGCTTAAAATAATGAGAAATAACTTCCTTATCTTCTAATTCTGCTCGTTTAAACTGTATTTCCTTCATATTTTACCTTCTTTGAATCTTTCCAATTTTCTCTCATGGCCTTTTCCTGTCTTGCCTTACTCATTCATATTTGCAAGTTTTGCTGCCTGGTCTGCTGCGATGCAGGCATCAATAATCTCCTGGATGTCACCGTTCATGATCTTATCCAGTTTATATAATGTCAGGCCGATACGGTGATCCGTCACGCGTCCCTGCGGGAAATTGTAAGTACGGATCTTTTCAGAACGGTCTCCGGTACCAATCTGGCTCTTTCTCGCCTCAGCTTCTGCGTCATGGCGCTTCTGGCATTCCATATCATACAGTTTTGCCCGGAGAAGGGCGAATGCCTTTTCCTTATTCTGCAGCTGGGATTTCTCCGTCTGGCTGTAGATCACGATTCCTGTTGGATAATGGGTCAGGCGCACTGCCGAATCTGTCGTATTGACGCACTGTCCGCCGTTGCCGGATGCCCGCATGACGTCGATGCGGATATCTTTTTCATCAATCTGGATATCTACATCCTCCGCTTCCGGCATGACAGCAACCGTAATCGTGGAAGTATGGATACGTCCGCCGGACTCTGTCTCGGGCACCCGCTGCACCCGATGTACCCCGGATTCGTATTTCATCACGGAATATGCTCCCTTTCCGTTAATCATGAAAGTCACATTCTTCATGCCGCCTATACCGATCTCTTCGCATTCCACCAGTTCTACCTTCCATCGCTGGCTCTCTGCATAGTGAAGATACATGCGGTAGATCTCGGCCGCGAACAAGGCCGCCTCATCCCCGCCGGCGCCGGCACGGATCTCGACTATGACATTCTTATCATCATTGGGGTCCTTGGGCAGAAGCAGAATCTTAAGTTCATGCTCTAATTCCTCAACCCTTGCTTTTGAGTCATTCAGTTCTTCCTTGGCGAGTTCCCTCATCTCTTCATCGGACTCTTCCTCCAGCATCTGAAGGCTGTCCTCGATCGCCTGCTTGCAGGCCTTATATTCCTTATATGCCTCAACAATAGGAGTCAGTTCATTCTGTTCTTTCATAAGCTTGCGGAACCGGTTCTGGTCATTAGCCACATTCGGCTCTTGCAGTTCGCTAAGTACCTCTTCCAAACGAATGAGCAAATCCTCTAATTTGTCAAACATACCATTTCCTCCTTAACATTTCTCTAACAGTTATTCTCCATTGTACATGCCTGAAACCACACGGTCAAGACCTGCCAAATCCTTTTTTACCAGTATATTCCTATATCCCTGCTTCTCCATAAGGCAGGCCACTTCATTTCCCTGATCGTACCCGATCTCGAACATCAGATATCCTTCCGGCCTGAGATAACGTATGCCTGCTTTGATGATCTCCCTGTAAAAATACAGCCCGTCTTCCTTGCCGTCAAGGGCAATGAAGGGATCGTAAAGCCTTACTTCCTCCTGGAGTCCCTCGATAACCGACGTAGGGATATAGGGAGGATTGGATACGATCAGGTCGTATCTTCCACTGATATGCTCAAACAGGCTGCTTCTTATAAACGCTGCATTGACCTCCAGCCTGCAGGCATTCTTCCTGGCCACTTCCAGCGCATCTTCGGATATATCGCTTCCGGTTCCATAAAGCCCCTTGCACATCTTCATCAGGCTTATCAGGATACACCCGGATCCGGTGCATAGATCCAGTACCTGCATGCCGGGCTTTAATACCTTGAGCGCTTCTTCAACCAGCGTCTCCGTATCCTGCCTTGGGATCAGCACATGCTCATCCACATAGAAGGGATAGCCCATGAATGCCTGTTCCTTCGTAATATGCTGCAATGGAATCCGGCTCTTGCGGATCTCTATATACCCAAGATACCGGGCCGCCTCTTCTTCCTTTATCTCTTTATCCGGGTCGCCATAATAGGAAGCCTTGGAGATTCCAGTCGCAAATTCCAGCAGATACCACGCATCCAGCGCTGCCTCCCGGATGCCTGCCTCTTTAAGCATGGAAGTCCCTTCCCTATAAATCTGCTGAAATGTCAAAGTTCTCTTCTTCATATGCTCTCCAATCAAATACTGCCTCCACGGCCTGGATGGCCACTTCGATCATGCCCTCATCCGGCTCTTTGGTGGTCAGTTTTTGAATTGCCAGCCCTGGCTTGCTAAACAGATTGATCAGCGCGTTATCGCTGCTCCCGGCGAGTTTGAGTATCTCATAGGAGATTCCGGCAATCACCGGAAGAAGGACAATCCTGACTGCCACCCGCATGAGGGGCGACTCCACTTGTACAAGCAGCAAAAGGATAATGCTGATTGCAAGGACAAAGAACAAGAAACTGGTCCCGCAGCGCTTATGCTGCCTGGAACTGATCCTTACATTTTCCACCGTCAGAGGCAGTCCATGCTCGATACAGTTGATACACTTATGCTCTGCCCCATGGTACATGAATGTCCTCTGGATATCTTCCATCCTTGATATCAGAAGCACATACAGTATGAATATCCCGATTCTCACAAAGCCTTCGATCACTGTGCGAATGTGATAAGATGGAATGAGCGGCTTAAGAAACGAGGATAGAACGTAAGGCAGCACCATGAAGATGGCTACCGCTGCTACCACGGAAAATGCCACTGTTCCGCCCATCAGCCATTTCTCCTGCTTCTCCTTCTTCAAAGTCTCTGCTTCCGTAAATTTTTCCTGCTCTTCTTCCTCATAAAAACTGGCTGAGTAAGTCAAGGTCTTAATGCCAAGCACCATAGAATCTATAAAATTAAATATTCCCCTGATAAACGGAATCATAGTCAGTTTCTTCCACTTTCCCACAATGCTGTGGTACTCATCCTTCTGCACGATAATCTCCCCGTCCGGCTTGCGTACTGCAACGGAGTAGGCATCTTTGTGCTTCATCATGATTCCCTCTAAGACGGCCTGTCCGCCAATATTTGATGACTTCATATAGAACTCCTCTGCAACATAAAAGGGTTGAGATTATACAACCTCAACCCGATACTTGTGAAACTATTTGTCCATTCCGTATTTCTTATTGAACTTATCAACACGGCCACGAGCCTGAGCAGCTTTCTGCTGTCCTGTATAGAACGGATGGCATTTGGAACAGATTTCTACGTGGATGTCTTCGCTTGTAGATCCTGTTACGAATGTGTTGCCACAGTTACAAGTTACTGTTGCCTGATGATATGCTGGATGTATTCCTTCTTTCATGATTTTCACCTCTTCTTTATTTTGTCACATGCACGATGTGCGATAAATGTTCGTTATCTAAACAGCGTTGTTATTGTATCATAAAAGCGCGGCCTTGTCTAGATAAATTTTGTCTTTTTTACTAATTGTATCAGGTCCTCATTATTGCGGGTCCGGGTAAACATATTCAGGATATTGTCCACGGCTTCATCCGCGCGCATACCATTCAGCGCCCGGCGCATGGTCTCCACTGCCTCCTGTTCTTCCCTGCTAAGCAGCAGGTCCTCTCTTCTGGTTCCTGACTTGGGTATATCAATTGCAGGGAACACCCTCTTTTCAGACAATTTACGGTCCAGCACCAGTTCCATATTGCCCGTTCCTTTAAACTCCTCATACACTACATCGTCCATCTTGCTGCCGGTATCAACCAGCGCAGTTGCCAATATGGTAAGGCTTCCGCCCTCGCGCATATTTCTTGCCGCTCCAAAGAACCGCTTCGGCATATGGAGGGCCGCAGGATCAAGACCGCCGGACAAGGTTCTTCCTGATGGCGGTACCGTCAGGTTGTAAGCCCTTGCAAGCCTGGTAATGCTGTCCAAAAGGATCATGACGTCTTTTTTGTGCTCTACCAGGCGCTTCGCCCGCTCGATCACCATCTCTGACACTCTTTTATGATGTTCCGGAAGTTCATCAAACGTAGAATAGATGACTTCCACATTCTCTCCCTCAATGGCTTCTTTAATATCCGTAACTTCTTCCGGCCGCTCGTCAATCAGAAGGATCAGCAGATGAATCTCCGGATTGTTCTGACGGACAGACAGGGCTACCTGCTTAAGCAACGTCGTCTTTCCGGCCTTTGGCGGGGATACGATCATTCCCCTCTGTCCCTTTCCGATCGGCGACAGGAGGTCAACGATCCGCATGGCGGTGCTTGTCCTTCCACACTCCAGCCGCAGCCTTTCATCCGGGAAGATCGGGGTCATATCTTCAAAATTGGTTCGGCGCATGGCCTTCATCGGGTCCATCTCATTGATCCTGGTCAGATAGAGCAGGGCGCTGAACTTCTCCTGCTGCGTCTTAATCCTGGTATGGCCTTCCAGGATGTCTCCCGTCTTAAGGTTGAACTTGCGTATCTGGGATGGGGATACATAGACGTCATTCTCTCCCGGCAGATAGTTAGCGCTTCTGATGAATCCATATCCGTCCGGAAGCACTTCCAGGATGCCATGGGCGATCACTCCGCTGTCCAGCCTGTCAATGTCATGGATCTCCTTATCTCCGGTATTGGCAGACATCTCTTTTACCGTCTCCTTGGAAGCCTGCTTTTCCTTCTCATCTTCTTCCAGCATGCGCTCAATAAGCTCTGCCTTCTTCATCGTAGATATGCCTTTGAGCCTTCTTGCTTTTGCAAGATCTTTTAACGTAGCTAAAGGCAGTGATTCATACTTTTCTCTCATCATCATTTATTCCTTTCATATTCACCAAAATTATCTATATCGGGAACACCAGTCTGACTTGACTCATCTGAAATATGAAAGTATTATACTACAATAATCTTGATTTTAAAAGTATTTCTTTATAATTCGCCTCTTTTTAAACCATGTTATATCCGAGTTTTTATGACAAAATACAAAAAATCGCGACATAATCCCGGGTTTTCCCGTTTCCGCCGCCCCCCCTTTTCTTATCCTGCCCCTCCTCAAAACTTTCCCGAAACTTTATTGATTTGAGGCTAAAGGAATGCTATTATAAAAAATACGGACTTATAAAACTTATTAATAAGAAGAAAATAAAAGAGGTGGTAATCCTATGACAACAAATGAAAAAGCACTGAAAATGCATGAGGAATGGCATGGAAAGATCGAAACGACCGCAAAATCCCATGTGCATTCCCGCGAGGATCTGTCTATTGCCTACACTCCTGGCGTTGCGGAACCCTGCAAGGCCATTGCCAACAATAAAGAGGCTGCTTATACCTATACCATAAAGTCAAACACGGTAGCCGTCGTCTCCGATGGGAGCGCGGTGCTCGGACTTGGCAACATCGGCGCGCATGCCGCTATGCCGGTCATGGAAGGAAAGGCCGTACTGTTTAAAGAATTTGGCGGCGTTAATGCGTTTCCTATCTGCCTGGACACCCAGGATACGGAAGAGATCATCCGCACGGTCGTCAACATCGCCCCCGCGTTCGGCGGCATCAATCTGGAAGACATCAGCGCTCCCCGCTGCTTCGAGATTGAAGAGCGTCTAAAAGAACTGCTGGATATCCCCGTCTTTCATGATGACCAGCACGGCACGGCCATCGTCGTTCTTGCGGGCATCATCAATGCCATGAAGGTCACAGGCAAGAACAAAGAAGAGGCCAAGGTCGTGGTAAATGGCGCCGGTTCCGCAGGAGTCGCCATCACCAGGCTGCTTCTTACTTACGGCTTCAGGCATATCACTATGTGCGATATCAATGGAATCCTCAGCAAGGAGTCCCCGCATCTGAACTGGATGCAGGAAAAGATGGTGGAGGTAACCAATCTGGAAGGCAGGAAGGGTACTCTCAGCGACGCCTTGGAAGGTGCCGACATCTTCGTGGGCGTCTCCGCCCCCAACATTGTCACCAAGGAGATGGTGGCTTCCATGAATAAGGATTCCATTCTTTTTGCCATGGCCAATCCCGTTCCGGAGATCATGCCGGATCTTGCCAAAGAAGCCGGTGCAAAAGTTGTGGGAACGGGTCGTTCCGACTTCCCGAACCAGGTCAACAATGTAGTGGCATTCCCCGGAATCTTTAAGGGTGCTCTGGAAGGACGCGCCACCAGGATCACAGAAGAGATGAAGCTGGCTACCGCAAAGGCGATTGCGGGGCTGATTCCAAAAGACGAGCTAAACGAAGACAACATTCTGCCGGAAGCCTTTGATCCGCGCGTTGCAGATGTTGTCAGCCAGGCAGTAAAGGAACTGATTTAGTATGGTCAAACGCTGGGGTGATAAGAGATACTACTCTCTGGATCATTACCTTAAGAATACTTATGGAGAAAAACTATATAAGATCTCTCTGGACGGAGGCATGACCTGCCCTAACCGTGACGGCACGCTGGGACGCCGGGGCTGCGTATTCTGCAGCGCCGGCGGTTCTGGCGATTTTGCATCTGACCGCAAGTTATCCATTACGGAACAGATCGAGCAGGGAAAAAGGCAGGTTGCCGCCAAACATCCAGGCACCTCCTATATTGCCTACTTCCAGGCATACACCAACACTTATGCGCCAATTGCCTATTTACGCGATATGTTCATGGAGGCTATCAGGCATCCCGAGGTAAAGATACTCTCCATTGCCACAAGGCCGGATTGCCTTGGAGAGGATGTGCTTAAGCTTCTGGATGAACTAAACCAGATCAAGCCTGTCTGGATTGAATTAGGCCTCCAGACAATCCATCCTGATACAGCCCGCTTCATCCGCAGAGGATATGATCTTTCGGTATTTGAGCAGGCCGTATCCCGCCTGCGTCTGCTGAACATTGACGTAATTGTCCATACAATCCTGTGCCTTCCCGGCGAAGATATGGAAATGATGCTGCGCACGGTGCGGTATCTGAACTGCCAGAACATACAAGGCATGAAGTTCCAGCTGCTGCACATACTAAAGAATACGGACCTTGCAGGCTATTATGAAAAGCATCCATTCTACCTCCCTTCCATGGAAGAGTATTTTGGAATCCTAGGCCAATGCCTGTGTGCTCTTAGCCCGGATATCGTCATACACCGGCTGACCGGAGACGGTCCCAAGTCACTCCTGATAGCCCCCTTATGGACAGGGAATAAGCGCCAGGTATTGAACCAGATGCAGGCATACTTAAAAAAGCAGGACATCTGGCAAGGAAAGGAGTTGTAACAATGGCCAAATCTTTTACATTATACAAACTAATCATACTCTATATGCTGAACAAGGTAGACTTCCCCCTGACCAATTCCCAGATATCGGAATTTATCCTGGATGAGGGCTATACTACCTACTTTAAGCTCCAGCAGGCAATATCAGAACTGATCGGCTCCGGCTTCATTCATGAAGAATCCACCCACAGCCGTACCTTCTACCACCTCACGGAAGAAGGGGCACAGACGATACATTTCTTCAAAAATGATATCTCTCCTGCTATTCAGGAAGATATCGATACTTTCCTGAAGGAAAAGCAATATGAATTGAAAAATGAAGTGGCCGTCAAGTCAGACTATTACCGGAATTCCAACATGGAATATTCTGTCCGCTGCCAGGTCATTGAGCATGATACTCCTCTGATCGATCTGACGCTGTCTGTTCCCACACAGGCCGAGGCTGAGACGATCGCCAACAACTGGGCGAAAAAGAATCAGGAAGTTTATGCCTTGATCATGTCTAATCTACTTTGAAAGTCAAGCAGCGAGGTATTATTATGAAATTAAAAAAAATGGCTGAACTCTATATCAGTTTCTTTAAAATTGGCGGCCTTACGTTCGGAGGAGGGCTTGCCATGCTTCCCATGCTCCAGAGGGAAGTGGTGGAAGCCAGAAAATGGTGTACCGACGAGGAACTGCTGGATATGTACGCGATCGGGCAGTGCACGCCCGGCATTATCGCCGTCAATACTGCCACCTATGTGGGCTACAGGCAGGCTGGATTCCTGGGCGGCGTATTTGGCACCTTAGGCGTCATCTCTCCCTCCATTATCATCATCTGCCTGGCAGCATCCATCTTGCAGAACTTCATCCATCTTCCTGTCGTCCTTCATGCTCTGGCAGGCATTCGGATCATCGTCTGCGCGCTGATGCTGAATACCGTAGTCACCATGGCAAAGAAAGGAATCGTGGATAAGCTGGGCGCTCTGCTATTTGTCGCAGCATTTCTGCTGGCATGCTTCACTCCCGTTCCTACCGCCGCCATCGTCATCCTGGCGGGAATCGCGGGAGTCGTCATCAAAAAGATTGGGGGGCGGAAAGAATCATGATTTATCTGACACTGGCATTTGAATTCTTTAAAATCGGCCTGTTCTCCATTGGAGGCGGCATGGCCACCCTTCCATTCCTTATGGACCTGACCACAAAATACAACTGGTACACTGCCAGCGATCTGGCCAACATGGTGGCAATCAGCGAGAGCACTCCCGGCCCGGTGGGCATCAACATGGCTACCTTTGCCGGATACAGCGTAGCCGGAATCCCAGGCGCGCTGGTGGCAACCCTGGCGCTGACGGCGCCTGCTCTGATTATTATCGTGATCATCGCAAGGTTCCTGGAGAATTTCAGCGAGAATCCTACGGTAAAGGCCGTATTCTATGGCATCCGCCCTACCGTGGCCGCCTTGATTGGCTACGCGGTATGGGAACTGTTAAAGATCGCCCTGGTATCTACCGTGAATGGTTCTTTGCATATCAACGTAACTAGCGTCGTCATATGCCTTGGAACCTTCCTGCTCCTACAGGTAAAGAAACTGGGAAAACTGCATCCCATTTTGTGGATCCTGGCCGGAGCAGTCATTGGAATCGTTCTGAAAATTTAAATATAGGCAAAAAGAGCCGCCCAACTATCAGCCCTCCAGGGCTCCGCCGGCAATCGCCCAAAGGTACAGGCTTGCCACCGACCCATATGGGCTGTATCTCTTTCGGTACTTCTCAAACAGATTTTTATCCATCTTCCGGTGATGGTACAGAATCTGCATTCCTTTCAGAATCGCGCCGTCTCCATAACTAAGCACGTCAGGCCTCTGCATGCAGAAGATGAGAAGCATCTCGGCGGTCCATACGCCAATCCCCCTCAAGGATGACAGGGTCTTGATCACCTTCTGGTCATCCATCTGGCACAACTCCTCCAAATCCAGTTCTCCCTGACAGACTTTTTCGGCAAAATTCCGGATATACTCAGCCTTTCTAAACGACATCCCCAGACCTTTTAGTTCCTCCGCCTGGTACTTTAAGACCGCCTGCGGCGTCACTTCTCCCACCATATTCCTGAATCTCCCCCACACGGTAGCCAGAGCTGCATTGGATATCTGCTGGCCTATGATTTGGTGCACCACTGACTGGAAGATATCTGCGTCCACCTCCCGGTAGATGTGTCCGATATGATCAATGGCTTCTCCTAATTTCTTATCCTTTCTTTTCAGGTATTCAATCTCTGTATCACCATATTCAAAATACATCCGTCTGTCTCCTTATCTTGCATTTTCTTTTACGGATCCTGAGAACACTCATGATCAGAACAAAAATTCACTCATCACATAATTGCTGATATCAATCCCCTGGTCGGTAAGCCTTACATAATCCCCTGATTCCTCCATCAAGCCTTCGGCATACATCCGCTTAAGCACATGGCTATACTTGCTCTCCATGGTACAGCCAAATTCTTTCAGGAATTCTGACTTTGTAACGCCTTCCATCTTGCGAAGTCCCAGAAACATATACTCTTCCATCTGATTTTCCCGGCTTAATGCCTCCGGCTCCTCTCCTTCGCTCCATCTCCTGTTACCGATCAAGGAAGCTGCGCCGGTTCCGATGCCCAGATATTCCGTCCGGTTCCAGTAGCCAAGATTGTGCCTGCATTCATAGCCTTCTTTTGCGTAGTTGGATATCTCATACCTTCGATAGCCATACGCCCCAAGTATCTCCCTGGTATGATGATACATCTGGCGCTCCGTCTCCTCATCCGGCAGTTCTTCCTCATGCCTTGCATCCCGGTAACGCTCATAGAAAGGAGTTCCCTCTTCGATGATCAGACTGTAGGCTGAGATATGCTCCGGCTCAAGGTCTGCCACCCTTTTCAGGCTTTCCTTCCATCCGTTCAGGGTTTGGAACGGTATCCCGGACATCAAGTCAATGTTAATATTTCCAAATCCCTCTCTTCTTGCCATCTCGTAGGTATGAAGAAACTCCTCAAATGTGTGGATTCTACCCAGCACCTCTAATTCTTCGTTCCGGATGGACTGCAGACCGATGCTAAGGCGGCTGATTCCCGCCTGGCGATATGCTATCAGCTTCTCCGGGGATACCGTTCCCGGATTCATCTCAATGGTGATCTCTGCATCCTTGTCCACCATGAACGTCTCCCGGACCGCGTGAAATATGGCAGATATCTGTACTGGCTCAAGAAGGGAGGGGGTTCCTCCTCCTATAAATATGCTTACAACATGATAAGCCTCTGCCAGCGTCCCATAAGAACGGATCCGCTTGCAAAGGCTTTTCACATACTTCTGCCGCTCTCCCTCTTTCGAAGGCGCGGACAGGAAATCACAATATTTACATTTACTGATGCAAAATGGAATATGAATATATAATTCTAATGGTCTCATTATTTATCATCCAACTTTAATACGCTCATAAAGGCTTTCTGCGGGATCTCCACGTTGCCTACCTGCCGCATGCGCTTCTTGCCTTCCTTCTGCTTCTCCAGAAGTTTTCGCTTCCGGCTGATGTCACCGCCATAGCACTTGGCAAGCACATCCTTTCGCATAGCCTTTACCGTCTCTCTTGCTATAATCTTGCTTCCGATCGCCGCCTGGATTGGAATCTCGAAGAGCTGCCTCGGAATCTCTTCCTTCAGTTTCTCACACATCTTGCGGCCCCGCTCATAAGCCGTATCCGCATGAATGATAAAGGAAAGGGCATCTACCTCCTCCTTGTTGATCAGAATATCCAGTTTCACCAGATTCGACTGCACGTAGCCGTCCATCTCATAATCAAAAGAGGCATAGCCTCTGGAACGAGACTTCAGTGCATCAAAGAAGTCATAGATAATCTCATTCAAGGGCAGATGATACCGAAGCACCGCACGGGTTTCTTCGATATACTCCATTCCTTCATAGATACCACGCCGCTCCTGGCACAGATCCATGATCGCGCCGATGAACTCGGAAGTCACCATAATCTCTGCCTTTACCATAGGCTCTTCCATATATTCGATCTCCGACGGGTCAGGAAGATTGGAGGGATTCGTCAGTTCGATCACTTCCCCGTTGGTCTTATATACTTCATAGATAACCCCCGGCGCCGTGGTTACCAGATCCAGATTATACTCTCTCTCCAGACGCTCCTGGATAATCTCCAGATGCAGAAGTCCCAGGAAGCCGCAGCGGAATCCGAATCCCAGCGCTATGGATGTCTCCGGCTCAAACTGCAGGGATGCGTCATTGAGCTGCAGTTTCTCCAGCGCGTCCCTAAGATCCGGGTACTTCGCCCCGTCCGCCGGATACATGCCGCAGTACACCATGGGATTGACCTTTTTATAGCCCGGCAGAGGCTTGTCGCATGGCCGGGATGCATCCGTGATGGTATCGCCTACCCGCGTATCTTTCACATTCTTAAGGCTTGCAGTAATATAGCCTACCATTCCGGCATTCAACTCGTCGCAAGGAATGAACTGTCCGGCCCCGAAGTAGCCTACTTCCACGACTTCCGCCTTTGCGCCTGTTGCCATCATCTGAATCGGCGTGCCTTTCTTTACGCTGCCTTCCTTAATCCTGCAAAAGACAATGACGCCCTTGTAAGAATCATACAGGGAATCGAATATCAGCGCCTTAAGAGGCGCTTTTGGGTCCCCCTGGGGCGCAGGGATCTTCTCCACGATCTGCTCCAGCACCTGGTCTATATTCAGTCCTGTCTTTGCCGATATCTGCGGCGCATCCGTTGCCTCAATGCCGATCACGTCTTCGATCTCTTCGATGACACGCTCTGGTTCTGCGCTTGGCAGATCTACCTTGTTGATCACCGGCATGACATCCAGATCGTGATCCAGCGCCAGATAGACGTTGGCAAGTGTCTGTGCCTCCACTCCCTGGGCCGCATCCACCACGAGAATGGCGCCGTCGCAGGCTGCCAGGCTTCTGGATACCTCATAGTTAAAATCTACATGTCCCGGCGTATCAATAAGATTGAAGATATATTCTTCCCCATCCTTGGCCTGATAGACGGTACGAACAGCCTGGGCCTTGATGGTAATGCCCCGCTCTCGTTCCAGTTCCATATTATCCAATACCTGGGACTGCATCTCCCTGCTGGTAAGAAGGCCTGTCTTCTCTATAATCCTGTCTGCCAGCGTAGATTTTCCATGATCTATATGCGCGATAATACAAAAATTACGAATTCTGCTTTGATCTATTCCTGCCACTTATATCCTTCCCCTTAGCTGTATATTTCTCGAAGTTCCAGCGGACATACTCATGAAGACACCTGCCTGTCCTGCCCGCTGCCATGCGTCCAGTATATCACGGGGAACTATATTTTACAATGAAAAGTTCCACGCTCATCCTGTCGTTCAGCCGCCCGGTCTTCACCATTTCTTCCGTATTCGCCGCTTCTTCCATGATGCTTCTTAATTCTTCTTTGGAGAAGCTGCGGCACTGCTTTATATACTTGCCTGCAACAAAAGGATGAAGGCCTGCCGTCTTCGCGATCTGCGGCTTATCATACCCGCGTCCCGACAGATCCTTTACTTCCATCAGCAGTTTGAACTGGCGGGCAAGCAGATACAGGATCCGCATGGGGGGTTCTTTCAGCGCCAGCAGGTCATAATAATAATCCAGCGCCTGCTTCTGCTGCTTTGCGGCTACTGCTTCCACCATGTCGAAGATCTTATTGGTAACCTGCGTGGTGCAGATCTCATCTACATCCTGTACGGTAATCTCCGTCTGTCCAAGCGTATAAGAAAAGAGTTTCTCCATCTCTTTTTCCAGATTCTCCATATCCGTCCCGGTTTTGGCCACCAGATACCTGGCAGTGGACTCTTTGATCTGCTTTCCTTCCTTTTTAACCATCCCGGCCAGCCAATACAGAAGCGTCTTCTCGTCCTGACGGCCCATCTCCACGGCCCGCCCCTTGTCCTTGACGGCCTTGTACATCTTGCCACGCTTGTCTACTTCGCTTTCCACAAAAATAAAACATGCCGTCTCTGGCATATTCTTAATATAATCCGCAAGTTCTGGAGTCGCGTTTTTAAAGAAGCCAGAGTTCTCCACCACGATCAGCCTGCGGTCTGCAAAAAACGGCATTGTCTCAGCCAGATCGATCAGTTCCGCCGGGTTCGTGCCTTTCCCTTCATAGTAAGCATAGTTCACGGTGTCGCTTTCCGGAAGCATGGCTTTTGTAAGCTTATCCTTATACTGCTTTTTTAAATAGGCCTCCTCCCCATAGAGGAGGTAGGCCGGCTTGAATTGTCCTGTCTTAATATCTTCGTTTAAACTTTTCATTACCTTACCATATCTCTTGATATCTCAGAAAGGCTGTGCGCGCCGCACATTGCCATAGTGTCTTCCAGTTCTGCCGCCAGTTTTGCCGTATAGGCAGCAACCCCTTCGGCGCCTCCGCCATATACCGCGGTTACGAACGGACGTCCAATGAGCACCGCATCTGCGCCAAGCGCCAATGCCTTAAAGATATCCACGCCGGAACGGATACCGCCGTCTACCAGAATCTTCATATCATTTCCCACTGCATCTGCAATCTCTGCCAGCACCTCTGCCGTAGCCGGGCACTGGTCGAGCACGCGCCCGCCATGATTGGATACGACGATCGCTGCCGCTCCTGCTTCTTTTGCCTTCAGCGCGCCCTTTACCGTCATGATGCCCTTGATGATGAATGGCACTTCTGCCTCCTTCACGATCTCGCGAAGTTCTTCCACTGTCTTGCTTCCTGCCGGAGGTGTCAGGTTCTTGAGGAATGGAAGCCCTGCCGCGTCAATATCCATAGCCACTGCAAAAGATCCTGCATCCTTGATCATCGCAAGTTTTTCTTTCAGTGTATTGATATCCCATGGCTTTACGGTCGGAATGCCGTTTCCGTCCTTCTGCTTGATTGCTCTGGCTGCGCCTTCCATTACCGCCGGATTGGTTCCGTCTCCGGTAAATGCTGCAATCCCCGCGTCCGCACAGGACGATACCAGGATATCATTATATTCCAGATCATCATACTTGTCTCCATAATGAAGCTTCATGGCGCCAATCGGTGCCGCAAAGATTGGATACTTGAATGTTCTGCCAAAGATCTCAGATGTCAGGTCCAGCGGTTTATTCTCACAGATAGTATCCATATTTATACACAGTTCCTGCCACTTGTCATAGTTGCGGATTGCCACCGTCCCGCTCCCTTTTGAGCCCGGTCCCGGCACTTTGTTGCTGCACGCCTTGCCATTGCATACCGGACAAGCCTTGCAGAATTCTCCCATACAAGTTTTGGCATTGCTTAATACCTCTTCATAAGTCATTTTTAGTTCCCTCTTTTCCTATCTGTCTGTTTTCATCTCTTCTTAGAAGTATACTGTTTTTTTCCCTCAAATTCAACTACCAGTCTGGTATAAGAAAACTATTTTTCTACCCCAGATTTTCCAATTTTCAGTAGATGGTCATTTTCCCATCCTTGACTTCTATCATAACCGCGCCTTTGTCCTGGGTAGAATAAATCTGCGTTCCCCTTTCCTTAAGACGAGAAAGCGTCTCCTGATGGGGATGCCCATAGCTGTTCTGCTCCCCTGCGGATATGATAGCAAATGCCGGTTGAACACCTTGAAGGAAGAGTTCGCTCGTAGAATTCCCGGATCCATGGTGTGCCACTTTCAGCACCTCCCAAGTCCGGGCCTGCTCCTTTCTTGTCAGGCGTTCTGTCAGCAGTTCTTCCCCATCCCCTTCCACGTCCCCGGTCAGCAGCATATCGAACTTCCCGCTTGAGAGGGATAGAACCATGGATGCCTCATTGCCTGGCAAAATATCATCTCCTTTTGCCGGCTGTATGCAGGATAAGGACATATCCTTCTCCTGGATGCCTTGTCCCGGTCCTATTGCCGCCACTTGTATCCCTGCCCGGCCCGCTATATCGGCAAGACTGCAAAGAGCCTCATCCCACACCTCCCGCATCGGCAGTACCAGGGTGCCTATCTCTATGCCGATTCTTCTGCGCTCAATGAGGTCTGCCACGCCGTTTATATGGTCGCTGTCACCGTGGGATATCAGGACATAGTCCAACTTCCCCACTCCACGGGATTTGAGGAATGGCTCTATCCGGTATTGCCCTACCTTCTTTATATCGCTGCTTCCTCCGTCAATCAGATAGGTCCCGCCAGCCGGGCCTTGGATGAATATCCCGTCTCCCTGCCCCACATCCAATATCGTCACCGACAGTCTTCCTGCTTCTCCGAACCGGAATGTCAGTATGAAAATTCCGGCGGCAAAGGCAAGCAATGGTATGATTCTTATCCTGCCCGCAGTTTCCATTCCGGAGGCTTTCTTTTTTTCTTTCCGGCGCAACCGCCTAAGGAATACCAGGGCTGCCGCCAGCAAGATATAGTAAGCCGCGATCTGCCACAACCGGGGCTTTCCTGCAATCATACGCGCCCTGGGTATGCCCATGCCAATCTCACAGCATTTCTCATAAAACCAGAGAATTGCCTTGCAGATCTTAAGCCCAAAGACGGCTATGGGAATGCCTGCCGCGTACGCCGCGCTTCCCAGCAAGCCCAGGAACAGCATGGCAGACATCAAGGGGATTACGAACAGGTTCAGGAGTAGGGAATAGGACGGAAATTCAAAGAAATAGAATAACATGGCAGGAAGTATCGTAAGGTTGATGCTCACGCTTGCCCAGAAGCCTTGCACCGGCAGCCCCTTGAAGATGTGGAGGACGATGATCACGGCAAATACCGCGCCAAAGGACAGCCAGAAGCCTCCGTCATACAGGCTAAGCGGCCTCCATAAAAGGACAGCCGCAGCAGCTGCCGCAAGCGCTGTAGGCGGGTCATAATGTCGTCCCGTCATATCCGCGCCCACCCGGAATAAGAACATGACCAGGGCACGGACAGCGGATACCGTAAACCCGATCATCATGACATATAGAACCAGAAGCAGAATGCCCGCAATGCCTCCTGCCGTATAGGAGCCTGTCATCCTTCTAAAGATTCGGTACGCTCCGATACCGATAAAGGACAGGTGAAGCCCGGAGATGGCCAGGATATGCCCGATTCCGCTCGCCTGATACAGTTCCTTCGTGTCCGGATCCATCTCCGACTTTTCTCCCAGCATCATTGCGCTTAGGACATTGCCATCCTTCTCCCCCAAGGCCTCGATCAGGGCCTTCTTCCACTGGCTGCGGAATCCGGCCAGCCAGTCCCTGATCTTCCAGACGGAGTCGTCCGCGACTTCCACCTCTTTGGCCCAGGCCAATCCATGTATGGCCTGTCTCTGATAATAGAGTTTCTGGTCAAAGTTCCCCGGATTGCGGGCATTTTGGAAAAAGGACAGTTCTCCTGTAGCCCTTATGGCATTGCCTATATGTATCTGTATTTCGGGATCTGTATATAGAATAAAATTGGGTTCTTGAAACGACTGTTTCTGATCTTTTTGAATTTGTAAAATAGAATTATTCTTTAGATAGACTGCCTGATGCTTCTCTTTTTTCTCGATCTTATATGCCTGGCCCGTAATGGCAAGCACATCTCCCTGCTTCGCGTGTATTTCCAGCGGGGAGGGCCGCAGTTGGCGGATCAGCGCGCTGCCTCCCGCGAAAACGCTTAAGATGACCCCCGCCAGCAGTATCAGGCATGTACATAACAGCGGCCTGTTTTTCATTTTCCACTCTCCTCCACAATATCCAGGTCTCTGGACAAAGGCTTGCTTAGATCAATGCTGTCCATATACTTGATATCGGATTCTCCATTGATGGATATCTGTACCCTGCTGGAATTGCCACCGTCTATCACCGAATTGACAATGGAATACACCGTAAGCCTGGGATTTAGCACATAGGCGTTGTTGAGAAACCCTTCATCCAGGTTCACATAGCAGATGCTGTCTTTTAACGAAACCCCCAGAACTTTCGTTTCCGGCGGAATCGCCGGCTTTCCCTTATCCGATGAGGGCCCCTTTATCAACTGCTCCACGATCAGTTTCTCGATGGAGATATTACTATTATACCGGACGCTTACATCCTCCCTCACCAGTTTATCGCCCTTGTCATTGGCAAAATAAAGGCGCAGTTCCCCCTGTTGATAGGAATGCAAAGACGAGCCCGTATTCTGTATAAAATCTTCGGCCCGCATGTATCCGATCAGGTTTCCGTTCCTGTCCGTAAGCGGCTCATCCTCTATGAAAAAGTCTATATAGTCGACGCCGGCAATCTGTACCAGCGTCTGGACTACCGCCGCTCGAAGCAGCACTTCAGATGCCAGCGGCATATCCTTATAGCTCCCATTAAAATGAAGATCCAGCTTGGTATCATTCAGCGTCCAGTTCTTGATGCGTACCTCTTTGGGGAACACGCTTTTATAATCTATGGAGTCGGGCTCTTTTTTCATTGTTTTCAGCACATCTTTAATCTCATCCTCCACAGAATCGCCTTTGAACTCATAGGATTCCTTAACCAGCCCCGTGCCTTTCTGGTTCACATAGTACAGATACGTGCCGGAGCCATCCGGCTCCTTTCCCTTTCCGCACCCGGCAAGAAGAAGGACACACAGCGTTACGCACAGGCTGGACCAAATTTTGTTTTTCATACCTCTTACCTCCGAACTATGATACATATGTCAATGGGATACGTATGGTAAATGTAGTTCCCTCCCCCAGCTGGCTGTACACCTTGATGGCTCCTCTGTGCATCAAAACAGCGCTTCTTGCAATGGCCAGTCCCAGCCCGGTTCCGCCGATCTCCCTGGAATGAGACTTGTCCACGCGGTAAAATCTCTCGAAGATATGTTCCGCCGATTCTTCCGGAATTCCGATTCCGGAATCCGCCACCTCGATGTAGCAATACTTATGGTCCGCATTCAAAGATACGTGGATCCAGCCATCATCTTTATTGTACTTGATGGCATTTTCCACCAGATTGGAAATTGCAAGAGACAGCTTCATCTCATCTACTTCTGCAGTGACCGGCCTGAAACTTTCAAATACCACTTCAATATTCCGGGTTGCCGCGATTGGACGCAGCCGCTTCAGGATCTTTTCTACCAGGGTATTCATATTCTCCGACTTAATATTCAGCGTATTTGCCGTCTTGTCCATCTTAACCAGAGACAGCAGGTCATTGATGATCTTATTCTCCCTCTCGATCTCTTCGGATAAGTCTCCCATGAATTCCTTATACAATTCGGCCGGAACATCTTCCTGCGACAGAAGGGAATCTGCAAGTACCTTCATGGATGTAAGAGGCGTCTTCAGTTCATGGGACACATTGGAGACGAATTCATTCCTGGAATCATCCAGAACCCTCATCCTACCCAGCATCTTATTGAATGCGTCTGAGATCAGCTGTGTCTCAGTATAGGCATTTTCATGGAGATAATTGTCATCGTATCCTTCCGTCACAGCCGATATAGAACGCGTGATGCGCTGGAAGGGCTTCACCATAACAACCCCCGCAAGAGATGCCAGCACCAGGATTACCACTCCTATGGTAATGCCAACAATGCTCGCCTTTCCATCCAGGACGGCAAGGCTGTCCACGATGGTATCCGTAGAAACGCTGACCAGCATGACTCCGGTGACATCCTCCGTATTTCCATCCAGGATTGGCGACGTCACCTCAATATACTTGTTTTTTGCATCATAATTACTGGTGCCCTTTCCTTGAAAGCACTGGATGACATCTTCCGACACGATGGTCTTTCCCTTATCCATATCATATGTATCTTCAGCAATTCGGAAATCATTTGCGATGACCATGACTCGTCCATTGTAAATATTGGACAGCTGAACCAGCTCGCTTTTGATCACTTCGGATGTAATACCGTCCAAGTAACTGGAATTACTCAGCTGGTTACATAGAATTGTACATTGATTCTGTATCTCTGCAGTCCGTACATCTACTGCCCTTTTCTCATAACTGTTCAGAATCACCGCCTTCATGATTATCCCGGGAATAATCCCTGCCAGCATAACCAGAAGGATAATCCGAAAGCGGAGACTCCTGAATACCCTGTGTTTAAAATACTTCCTAACCCCTGAAATAATAACCAACTCCCCATTTTGTATAAACGTACTTCGGATCGCTCGGATTCGTCTCTATCTTCTCCCGCAGCCTCCGGATATGTACGTCCACTGTTCTTGCATCTCCCGGATACTCATAGCCCCATACGATATTCAGCAGATTCTCCCGGCTGTATACCTTATTCGGATTCATAGCCAGCAGTTCCAGCAGGTCGAACTCTTTGGCCGTCAGATTAATTTCCTTCTCGCCAATGAATACCCTTCTGCTTTCACAGTCTATCTTCATATCTCCCTTGATAATAATCTTGTCATTCGGCTGGGCTTTATCTCTCTTACTGGTACGTCGCATGATTGCCTTGATACGCGCCTTGACTTCCAGGATGTTAAACGGCTTTGTTATGTAATCATCCGCCCCATACTCCAGGCCCAGTATCTTATCCATGTCATCTCCCCTGGCAGTCAGCATTACAATCGGAACATCGGAAAATTCCCGGATCTGCTGGCACACTTCAAAGCCATCATGCTTTGGCAGCATAATATCCAGAAGTATCATATCATATGCATTCTCTTTCGCCAGTTTCAGCGCCTCTTCCCCATCATAAGCGCAGTCAACCTCCATTCCATCCTGCTCCAGGCTGAAACGGATGCCTTTTACGATTAGTTTTTCATCATCCACAACCAATACTCGTCTACTCATTACATATCTCCCTTATTAAATCTTGATCTGGTCTTTGATTTTGTTAAATACGCCTTCCTTGATTCCTTCTACTTCCATTAATTCCTCTATGCTCTGAAAGCCTCCGTTCTCTTCCCGGTAGCGGATGATTGCCGCTGCTTTAGCCTCTCCGATTCCAGTTAAGGTCATCAGCTGCTCTTTGGCTGCTGTATTAAGATTAATCTTTCCATCGGATGCCTCAGCCGGTTCTCCCTCTCCAGATACTCCTTCCTTTAACGACTCTTCTATAGAAGGAACGTAAATCTGCTGCCCATCCTTGGCCTCCTGTGCCTGGTTCAGAGATTCTGCCGCCGCACCTTCCTTAAGCCCTCCAGCCGCCTCAATCGCCTCATACAGCCTGCTGCCTGCCGGGAGGCAGTATACGCCCGGTTGATTTACCTCCCCGCATACATGTACATAGATATCTTCGTTTTCCTCGATGGCGCTATCTTCTGTCTCTTCTTCTTTTTCTTCGGCAACGCTGCCTTCTTTTGCCTCCGACAGTTCCACAGTCCTGGCATCCTGTTTCCCGGAACATCCGGCCAAGAGGACCGCCATCATTAAACCGATAGTAAAACATATCATTTTTATTCTATTTCTATGCATAAAAAACTCCTTTACAGTCTGTCGAAACTGCAAATCCCCCGATTATGCCTAGATAAAGTTATTGTACTATTTCCATTGGAAAATTGCAACTCCAATCAGTGCAATCACCATGCCGATTATCTTGCGCCATTCCAAAGGCTCCTTATCCACGCCGAACAGGCCAAGAAGCTCTATCACATAGGCGACGATCAACTGTGAAATGACGATGAGAAGTGCCGCTTTGGCAGGCCCCAGCTGCTCCATGCTCTTAATTACGGTCCAGGTAATGCCTGCCCCAATAACGCCTCCTAAAAGGACGTATTTCGGCTCTACCTTTGCCAGGGTAGTAACACTATCCCTCCCCGCGATCAGCCATGCCACCAGGCACAGCGCAAATGCGCTCAACTGCACCCATGCATTGCTCACCCACATGCCTGTTGTCTTCGTAACCTGTGTATTAAATACTCCCTGAACGCTCATCAGCGCCCCGGATAAAAGCGCAATAAAAAAACCAATCATCAGATATACCTCCTACATTCCTGTAGATAGTATATCCAATGATTGCTTTTTTATGTCTACAGCACTTTTGACAATTTATCGATCATTTCATCAACATGCTGCTTCTCTATCACAAGAGGCGGAACCAGACGGATTACGTTTCCTCTGGCGCTGATAACCAGAAGCCCTTCCTTAAGCGCGGCATTCATCACTTCTCCAACAGGCTTCGATATCTCGATTCCCTGAATCAGGCCTTTTCCTTTTCTCGCGATCACGCAGTCTTTTTCCTGCACCAGCCTCTCCAGCTGTTCTGCCAGATAGGCGCCAATTTCCTGCACATGGGAGATCATATTTTTCTTCTCAAAGATTTCTATCGTCTTGCTTACTGCCATGCAGGCCAGCGGATTTCCCCCATAGGTCGTTCCATGATCCCCAGGCTCCAGAGAAAACTCCGCCACCTCTTCCGTCATGGCAAATGCCCCTACCGGCATGCCGCTTCCGATAGCCTTGGCCATAGCGATAATATCCGGCTTAGTCCCATAAGACTGGTAGGCAAACATAGCGCCGGTCCGTCCCATGCCGCACTGAATCTCGTCGCAGATCATCAGTATGCCTTCATCGTCGCAAAGTTTTCGGATTCCGGCCATGAATTCTTCTGTGGCAACATTAATTCCACCTTCTCCCTGGAGAGGCTCTAAGATAATCGCGCAAGTCTGACTGGTCACCAGAGCCTTGACGCTGTCAAGGTTATTGAATTCTGCAAACGACACGCCCGGAACCAATGGCTCGAAGGGTTCCCGGTAAGCATCGCTTCCCGTCACCGACAATGCGCCCATGCTCCTGCCATGAAATGAATTCTCCATTGCAATGAATTCATACCGCCCGGTCTGCTTTTTATACGCGTATTTCCTGGCTGCCTTCAGCGCGCCTTCAATGGCCTCTGTCCCGCTGTTGGTAAAGAATACCCTGTCCATCCCGCTGATACGCTTCAGTTCTTCTGCCGCATGTCCGCAGGTCGTATTATAGTATAGGTTGGAACTGTGAATCATCTTGTCTATCTGGCTTTTCAGGGCATCATTTAATTCCTGGCAGCCATATCCCAGGCCGGATACAGCTATGCCTCCTGCAAAGTCCAGATATTTGCCGCCTTTTTCATCGTAAAGATAGACTCCCTCCCCCCGGTCCAGCACCAGCGGAAAGCGATTATAAGTGTGCACAAGTCCACTGTTTGTTTCTTCTATATATTTATTCATTTCTATTCTCCGTGATAATATTTTTCCTCAGTATCATTTAAAATTGCCGTCCCGATTCCTTTGTTGGTGAATATCTCGAGAAGCAGGCAGTGAGGAATTCTTCCATCCAGGATATGCACCCTGGAAACGCCGTTCTCGATGGCATCGATACAGTTCTGAAGCTTCGGGAGCATTCCGCCTCCGATATAGCCTTCCTCCATCAACTGTTTGCCTGCTGATACTCGCAGTTCCGAGATTAGGGTATCCGGATCCTTCGGATCCTTATATACGCCCTCGATATCCGTAAGGAATGCTAGTTTCTCCGCCTTTACCGCTCTGGCGATGGCACACGCGGCATCATCCGCATTGATATTATATGTATTAAATTCATCGTCCAGTCCCACCGGGCATACGATTGGAAGGAAATCCTTCTCCAGAAGGTCATAAAGGATATCTGCATTCACCTCTTTGACATCCCCCACGAATCCGATGTCCTCGCCATCTGCCAGTTTCTTTTCCACCTTCAGCAATCCGCCGTCTTTTCCGCTGATTCCAATCGCGCGCACGCCCAGGCTTTCCACCAGCTGTACCAGGCTTTTATTTACTTTCCCGAGAACCATCTCGGCCAGTTCCATCGTCGCTTCATCCGTCACCCGCAGTCCGTTGACGAATTCCGGCTCCATGCCTACCTTGCCAACCCACTTGCTTATCTCCTTGCCGCCGCCGTGTACGATGATCGGCTTGAAGCCTACCAGTTTCAGCAGAGTCACATCCTGGATGACATGTTCTTTGAGTTCCTCATCTATCATGGCGCTTCCGCCATACTTCACCACAATGATCTTCCGGTTGAATCTTTGGATATATGGCAGGGCTTCAATCAGCACCTCCGCCTTATCCAGATATTTCTGCATTGATTGATTCATGATATCTTCGCCCCCCTATTTTTCGCATCAGCTTCTGTAGTCTGCATTGATCTCGATATAGCCATGGGTCAGGTCGCATCCCCATGCGACTGCTTCCTCCGCTCCCATCTTCACATCCGCGATAGCGGTAACCTCAGGCTCGGAAAGAATCTTCGTGGCTTCTGCCTCGCTGTAGTCCACTGCTGTTCCATTTTCGATGATCTGGATCTTTCCTGCCTTGCTCTCAAAGAACAGATCTACCTTCTCCGGATCAAACTGCGCTCCGGAATATCCCATCGCGCAGAGGATTCTTCCCCAGTTAGCGTCGTGACCGGCGATTGCCGTCTTGGTAAGGTTGGAGCATACGATGGATTTAGCAAGAGTCTTGGCCTGCTCCACGCTCTCGCAGCCTACGGCCTTTACTTCGAACAGCGCCGTGGCTCCCTCGCCGTCCCCTGCGATCTTCTTGGCCAGATACTCGTTGATGGCATGAAGGGCAAGCGCGAATTCTTCGTACTCCGGGCTTCCATACACAATCTCCGGATTGCCTGCCAGCCCGTTTGCCAGCAGAATCACCGTATCATTGGTAGAAGTATCCCCATCTACGGATATCATGTTGTATGTATCATCCACATCCCCGCTTAACGCCTTCTGAAGGGTCTCCTTGGCAATCACGGCATCCGTGGTAACAAATGCCAGCATGGTGCACATATTTGGGTGAATCATGCCGGAGCCTTTCGCCATGCCGCCGATGGTCACCTGCTTGCCTCCTACTTCTATGACAGCTGCCAGTTCTTTCTCGCAGGTATCCGTTGTCATGATAGCCTTGGCAGCCTCTGTGCCATTCTCCAGCGTATCATTCTTCTTTCCAGCCAATACATCGATGCCCGCGGTCAGCTTATCAATCGGCATCTGTTTCCCAATGACTCCGGTAGAGCCTATGAGCACACCGTCTTCAGGGATATCCAGAGCCTTGGCCGCAGCCACGGCAGTGTCCTTGCAATAGCCAAACCCTTCTGCTCCTGTGCATGCATTGGCAATTCCGGAGTTTACCACGACCGCCTGAACCTTGGCGCCGCTTCCGACTACCTGCTGGTCCCATTTGACCGGTGCAGCCTTTACGACATTCTTCGTAAATGTGCCAGCAGCCACGCAAGGCGCCTGGCTGTAGATCAGCGCCATATCTGTCCGATCCTTATACTTGATTCCTGCCGCCGTGCTTGCTGCTTCAAATCCCTTTGCCGCGGTAACCCCGCCTTTTATGATCTCCATAACTTTCTTCCTCCTTATATGCGGCCTGTTATTGTTCATTAAATGCCGTAATATTCTTTTCATTCAGTACAAAATCATAATAATTCAGATCCAGCCTCTCCGCCCATCCAATCGTGTTCCAGAAGGTATTGCCCACATCATTTTTTGTAAATGCTATGAGGCATACCTTATTGATCTGTTCTTTTTTCAACTCTTCCATAGCCTTTACCACCATGGATTTTCCGATTCCCCGCCTCCGGTAATCTTCATCCACGCAGACATGGTACAGACAGCCCCTTCGTCCGTCGTGCCCGCAGAGAATGCTCCCAACCACCTTCCCATCTTCTACCGCTACAACGCTGGTTGTTGGATTCCTCTTAAGGAAGCGCGCGATCCCCTCTCTGGAGTCATCTACGCTTCTTAGCCCGAACCCGCGGATCTTGGTCCACAGGGAATATACTTCATCGTAATCTTCAATCGTCATTGTCCGTATCATAAGCCACCTCTATGGGAACATTGGAACAAGTTCCAGTCCTTCGCTTTCCGGAAGGCCAAACATCAGGTTCATATTCTGTACCGCCTGGCCGGCCGCTCCTTTTACCAGATTATCGATGGCTCCCATCATAATGATGCGGTTCGTCCTGGGGTCTATCTTAAAGTTAATGTCCACGTAGTTGCTTCCTTCCACCCACTTTGTCTCCGGACATATGCCTTCATCCAGCACGCGTATGAACTTCTCTTCCTTATAATATTTATCATAGACTGCCTTTACTTCTTCATAGGTTGTCTGCTTTGTAAGCGTTGCATACTCGGTTGCCAGAATGCCCCGGTTCATGGGGACAAGATGCGGCGTAAAACTGATCCGCACATCCTCCTTCGCCGCATACCCCAGCTGCTCCTCAATCTCCGGCGTATGCCTGTGGCTTCCCACTCCATAGGCCTTGATGTTCTCGTTTACCTCACAGTAGAGATTCCCCACCTTGGCGCCTCTTCCCGCGCCGGATGTCCCGGACTTTGCGTCTATGATCAAGGTATTCATATCGATCAGCCCTTCTTTGGCCAGCGGATAGGCAGTAAGGATCGAGCAAGTCGTATAGCAGCCCGGATTGGCAACCAGCCTTGCGCCTTTGACATCCTCCCGGTTGATCTCGCACAGGCCATACACGGCATCTTCTATAAATTGCGGGCTTTTATGCTGGATTCCATACCACTTCTCATAAGTATCCACATCCTTGATCCGAAAATCAGCGCTTAAGTCCACGATCTTCGTATCAGCCAGGATGGCTTCGCTGATCACGGAAGCGCAGAATCCTTGCGGCGTGGCGGTAAAGATGACATCTGCCTTCTTTGCAAGTTCCTCCATATTGTCATCCAGACATTTGGCGTCCACGATCTGGAACATGTTCTGGTATACATCCGCGTACTTCTTATCTATGTAGCTTCTGGAGCCATACCATACGATTTTTGCATCCTTGTGCCCCATCAATATCCTTGCCAGTTCGCCGCCGGCATAGCCTGTAGCGCCTATAATTCCTACCTTAATCATCTATTTTATATCCTCCTGAATGTATTTATAACCATGCACCTGTAAGTATTATACCACTTTTTTACAAATGTCCAGGTACAGTCCAAAATTAAAGTACTTGCATAATTATACATCAAATATGAATAATATGCAAGTACTTTTTTGGGGGGAATTCAAATATGCTGCTTAAGGACGTATCTGTCCATTGCCAAAGATAATGTATTTTGTCGTTGTAAGCGCCTCCAGCCCCATGGGCCCTCTGGCGTGAAGTTTCTGGGTGCTGATTCCAATCTCAGCACCGAAGCCAAACTCATGCCCGTCTGTAAAGCGCGTGGATGCATTGACATATACGGCTGCCGCATCAATCTCATCCTGGAACTTCAGCGCGCTGGCATAGTCCCTGGTAATAATGGACTCTGAGTGACCGGTATTATACTGATTGATATGGGAAATGGCTTCCTCAATCCCGGAGACAACCTTAAGGGATATGACTGCGTCCAGATATTCCATTCCCCAGTCTTCTTCCCCTGCCCGGATCATTCCTTCTTGGATCTGGCATGCCCTGTCATCTCCGCGTACCTCCACCTGCTTCTGCCTCAGCCGTTCGTAGATTGCAGGTATTGCCACAGGCGCAATCTCTTCATGGACCACCAGAGACTCGCAGGCATTGCACACGCCCATGCGCTGCGTCTTTGCATTGTCGATGATAGATACCGCCATGTTAATATCCGCCGTTGCGTCCACGTAGATATGGCAGTTGCCAGTTCCTGTCTCAATCACGGGTACCGTGCTGTTTTTCACCACGTTTGCGATCAGCCCCTTGCCTCCCCGTGGGATGAGCACATCGATATACTCATTCATCCGCATCATCTGGGTGGCCACGTCTCTGTCCGTATTCTCCACCAGAAGCACCGCATCCTGGGGCAGCTGCTCCTTCTTAAGCCCATCCTTAATCACTTTTATGATTGCCTTATTCGATCGGATTGCATCCGAACCGCCTCTTAAGATGGCCACATTCCCAGTCTTAAAGCAAAGTCCAAAGGCATCTGCAGTCACATTCGGCCTGGATTCATAGATGATCCCCACCACTCCAAGAGGCACCCTTCTTTTGCCAATCTGCAGTCCGTTGGGCCTTACTTCCATGGTGGCAGTCTCTCCGATTGGGTCCTTTAGTTCCGCTATCTGCTCCAGCCCGTCCGCCATGGCATTGATCCTTTGATCCGTAAGCAGCAGCCGGTCGATCATAGCTGGCTTCATTCCTTCCCCTTTGACTCTTACCACGTCTTTCGCATTTTCCCTGAGCAGAAAAGGCGTCTGCATCCGCAGTTCTCTTGCCACAGAACACAGTCCTTCATTTTTCTGCGTCTGCTTTAAGAATTGAACCTTGGATGAAGCCTCTTTTGCCGTCCTACCAATCTCCTGCATGTAATCCATATGCCTGTCCTCCTGTACTAATCTGGCTGCCAATAACATTCCCTGCCAGTTCTTTGTTTATGCCTTCCTTTTTACGTCTCTTTGCCTGCCTGCGGAATTGCTCGCGAACCGGCGCCAGTTCATTTCCTGCCATATCGCCTCTGTCCTTTGCCAGGAACAGCGTCCCTACTTTCTTTCCTGCCATCACGTCATTGATCGTATAGATATTATCTCCATTGGCAATCACCATATCCGCGCCGGAGTGTGTCGCGATCTTTGCGGCTTCTATCTTGGTTGCCATTCCTCCGGTTCCAAGTCCGGTTCCAGATCCCTTCCCCATCTTTTCCAGTTCCCCGTCTATCTTCCCTACCGTATGGACGAATCGTGCGTTTGGGTTCTTCTTTGGATCATCCGTATACAGCCCCTCGATGTCCGACATCAGGATCAGAAGGTCTGCGTCTACCAGAGACGCCACATACGCAGCCATTGTGTCATTATCCCCAAAGTTTCCATACAACTCCTCGTCTACGGATATCGCGTCATTCTCATTTACGATAGGCACCACGCTCATTGCGGCCAATTCATCAAAAGTATTCCTCGCATTTTTCTTGCACTCTTCATTGGTAATAGACTCTTTCGTCAGAAGTACCTGTGCCGTAAGCTGGCTGTACTCTGCGAAGAGTTTTTCGTACATCATCATGAGCCTTCCCTGCCCTACCGCCGCGCAGGCCTGGCGGATTGCCTTCTCCCTTGGCCGTTCGGAAAAGCCCAGCACATTCCTTCCGATTCCCACGGCGCCGGAAGACACTACGATGACTTCTTTTCCTTTATTTCTAAGATTGATCAGTATCCTTACGAATTTTTCTAACTTGTCCAGATTGATATTGCCTGTCTCAGGATAGGTAATGGTCGACGTCCCTATCTTGACCACAATCTTTTTCTTATCTTTTAAATCCTGCCTATAGTCCATTATTTTTCTCTCCTCTGCTCATATAAATGCCTGTCGTCTTTCCTGCATGATCGGAGCAAAATAAGCAAAAAAAGAAACAGAAGCATATGCCACACTTCTGTTTCTCTATATTCCGTCTATTATCTATGCAAATATAAAGCGACAAGTACAACGTATCCTATCTTCCAAAAACAATATTGAATTTTATGCCAAATACACCCCAAGGGGATTGGGGCGGCACGGCACAAAAACAACACTGTCTGTAGAAGGCAGAGCAGAGTATGCGTTATTTATGATGCTGTCATTATTTATGATGTATGAACTTTTCATAATAACTACTCCTTTTTGTGTATAGTCGTTATTTAGTATCCCATTTTCTAATAATTTTACTCATGTTTTCATCTTTGTCAAGTAATTTTTCATGATTAAACAATTTTTTACACTGAAACAGGCTTCCTTTTATTTCTTTTCCTAGCAGTTTTCTCTACTTTTAGAGGCACGTCCTGATACCTGTATATGCTTAGCAGAAGCCCAAGAAGCACGTAAGTCACCAGCATCCCATAACCTCCATAAGTTATGAATGGACAATAGACGCTTCCTGCCGGAAGCACCCCCGTATTAATAAGGATATAAAACAGCAGCTGGGCGAACAGCACCACAGAGCATCCGCACCCCATGATCATTCCCAGCTGATTCTTCTGCTTTAACGATACCTTCAGGAAGTACAGGAACAGGACCGTCATCAGCGTTACAAGAAGCACGGCTATGAGAATTCCATAGCAGGACGCAACATAGCCAAGTACATAGTCACTGCCATCTGGAAGCCGCGCTGCCTTTCCATATCCTCGGTTCCCGTTTCCAAGAAGCCGGCTGTCAGACAGCAGCTGCCTTATGGCGTATATCTGTGATCCTTTGGCTGCCTCTCCCGGGTGCAGCATGGCCTGCAGCCTTGAACGCTGATATGCCGGGCCGCTTCCAAGAAGCCGCAGCCAGAACAGGATTGGAATCAGAAGCGCTGACAGCCATAGAATGCCAAGCGCCGCCTTGCGGGATACGCAAAACCAGTTCTTATATATAGCAACTGACAAGACTGCCATGAACGCCAGAAAAAGAATAAGCACCGCGGCCAGACTGGGTATCTTAAGGGCGATCAGAAGCGCCGGGGCCATCCAAAGAAGACCTTTTACAACTGCTCTTTTCCCCTCTCCGCGGTATTGGCATAATACAGCCCCATACAGGGGAACAAAAAGGAATACCAGCATTTTTACATTCACATGATATCCATAGATAACGGTGACAGAGCCATTTACTGCTGTCCCGAAGGCTGTCACGCCCAGAAACAGAAATATAAAAGCCCCCAGCATGATCTCCTTTGCCCATTGCCCGATCCTGCTGTAGTCTGTATAGCACACCCCTATCATCAGGACAAATCCCGCAACTACCCAGCCTCCATAATGTATTGCGCTTCCCACCACAAAAGTCATGTCGCTAAAGTTTCTTTGCAGCAGATTCAGGATTATAAAGCCTGCAATGCTAAGCGCGCCAATCAGGCCGATCATTCTCCAGGCCATCCTGGGCCGGTGGATGCTATCCAGCAGGCTACCCGCTTCCACTGGATCTCCCATCTCCTTAACAGCGGCCTCCTCCGCTTCCTCAGCGTCCATCCCCTGGCTTATATAGGCATGCTTCTGCTCGTCAATATGTCCCAGCATCTCTTCAGCGATCGCCGCCCTGGCTTTCGCGCAGCGAATCTGATCCGTCAGTTTTTTCAAATATTCTTCCGCCTTCATGCCATCCCTCCTTGTACGCTCAATACATCCACGACAGCCTTGGAATATGCCATCCATTCTTCTTTTTTCTGCTTCAGGATCTTCTTTCCTTCTTTCGTAATACTATAATATTTTCGTATCTTCCCTCCCTCTTCTTGTTCGTAAGATCCAAGATATCCTTTTTCTTCCATCCCATGCAGAAGCGGGTACAAGGTTCCTGCCTTCAATTCAAATACGTTGTTCGATTTTTCACGCAAGGCTTCAATCATCTCATAGCCATACATATCCTTTTCTTCCAGCAGTTTCAATATCAGCATTGACGTGCTTCCGGACACCAGACTTCTATCAATCGCCATATCGTTTCTCCTTTCCAATTTATTTTGGCAGTCTATATATCGACTATCTATATAATACATAGACTGTCGATATATGTCAAGCGGTGCCCTTACATTTCTTCTGGAGATTTATTCATAAAGGCTGCATATTTTTTCCTTTATATTCAAATCACATGCATATATTGTATATTTTTTACTTTTTCGCATTTTATTCTTGCATATTTATAAAAAATAGTGTATAGTATGTTTTGCGATTGACAATGATGCAGTTATGAATTTTAAAAAAGTCAAATAAAGATTCTATATTAGGAGGATTTACACATGAAAGAGAAAGTTGTATTAGCATATTCAGGCGGACTGGATACCACAGCCATTATTCCATGGCTAAAGGAAAATTTTGATTACGAAGTCATCTGCTGCTGCGTAGACTGCGGACAGGGTGAAGAATTAGACGGGCTGGAAGAGCGGGCAAAACTTTCCGGCGCATCCAAGTTATACATAGAAGACATCGTCGATGATTTCTGCGACAACTATGTTGTTCCTTGCGTACAGGCACACGCTGTATACGAGAACAAGTATCTTCTGGGTACTTCCATGGCACGTCCCGCAATCGCCAAGAAACTGGTTGAGGTTGCAAGAAAAGAAGGCGCCAGCGCTATCTGCCACGGAGCTACTGGAAAAGGAAATGACCAGATTCGTTTCGAGCTTGGCATCAAAGCCCTTGCTCCTGATCTTAAGATCATCGCTCCATGGAGAATGACGGACGTTTGGACCATGAATTCCCGTGAAGAGGAAATTGCGTACTGTAAGCAACACGGAATCGACCTTCCGTTCGATGCAAGCCACAGTTACAGCCGTGACCGTAACTTATGGCACATCAGCCATGAAGGCCTGGAACTGGAAGACCCGGCAAACGAGCCAAATTACGACCATCTCCTTGTATTGGGCGTAACGCCTGAGAAAGCGCCGGACGAGGGCGAGTATGTTACCATGACCTTTGAAAAAGGCGTTCCTAAGAGCATCAATGGAGAAGAGATGAAAGTCTCCGATATCATCCGCAAGTTAAACGAACTTGGCGGCAAGCACGGCATCGGTATCTGCGATATCGTAGAGAACCGTGTCGTAGGCATGAAGTCCCGCGGCGTATATGAGACGCCTGGCGGAACGATTCTCTATGAGGCCCACCAGCAGCTGGAGGAGCTGGTGTTAGACCGCGCCACCTATGAAGTAAAAGAAGAAATGGGCAACAAGCTTAGTCAGATCGTATATGAAGGAAAATGGTTCACGCCTCTTCGCGAGGCCGTGCAGGCATTTATCGAAAGCACTCAGGAATACGTGACCGGTGAAGTAAAGTTCAAACTTTACAAAGGAAATATCATCAAGGCCGGAACCACATCTCCATATTCCTTATACAGCGAGTCTCTGGCAAGCTTTACCACCGGAGAATTGTACGACCATCATGATGCGGAAGGGTTCATCAATCTGTTTGGACTGCCATTAAAGGTTCGCGCCCTGAAGATGCAGGAAGTTGAAAAAAGCCAGAAATAATCCTAAATAGAATCCCACTATACATAAGGCGGGCAGTTCATAAATCGAGCTGCCCGCCTTTGCCATGCTTTATATGTACTTTAAAATCCGCTCCACATTTCCACCCCATAGTTTATCCAGCTGACGTTCCCCAACGCCCGCCTTCTTAATCGCATCCCATAGTCTTTCCATCTGCGATATATCCGGAACCTCCATAACCTTCATTCCGTCAAAACCGTCAAAATCCGTTCCAATTGCAGGGAATTCGCTTCCTCCTGTCCGGATCATATGAAGGATGTGAGCCACCATCTGGTCAATTCCTGACTCTTCATCGTTTCCAAGAAACGGGCCATAAAAGTTCAGGCCTGCAACGCCTCCTGCGTTTGCCAGCCTCCGTATCATCTCATCCGACAGGTTCCTGGGATGGTCCGCGATTGCCCGGCAATTGGAGTGGGACGCTACCACCGGGCCCTTTGCCGCATATTCCAGCACATCGCGGAACGTGCCATCCGATGCATGGGAAAGATCTATGATCATTCCCAGTTCATTCATCCGACGCGCCACCTCTATCCCGAAGGGCTTCAGCCCCTGCCACATCACGGATGCGTCCTTGCTGGCGGGATATCCGATGCAGTTTTCATAATTCCACATAAGCGTCATCAGCCTTATGCCGCTTCCATACAGATCTTCCAGACGCTTCATCTGCCCATTCAGGATTCCGCCTTCTTCCACCGTCAGGAATGCGGATATCCTTCCTTCTGCTGCGTTATTCTCCATCTCCGCATATGAACGGGCCATGGATATCTCCCCATCATACGCAGCCAGTTGAGAATTCATATAGGCAATCATCTCAAATACATGTTCATATGCCTTATCATACCCTCCGTTGGACTCATAATCTTTTATATAGGTGAAGCATGCAAAAAACTGAGCCTTGGATCGCGCTTTTTTCATATAAGGGATGCTTATGCTGCAGGCATTTTCCATCAGATCCCCTTTCTTATCCAGATCCATCAATTTCCACAAAGTATCGCAGTGCATATCGATTAGTTTCATAATTACCAGCCTCTTTTCATACTTTCATAGTAACATTTGTCAATTATAAGTATACTCCGTTTGCGTATAAAATGAACATTATTTTGAAAGGATGGGCCATATATGAACCCTATCATCGGAATCGTAGCGTGCGGATCCACGGACCAGCGCCAATTCGTGCCGCAGACTTATATCAGTGCCATTGAAGATGCCGGAGGCATCCCAGTGATCCTTCCCTGTACCAAGGAAGATGAGGCATATCCTCACTATGGGAAGATCTGCGACGGATTCCTGTTCTGCGGAGGTGATGATGTAAGTCCGCTCCTGTTCGGCGAAGAACTACAGACAGATCGTGGCAGGACGGATACCCGTACGGATATCTTCCATCTTTCCTTCATGGAATATGCCCTCAAGACCAGGCTTCCAATCCTAGGCATCTGCCGGGGCATGCAGATTCTTAATATTGCTCTCGGCGGAACCATCTTCCAGGATCTTGCCTTACGTCCGGCATCCTCCCTAAACCATATGCAGTTATCTGAGAGCCGCGCGGACACGAGCCATAAAATCACGGTCTCACAAAATAGCATGCTATATAATATTCTCGGAGACTCCGCGTGCGTTAATAGTTTCCACCACCAATCTGTTCATACGCTGGGAACGGACCTTAAAATTACTGCCATCGCTTCTGACGGCGTCATCGAGGCGGTAGAATCTGTAAGCCGCCCTTTCGTCCTCGGCGTACAGTGGCATCCGGAATGCATGTACCAGTCCATGGAGCCTATGCAGAAGTTGTTCCATGCTTTTTTAAAAAAAGCCGCAGATGCAAAGAATCTACAGTATATTTTCTCCGACTTAGGGACAAAATAATCTTGAATCCAAAGGGTAAAAGGAGGAAACGAATATGGCTGATATATCTATACTCGACTTACAGAACTTACGCCACTTGATCGGCGGCTTTGACACAAGTCACTGCAAGATGCAGGACTATGCCTCACAGGCACAGGATCCGGAAGTGCAGAAACTCTTCCAGGATGCTGCACAATCTGCAATGAAGAATAAGCAAGACTTGATGAAATTCTTATAGGAGGTAAGCGAGATGTTAGATGACAAAACAATGGTATCTGACGCCTTAGCAGGCGTCAATGGAGAACTTGTACGCTACGGCGAGATGATCTCACAGACAGAAAACAAGGAATTAAAAGCCTGCTTAAAGCAGCTTCGCAACGAATGCGAAATGTCTCAGGAAAAACTTTACCAGGTTGCAAGAGAAAAGAGTTATTATGTCCCTGCCGCAAAAGCGACACAGCAGGAGATCGACCACGTAAAATCCGTATTGACAGGACTTTCCATGAAGTAATGGACCGCATATTTTACTAGCAGGCCTTACACAAGAGCAGCCGCCCGAATCCGGGCGGCTGTTTCCATTGCAGATCAGATGCTATCCTTCCTTTTTTCACTGTCTTTTATACGGCCTTTCTCTACATTCGGCCTGATAAAGCGATTAAGGGAGTACTCCCACAGGGTTTGGGAGCCATCCGCAGTATTTCGGTTGCGGTTCAGTATCTGCTGAAGCCAAACGTCATGCTCTTCCCACGCTTTTCCGTCTGTAGCATCATTGAGCATGACCGGCTGAAGGTTATCCATGGTACGGGCAAACTTAGCCTCTTTTGTCTCGCAGGCTTCGAATTCTTCCCACAGGCTTCTCATCTTCCTGCACTGGTCTTTTGGCAGGAGGCCGAATATCCTCTCTGCCGCCTTCTCTTCCCGCTCCCGCTGGGTCTTTTTACCCTCTTCATCGTAGGCATAGGTATCACCCGCGTCAATCTCCACAATGTCATGGATCAGCAGCATGGTCACCGTCTTTAAGACGTCAATCTCTTCATTGGCATATTCGCCAAGAAGAATGGTCATAATCGCCATATGCCATGCATGCTCCGCATCATTTTCCTTACGTTTTCCGTCTGTCAGATAGGTCTGGCGGCCAATAAACTTCTCTTTGTCAATCTCTCTTAAGAATTCAAACTGCTGATCTATACGCTCCATAATTTTGCCCTCCTATGCGCTTCTTTCAAACTGAGAGTTATAAAGATCCTCATAGAAGCCGTTTCTTGCCAACAGTTCTTCATGAGTCCCCTGCTCGACGATGTCTCCGTCCTTCATGACCAGAATCAGGTCTGCGTCTCGGATGGTTGAGAGACGGTGTGCAATAATGAAACTGGTCCTGCCACGCATCAGATTATCCATCGCCTTCTGAATCCTGACTTCCGTACGGGTATCTACGGAACTGGTAGCCTCATCAAGGATCAGAATCTTCGGATCCGCCAGAATTGCCCTGGCAATAGTCAGAAGCTGCTTCTGTCCCTGGGACACATTGCTTGCCTCTTCGTTCAGCTCCATGCTATAGCCTCCCGGCAGCGTCTGTACAAAACGGTGTACATGGGCAGCCTTGGCAGCTTCGACCACCTCTTCATGGGTAGCGTCCAGCTTGCCATAGCGGATATTGTCTTCAATGCTCCCCTTAAACAGCCAGGTATCCTGCAGTACCATGCCGAACATCTGGCGCAGCTCGCTGCGGTTAAAGTCACGGATATCATGGCCGTCTACCTTGATGGCGCCGCTGTTGACGTCATAGAACCGCATCAGCAGCTTGACCATGGTGGTCTTGCCGGCTCCGGTAGGCCCAACGATGGCAATCTTCTGCCCAGGCTCTACCTTGGCGCTGAAATCATTGATAATGATATGATCCGGATTGTATCCGAAATGCACATGGTCAAATTCCACACGCCCTTCCAGGCCTTCCAAAGCCACTGCATCCGGTACCGTCTGGTCTTCTTCCGGCTCTTCCAGGAACTCGAATACACGCTCGGAAGCCGCTGCCGTGGACTGAAGCATGTTTGCCACCTGCGCTACCTGCTGGATCGGCTGGGTAAAGCTTCTTACATATTGGATAAATGACTGGATGTCGCCTACTTCTATCGTCTTCTTGATCGCAAGGTAGCCACCAAGGATGACTACGGCCACATAGCCAAGATTTCCAACAAACTGCATGATAGGCATCATCATTCCTGAGAGGAACTGGGACTTCCATGCAGACTGGTAGAGGATCTCATTGTCCCGGTCAAATGCCTCGATCACGTCTTCCTCCTTGTTGAATGCCTTTACGATGCTATGTCCGCCGTACACCTCTTCCACCTGCCCATTGACATGGCCCAGGTACCTCTGCTGGCTTTTGAAGAACTTCTGGGAACGCTTGACGATCACAGAGATCAGTCCCATGGACAGCGGAAGGATCAAGAGGGCGATCACCGTCATCAGCGGGCTAATACTGAGCATCATGATCAGCACTCCGATGATCGTCGTCACCGAGGTGATTACCTGTGTCGCGCTCTGGTTCAAGCTCATGCTCAGGGTATCCACGTCATTGGTGATGCGTGACAGGATCTCTCCGTGGGTCAGCTTATCAAAGTAATTCATTGGCAGCCGGCTGATCTTCTCGGAGATCTCCCTTCTCATCCGGTAGGTCAGCTTCTGGGACACGCCTGTCATGATGTATCCCTGGATAAACGAGAAGAAGGCGCTGCATAGGTACAGGCAGAGCAATGTCGCCAGAATTCTTCCGATCTTTGCAAAGTCAATTCCGCTTCCTCCGGATATCTTGCCTACCAGGCCGGTAAATATCTCCGTGGTCGCCTTTCCAAGAATCTTGGGGCCTATAATATTAAATACAGTACTGCCGATGGCAAATATGACCACAAAGAGCAGGGCGATCTTATATTTTCCCATATAACCCATCAGTTTTTTCATAGTGCCTTTAAAGTCCTTTGCCTTCTCCCCAGGCATCGGACCATGTCCTGGACCTCTTCTTGGCATATTAGCCCACCTCCTTTACATTGTCTTCCAACTCCCTCTCCGATAACTGGGAAGACGCAATCTGATAATACTCATCGCAATTCTTAAGCAGTTCCTCATGGGTTCCTTTTCCTACGATCTTTCCTTCATCCAGCACGATAATCTGCTCTGCGTGCAGTATCGTGCTGATTCTCTGTGCCACAATCAGGACTGTACTGTCGGCCGTCTTTTCTTTCAGCGCATTCCGCAGCGTTACATCCGTTTTATAGTCAAGCGCGGAGAAACTATCATCAAAGATATAGATCTTTGGATGCTTCGCGATCGCCCTTGCAATAGACAGGCGCTGCTTTTGTCCGCCGGACACATTCGAGCCGCCCTGGGATATCGAACTTTGGTACTTCTTTTTCTTCGCCTCGATAAACTCCGTAGCCTGGGCAATCGTAGCGGCTTCTTTCATATCCTCCTCGCTTCCGTCAGGGTTGCCGTATAATATGTTCGAAGCAATATCTCCTGAGAACAGGATTCCCTTCTGCGGCACATATCCCAGTTTATCCCTCAGCTCATGCTGCGTGATATTGCGGATATCCTCGCCGTCAAGGGTGATCTTCCCTTCGGTCACATCATAGAATCTCGGTATCAGATTGACAAGCGTGGACTTGCCGCTTCCCGTACTTCCGATAAAGGCCGTGGTCTGTCCTGGCTTAGCCGTAAAGGATATGTCATGCAGGACATCCTCTTCTGCCCCCGGATACCGGAAGGATACATGATCAAATGTCACTTCTCCATGGCCATCTTGCGGAAGTTTCTTCGGATTCTTAGGGTCGTGGATCAGCGTATGGCTCACAAGGACTTCATCCACACGGGTTGCGGATACGGCTGCCCTTGGCAGCATGACAGAGATCATGCAGATCATTAAGAAGGACATGATAATCTGCATCGTATACTGGATAAATGCCATCATATCGCCAACCTGCATAGCGCCGTCATTTACGCTATGGCCGCCAATCCATACGATAAGCACTGCAATACAGTTCATGATCAGCATCATCAAAGGCATCATGAAAGTCATAGCCCTGTTTACAAACAGGTTCGTCTTCGTCAGGTCACGGTTTGCTCCGTCAAAACGCTTCTCTTCATATTTTTCCGTACTGAATGCCCGGATAACCGGAAGCCCTGTCAGTATCTCCCGGCTTACCAGATTCAGCCGGTCTACCTGGTTCTGTACAATCTTGAATTTTGGCATTACCACCACGAACAGTACGATTACGACCATCACGATAAGGCCTACCGCAATGCCGATAATCCAGGACATATCCACGTTTGTATTAAATACCTTCCAGATTCCTCCAATTGCCATGATCGGCGCATACAGCACCATTCGAAGGATCATGACGGTCAGAAGCTGGATCTGCTGGATATCGTTGGTGCTCCTTGTGATCAGCGAGGCTGTGGAAAACTTATCGAACTCCCCGTTGGAGAATCCGACTACCTTGCGGAATACATCCCTTCTCAAGCCTTTTCCTACGCTGGCGCCCACCCGTGACGCCATCAGCCCTACGATGATGCTGGCCACCATGCCAAGAGCCGCCAGCGCAAGCATCTTTGCCCCCGTAGCCAGGATATAGTCTGTTTCTATTTTATCAGTATCCAGGCCTATCCTGCCATACGCGCTCCTGATATATGTGGCCGCAGCCTGTTCAATCATGGAATCCGGCATGGATTTCATCTGCTTCTCGATCTCCTCTACCGCAGAATCTCTCTGCCCGTCTTCCATCATCTCAAATATGTCATAGACGGACATCTTGCTTACATCCGGCATCTGACTTTGCATCTGCTGCTTCATCTGCTCTTCCATCTTCTTCGTCATGTCGCTGTCGGAATCGAATCCGGAAGCAAGGAGCATAGGCTTGCCAAGAAGGGAGGACAGTTCATCCATCTTATCCTCGTCTTTCTTCACGGAAGATTTCAGCTTCATGACTTTTCCGTCATAATCATAATCACCCGCATCTTCTTTATACGCGGATTCTACTGCCTCTCTCTTATCCGACGGCACAAATAGCAGCAGGTGATCCAAGTCTTCCTCCGATATGGTATCCGGCACAGTCTCATCAATGCCGCCCTGCTGTATGCCTACATTTACAATCTCGGAGGTGTAGGTAGGCAGCGACAGGTCGCAGTACGCCTGAACGATCAGCACGCACAGGATCGCAAGGACCGCGCCCGCATATGGCTTCAAAAACTTCAATAATTTACTCATATAACGTCTTTCCTTTCTTTTCTAGAAATCATTAGGTCCCTTGGACGGACGGGTCTTCTCCATGATAGAGCACATATCCATCCCCTTAAAGTCTTTCAAATCCATCAGACTCTTTCGCATTTCCAGAAGCAGGCGCTTCAGCAGCAGTCTCTCCTCCCGGGACATTCCCTGATAGATAATCTCTTCCATATCTCCCATAACCTTCTTCAGGTCTTCTACACATTTTTTCCCCTTCTCTGAAAGGCGGATTCTGATGATCCTCTGGTCTCTGCCGTCAGGCTCCTTCAGAACGTATCCCCGTTCTTCCAGTTTTCTTAAGGCAACCGTCATGGACGGAGGCGTAATCCCAATTTTCTCGGCCAGCTGCCGCTGGGAGAGTACCCCTTCCACATTTAATGTAAATAATATTCCGGCCTGCCCTGGCTTTAATTCCAGTTCCTCCAGCCGTTTCATGGCATGATATCTGCTTAGATGCTGTATCTGGAACAGCAGTATAAAGACAGATACATCCTTTGTATCCTGCATGATGCGCCTCCTCTCAAAAGTCTAATCCAACAATTAGTTAGATATCTAACGATTATATTAGTCAATATTACCATAAATGTCAATGTATTTATATTTATTTAAGAATTCACTATAACTTTTTACAGAAATTTAATTAGATATTTTAACCAAAAAAGCTAAGTGGACACGTAACACTTTTGAAAAGTGTTACGTGTCCACTTAGCCTACAGCTTCTCCGAATCCAGTATAATCGTGAACGGCCCGTCGTTTACCAAACTTACCTTCATATCAGCGCCAAACTGGCCTCTTTCTACCACTTCTACCTGTTCTTTGCATTTCCCGATAATGTACTCATACATATCTTCCGCCATCTTCGGCTCTCCGGCCTCGATGAAGCTTGGACGGTTTCCTTTCTTGCAGTTTGCGTACAGCGTGAACTGCGAGATCAGAAGGAGGCTTCCGCCCACCGTATCCAGCGATAGGTTCGTCTTTCCTTCCTCGTCTTCGAATATCCGAAGACCCAGCATCTTCTTAACCATCTTGTCTGCAATTTCCCTGGTATCGGTATCGCATACGCCAATCAGCACCATAAAGCCTTTCCCGATCTTTCCAATTACCTGTCCGTCTACTTTAACCTCGCTTTCGGACACTCTCTGTATTACAAAACGCATCTACTGTACCTCCTGTACTTCTTTTATCATCTGTGCATAAGGAAGATCCTCATATCCCATTGCCAGGTAGAGTTTCTTGGCCCTCAGGTTATCCGGCTCGATCTCAAGCCGCAAGCGCATTACCTTAGGGGCAATCTGTTCATCCACGTAGGCAAAGAACTCCTTTCCCAGTCCATGACAGCGAAATTGGGGGCGGATATACAATTCTTCCAGCCATACTGCCTTGCCGCCAGCTTCCTGTGAAAATGTATAGCTGGTCAGACCATAGCCTGCGGCCTGCCCATCTTTTTCCAGAATATAGGCCTTTACATAATCTTGCGAGCGCATCATCTCATGAAAGGTCGCCTCTCGGTATGCTTCCGGAATCGGATGAAGCACGGCTTCGGAATTATAAAACTCTTCCGTTAAATCCATATACAGCTGCTTATCTTCTTCTCTGATTTCTCTGATCATTGCCATTTTCTCCTTTTTCATAGTTTCATATCAAGCAAGGAACATATTCCTTAGGATATCTTTTCCACTTTCTGTAACAAATACTCTGTAAAGGACCTCACGAGCCGTCTCTTTGGATGAGCCATTCTCATACAGGTTCACCAGGAAGTCCGCCTCCACCAGGATCTGATAGTCCAGGCCTTCTATGTCCTGATAAGTATGATGATGGCCTACCAGATAGCAGACCCTTTTAATAACATCTTCTTCATAACCCAAACGCCCCATCATATTCTCCGCCACCGCAGGACCTTCCTGCTCCTGATGATGCCCAGCACTGTCTCCATATTTTTCCATGCTTTCCTTAATCCCTATATCGTGGACGATTGCCGCCGTCTCGAGCATGTGCTGCGTCTTTCTGTCAAGCCTCTCCATCTCGCCGATCATCCTGGCATATGCATAGACTTTCATAAAATGCTGGATATGTTTTGGATCCCCGCTATAATATCGTGTCATCTCCATGATCAGCTGATTATTCATATTGCAGCACCTCCTTCTTCCTATCCGGCAGCTGTGCCAGAATAATCGCGGCAAACATCAGGACACATCCTACGGATTCCCTCACGGAAAGTTTTTCTCCCAGTACCATCCATCCGGCTAACACGGAAAAGCAGGACTCCAGGCTTAAGATTAATGAAGCGACCGCCGGGTTCACGTTCTTCTGGCCAATGATCTGCAAAGTGTAAGCCACGCCGCAGGACAGCACGCCCGCATATAAAAGCGGCGCCCACCCTTCCACCATAGCCCCGATCTTCGGCGTCTCCTTAAAGAACATGGGCGGCAGGGATACGATGCCGCAGACGAAGAACTGGATGCAGGACATCTTCACTCCGTCCACCTTGGGTGAAAAATAGTCAATCACCAGTATATGAATGGAAAATACAAGAGCACATAGGAATATTAGGATATCCCCCTTTCCCATCGCAACCTTCTCCGTAATGCAGAGGAAGTACAGTCCCGCCAGCGCTATGGCCACGGCCCCCCAGACCTTCCAGCCGATCTTCTTGTGAAGAAATATGCCCAGCACCGGGACGATCACGATGTAAAACGCAGTGATAAATCCTGCTTTTCCTGCCGTAGTATACTGGATTCCAATCTGCTGCAGGCTGCTGGCCGCAAACAGAAGAAACCCGCAGGCAATTCCGCCTGCGATCAGATCCTTTCTGGCGCCACCGCTGCGTTTCTCCGGGTCTTTGCCATTTCCCTTCTGAAAGAGCCAGATACAGGGAAGCAGCGCTGCGCCGCCAATCAGGCTTCGCACGCCATTAAAAGTAAAAGGCCCCAAATAGTCCATCCCAACGCTTTGGGCCACGAAGGCCGTCCCCCATATAAATGCGGTCAGCACCAGCATAATTCCATTTTTAATTTTCATAACGCTCACTCCGATATCTATATTTCTTTTGTCAGCAGACAACTATCCGTATTATAGCATAATGCCATTTATTTGTGTATAATAAAAGCAAGGAGATTATCTGATATGAGGAAGCAGAATCATTTTTACCTATACTGCGGCATCCTGATACTTTTAAGCGAGTTATGGAAGCAATGGTGCCTTACTTATATCCTGAACCACAGGCAATATAACTGGTGGTATTTTCCATTTCAGCCATGCAGCATCCCCATGTATCTGTGCCTGGTAATTCCGTGGGTACATTATGACGCTATCAATATGTTCTATATCAGACCTCATTATTATATGAACTAGATCGTGTTCCGTGATATCGTACGCTTATGGGGCAATGAGGCCGGAATCCTCTCCTATATCGCAGCCACGGTCTTTGGCGGCTGGCTCTTCCATCAGTCCTGGAAAACTGCTTTGAAAAATAGAAGAAATTGCTCGTAAAGGGGTTGTAAATTCCAGTCAATCAGGTATTCTGATATTTAAGGAATGACCATTCCAGTCAATAAGACCGGTGAACGGCCAACGCCGGCTATATAAAGGAGGTTATATGAACGAAAAATTCTTTGCCCTTCCAGAAGAAAAACGCCATCAGATCATCAACGCAGCCATAGAAGTATTTTCCAAGTACGATTACAAGCACGCTTCCACCGACCTGATCGCCGCAAAAGCAGGGATTTCCAAAGGCTCTCTGTTCTATTATTTTCATAATAAGAAGGAACTGTATTTGTATCTTTATGACTATATCATGGATGTGATGAAGGAACAGTTACCTGACAGGGACATTCTTAATATTACCGATTTCTTTGAACTTCTGGAATACGCGGCCCGTCAAAAAGCAAAGGTAATGGAGCAAGACAGCCCCTATATCATGGATTTTGCCATGCGGGCATTTTACTCTGAGAAAGAGGATGTTTCGAATGACCTCAGGAATCATAATTTCGTCCAGCAGGATGTGATCTATCAGGCTTATTTCAGCCATATAGATGCCAGCAAATTCAAGGATGGCATATCCCCCCATGAGATCTGCAAGATGCTGATCTGGATGGCAGACGGCTATCTGCATGAAATCCGCATGCTGAATCAGGATCCGGATATGGACGCACTGATGACCGAATTCACGAAATGGATGGATATGTTCCGCAAATTCGTATACAAGGAGGAATATCTGGCATGAACATTATAGACATTCAGGATATAACCAAAGATTACGGCGGCGGCCGGGGCGTCTTTGACATTGCCTTCCAGGTAAAGCGCGGGGAAGTCCTGGGCTTCCTCGGCCCCAATGGCGCCGGAAAGACCACTACCATCCGCCAGCTGATGGGATTCCTAAAGCCTGACAAAGGCAAGGTCTTGATTCTGGGAAAAGACTGCTTCAAGGAAGCAGACCAGATTGCGCGCTTTGTTGGTTATCTTCCCGGGGAGATCGCGTTCATCGACTCTATGACCGGCATGGAATTCATCCGGTTCATTGCGCGGATGAAGGGCATGAAGGAACTTGGCCGCGCCCGTCAGCTGATGGAGCAGTTTGAACTGGATCCTTCTCCCAAGATCAAGAAAATGTCCAAAGGAACCAAGCAGAAAATAGGTATCGTATGTGCTTTTATGCAGGATCCTGACATCCTTTTACTGGATGAGCCCACCAGTGGCCTGGATCCTCTGATGCAAAGCGCCTTCATCGACCTGATTCTTGACGAGAAGAAGAAGGGTAAGTCGATCCTTCTGTCCTCTCATATCTTTGAAGAGGTGGAGCGTACCTGCGACCGCGCCGCTATCATACGTGAAGGACGTCTGGCAGCAGTGGAGGATATAGAAAAACTTCGCCAGAACAAGCGTAAGATCGTAGAATTAAAATTCCCCTCCGCGGAAATGGCCCTGGACTTTGCATCCAGAATGCCTTCTGCCCGCCGGAACGGGGAATCCGTCACCGTCAAGATTAAGGGCAATATGGATGCCTTGGTTAAGTTGGCTTCCGAGTATTCTGTGGCTGATCTGGATATAAAGACCCAGTCGCTGGAGGAAATATTCATGCATTTTTACGGAGGGAAGGAAGATGATTAACACGACCTTATTAAAAAAAGAATTCAAATCCAACTATATACTGCTTCTCATATTTCTTGCCGTTTTAAGCATATATTCCTGCATGATCATTGCCATGTTCGACCCTAAGCTTGGCGACAGCCTGCGAGCCATGACCGAGAGCATGCCCCAGTTGTTCTCCGCGTTTGGAATGGCAGATGTAGGAACCACGCTGTTGGAGTCTATCATAGGCTATTTATATGGTATACTGTTTACAGCGTTTCCAGGAGTCTTCATCATCCTCCTGTCCAACCGGCTTATTGCAAGATATGTAGACAATGGCTCTATGGCATATTTGCTGTCCGTTCCTCATAAGCGAAGCAAGCTGGCAGGGACACAGGCCTTTTTCATGGTCGCCTGCCTTCTTGCGATGGCAGTATACGTCACTCTCTTGATACTTATCGTTAGTGAAGCGCTCTTCCCCGGCAAGTTGGAAAAGACCGCCTTCCTGCGGGTAAATGTCGGGCTTTTGGGATTGTTCCTCTTTTTTGGGGGAATCTGCTTCTTCTTTTCCTGCCTTTTTAATGAAAGCAGATACTGCACGGGAGCATCGTCTGCAATCGTTGTGTACTCCATCCTGATGCAGATGATTTCCCAGGTAGGGGACAAATTTGAGAATCTAAAGTACGCTACGCCGCTCACCCTCTTTGATCCGGACGGCCTGGCCACCTCCAAAAGCGATGCCTTTCTCGGATGCCTGATCCTGTATGCCGTCGGGATTCTTTGCTACCTGATCGCAATCGCGCATTTCAGCCGGAAGAACCTGTCTATATAGGCGCAGAAGCAGGCGAATCTCCCTCTCCGCCAGAAGTCTTCAGAAGGCTTGCTTTTTCCCGCCATATTTGTTACTGTTGTATTTAGATAAAGGAGGTATCGTTCAATGATGGTGGAAAAATTATTAAAACTCCCTGGATTCTTGTATGATATTGGGGGAAGATATTATTATCTGGGAAAATGGATCTGCAAGGAATGTACAGATACCGAGGCAACAGACTGCGTTACTATGTACCACATGTGCAGAAACGGTCATGAGGAGCCTGATACGAATCTGTATTTTCAGAAGATACGCGCATTCAGCGATTTTGCCCTGGATATTCCTTATAACCCTGCCCAGATTGAAGAGAATATGGCAGCTCTGGCAGCGGCCCTGACTGATGCACACAGAGAGTCCCTTGCCAGGCAGATTGCAGGCTTCGAAGAAGATATGGAAAAATACTGCCAGTAATGATCCGCTTGCCAAAAAGGATATGGCAGCCTGGAAGTTGTACGCCGGAATAAGCTGATCATTTCCCATGTAATCCCGTTTGATTCGCATAAAGGTAAGAAGGAGTTTTCATGCCGTCGAGAAGATACGGATATTGGTATTTTTTATTTTTAGCATAATTAATTATACCCAAAAATCGCTGAAGTCTCACGACCTCAGCGATTTTTCTTTTAGGGGACTTTTTTTACAGCCCCTATTTTTGACATAAATAATATAAAATACTACTATACAGTTTCACTTAGTCCTTTTGGAAGACAGCCTTTTTTCGCTCCCCTTCCGTATTTCCTTGCCGCATAGATATATGCATACAAATTCTCTCTTGGTACTCCTGGCGGAACCTGGCATCCTGCTGCTAAAGCATAACCCATCGGACTGTCACTTCCTTTTTTCAAGCAACTAATTACAGACGCAATAACTTCATCAATTGTTCCATACTTCAACACTTCTACTGGCGGAACATTACCGGAAATTCTCATTCTATCTCCCACACAATGCTTTACTTCTTCCAGATCTTCGCTATTATCAACACTTAAAGATGTAAAGCCCATCTCGATCAAATCTTCCCATATTCCTTTCGTTTTTCCACATATATGTGTTGTAGGCATTCTGCCTGTAATTTCCTTGATACCAGCAATCATATCCTGCAAGTGAGGCTTTTCAAATTCCAGGAACTGCTTTTTACTCAGCACACTCAGAGAAGCTGCCGGTTCTGCAATGTTAACCGGAAGCACTCCGAATTCTTTTGTCACAGCACGTATCCAGCTCAAATTACATTCTACACAGTAATCTAACAATCTATGCAGATCTTCTTTACGTCTTACGCTATCCTTTAAGATTGCCTCAAGACTCCGTATAGATGTAGCTGTTGTCATAGGACCTGCCACATTGTTTCCTGATCCCCAATTGGGGAATCTTTCTTTTGATTTTCTAAAATCATCCATGATCTTCTTGAGGTTTGAACATTTATATGGATCCACTACCTTCATATCATCAAGCTGGTCATAATCCTTTAATATATGATCTGTTACAAAATCCAAACCATCCTCCGGATAACGCAGAGTAGAGCCTACTGCTTCTCCAATTGACTTCAAGCCAACTCCGATTCCTACTGCCGCTGTACCAAACTCTTTATTCATCTTTTCCATAATATCAAATCTCACATCCAATGATTCTCGATACTGCTGCAATGTATATCCATACATATTAGCCGCCGTATCTGCTCCACAAAGCATATACGGAATATGGTCCACTTCATTTCCTTTCGCGTACTCCATCATACGCTCCATTACCGTCATTTCATCCTTTTGCTTCTCCATTTCTCGAAGCAACTCTTCATATGTCATCCTTCCACCCTATTTCACCTTTCTATAAACCCAATCTCCAATGTATTGAATAATCTGAACTAGAATAATTAGAATTAAAACTGTGGAATACATAATTTTATCATTAAAATTGCTATACCCATACCGCATTGCAATACTTCCCAGTCCACCCGCACCGACCATACCAGCAGCTGTTGTTGCTCCTAATCCTGTCACAAATGTAAAACTTATAACTGATACAATTCCAGGAACAGCTTCTACCATAATAACATGCCACAGTATCTGGCGTGGCAGAGCACCAAAGGACTGCGCCGCCTCTATCAATTGTTTTTCGACACTGTCCATATGAGACGCAATTAATCGTGCAACAAAAGGAGACATTGACACTGTCAGTGGAAAAATAGCTGCTCTTTCCCCGATAGATGTTCCCATAATAAATCTCGTCACCGGTACAAGTGAAACCAATAATATCAAAAACGGAAAAGAACGTATAATATTAATAAGAAAGTCCAGTGTATTGAAAATAAATTTATTAGGCTTTATTCCATCCTTCTTTGTAACCGTAAGAAGCATAGCCATGATAAGCCCTAATATGGTTGCCAGAATAACCGTTGCAATCAGAATCCGCATTGTCACTCCAAATGCAGGCCAGACAACTTTGGTTATATATTCAGATAAGCTAAGCCGTTCCATCCTTTAGCCTCCTCTCTTCAGGCTGCACCCATAAAATATGCTTTGTATCAAAAAACTGCTTTATTTTCCGACATTCTTCTGGCAAATCCAGTTCTATTGTATACTGTGTGTACACATTATTCTGATACTCATTCGTACTTGTTTCTACAATTTTGATATGTCCGGGATATGTACTAAATAGGTATGAGATAACATCTGTCTGATCCTGTTTTATTAAAAACGAAATCATCTGGTCATAATTTCCTTTCAGATAAGAATTCTCACCCAGCAAATTAAGAAGAGCCACAGGTCTTCTCAAGAATATCTCTTTTACCGAACCCTGTTCAGAAATCTTTCCATTTTCCAAAATCATAACATTATCACAACAGCTACGAATTACTTCCATCTGATGAGTTACTACGACAATTGTAAGACCTAATTTACGATTAATATCCTGCAGAAGATTCAGCACGGACTGCGTAGTCTTCGGATCTAATGCAGAAGTCGCTTCATCACATAGCAGTATCTTCGGATTCAGGGCTAATGCTCTTGCGATAGCGACCCGCTGCTTCTGTCCTCCCGACAACACTTCCGGGCGTTCATCTACCTTCTCAGTAATTTCTACTAACTCAAGTAATTCTTTTACACGTTTATCTATTTCCTGTTTAGGATATTTCCAACACTTTAATGGCAACGCAACATTCTGGTAAACAGAACGTCTGCTTACCAATGAAAATGTCTGAAAAATCATTCCCATTTCTTTGCGAAGATCTCTCATCTCATCTTTATCTCTGTCTTTTACTTCGATGCCATCTATCTTCACACTGCCTGAATCATATCCTTCCAACCCATTCATACAGCGCAGCAATGTCGACTTTCCAGCCCCACTTCTGCCAACAAGTCCGTATATTTCACCTGTTGGTATTGTAAGATTTATATTTTTTAATACATTTAACTCTCCAAAAGATTTATTTAAATCACAAATTTCTATCATAACAACTTACTTCTCTTCAAAAAGAACTCTCCATGCTTTATTCGGTGTGTTTAATTCATCAAGTTTTGCTTTCATTTCCTCTCCAGTCATAGCTTCCATCATGTCTTTCACCCACTGCTGGTCCTTATTCTTACCATCTACAGCTACGATTACCGGGAATGCAACAACCGGATCATCATCTAAGATTTTCAATATATTACACTGATATTTTTCTGCTGATTTATTGCTGTAGAATACCATTGCAATGTCCACATCATCTAGAATCGCATATTTAGAATTCATCTCAACTTCAACAAACTCCAGATTTTTTGGGTTCTTTGTGATATCAAATGTTGTATAATAAGAGCCTTCCGGAATATCTTTTAATTCAATTAATCCCAGGAACTCCAGGCTGTGCAGATTTGCAGACAAATTGCTCGCATCATCTGAAATTGCTACTTTTGCGCCGTCTGGTAGTTCATCTAAACTTGTATACTTTTTGCTGACTACACAATCATAAGACGCCATAATATATGGCTCACACGCATATAAGTCCGTTCCATTAGCTTCGTTATAAGCATCCAGATATGGCTTGTGCTGATAGAAATTAGCATCAATAGAACCTTCTGCCAAAGCATTATCCGGTGTTACCACATCATCAAATACCTGAATTTCCACTTCATATCCTTTTTCTGCCATAACTTCTGGAAGGAAATCGATATAATCCATGAACATGGCAGGACCTCCCATAACGATTTTCTTCTTTTCCTCTGTCTTGGTTTCTTTGTTTTCTTCCGTCTGTTTTCCACATCCCACCAGCATTGTCGCAAACATTACTACGATTAACATGCTCGAAATAATTTTCTTCATCTCTCTTCTCCTTTGTACAATCAGATTACACTTACCGTGCCTTATTAATTATCAGACATAAAAAAAAGAATGTCTAATCGCTTCTTTTTATATATTCTTCTAATTATTGACCATACGTATATTTGTGTCATAAAATAAAAACTTTCTATATAAAAAGACCCAACGTCAATCAACGCTGGGTCTATCATAGCTATTAAGATTTTATATCTTCTGCCGTCTCCACTGGTGTCATAGCAATACGTTCTTCCTGATTCATGACACGGTCTTTCTTCACGTCCCAGTCTAAGAAGTGCCGGGTCTAGAATCTCCGGACGGTTCGTTGCTGCCAAGAGTACAAGTCCCTTATTACTCTCAAATCCATCCAATCTCGTACTCTTGATGCTCCTACACCCACCCCTATTGTTTCTAGTACTGTTCTGCAAACAGGGTACTTGCCCCTGCCTGATTTCCTCCTGTATACAGGTGTGTCGTCTGTTCAAATTTTAACGCTTTGTCAGACGGTGGGAAGAATCCACCGGATTCTTTATTAAGGCGAAGTACATCTCCGCCGACAACACGGTCAACATCTGGAATTGTAAATGGTTTTTCAATAGAACCCCCGCTGATAACAGCATCAGCTTCCGGTACATCATCTACAAGAAGAATACCCTCTGTACCATCTACTCCGCCGAACTCAAAAGTAATCGTAGATGCTTTGATTCCGTGCTTCTCCGCACACTGGATTGTAAGCATACCATCTACTGCAGCATTTCCGCCGCCCTCCCATGCCATAATAAGTCCGTCTGCGTCCAGGTACTGTGCAATCTTGACTGCTATCTGCGCACATCTTGTTTTGTGCCAGTTGGATGGGTTATGGCTTCTGCCGAAGATTACTCCACGGAAGTTGATTGTTTTACCATGTTCTTTGTATAACTCAAGCAGAATCGGGCTGTTTACATACAAGTATGTCGGAACCTTGAATGCCGGCCACACATAGTTACCGCTTACTACGCATCCGTCCATCAGCTCGTTTGGGTGGAACAGTGTCGGTACAAGGTTATCAATCGGATGTCCATAGATAAACGTATTGGAATATGGCCCCTGGTTCTGAGAATTCCACACGAATACTACATTCGGAAGATCCGGGTTCACTTCATCAATAGAGAAATCTTCTTTACTGTCTGGTTCCATATCTTTTGTTACAGCAGCCAGATAAGTAGATATCTTGATTCCAATGTTACGAATATCTGTATCATACTCGATAGAAGATTTTCCTTCTTCTAATTCATATACGATTACAAGGTTGATTGTCTTGGAAAATGGTGTGACATCAGCGATTGGTCCCTGCATATCTATAATGGCATCTCTTGGGTAGAGAAGACCAGAACTTGCACTCGACTCATCCCATGGGAGAGCAGCACTTTCCATTACTGCAAATCCTTTTAAAAGATTTGTTGTTCCTTCGCCTACCATATGTGGATCACTAAAATATCCAGAATACTGCTGTCCTTCGCCTTCAATCTTAATCATCGGCTGCAGAGTATCCAGCAAATGAATAATACGCGTATTTTCACCCGGTTTTACAATTTCAAAATCTACAGATTTTACAGCTTTCATCAAGGACTGGACCTCTGCTTTTAATTCCTCTTTGGAGATTGATAACACGCCATTTTCCAGAGATGTCTTATCTGCGAACCTTGCATCTTTAATGTCAAAATACTGACGAGTCAATGTTTTACTCATTTTCTTCATGTTACTCACTCTCCTTTTCATTATCTACTGTAAATAATGTCGGCTCAGCTACATCCTGTGTCAGAACCTCTAAACATTTATCAATGATTCTTCTTCTGTATGCTTTTTCTCTGTCAATTGGAAGGTCCGGATTACCACTTGGGGAAGTAAAGTCTCCGCCAAATACAATTCTGTTAGAACCAACACTGAGAGCGATTGACGTAAATGCTGTAATATGAGCAACTGGTATACCAGCCCTGTCAAGCTCTTTAGCCATCGTTGCACAGCAACGAGTACAAGTGCCTCAAGTAGAAGTGAAGATTGCCGCACTTACACCAGATTTCTTCAGATCTTCTGCAAGTTTGCGCCCCATCTCTTTACTTGTCTCTACGTTGGTACCAACTCCGCAAGTTGTATAGAAGTAATCAAATACAGATTTGATCTTTCCTTCTGCTTCTAAATCTCTCATAACATCAAGTGGAATCAGACGATGTGGATCATTACTTGCGTCTGTTGTATCATATCCGCCATGGATAGACTCATAAACACCTTTTTTCAGTTCATCAAGTCCCTCAATGCTGTATTTTCCATAATTTACAGAGAAGGCTTGTTTTAATTTATCCGGGTTGCCTACTGGTACAAGACCACCAGTTGTAAAAAGTGCGATGGTTGTATCTGCAAGATTCTCAACCTTAGCTGCCGGTAGTACCTGTTCGAATCCTCTAAGCGGTACTTCTGTCTTGTATGGACGATTATACAACTTATCTAATAAGATTTCTGTTACACGTCTTGCACCTGTTTTTTCATGATATTCATTGTAACGATGCCCTGTTGGGAGATATCCTTCAAATCTTGCTGCTTTGATTTCTTCTTTCTTTGCCAGTTTTAATGCCAGAGCCGCTACTTTTGGAAGAGACTTTCTCATTCCACTTGCAGTCTCTGTTGTAGAAATGATGTAGTTATCTTTCCCATACATACCAACCGCCGGGTTTTCCCACCACATACCTGTCACACTTGGAATTCCAAGCTCTTTTTTCACGTAATCACACATTTTCGCACATGCAACTCCGTAACGGCCTGCATTAAATGCCGGTCCTGCTATGAATACATCCGGGTCACTTGCCTGGATCTCCGCTTTAATTGTTGGAAGAACTTCCTCAAATTTAGTATCTGTATTGATAAAATTATCTCCACACACTAATACCTTTACAATTTCCATTTCGCCTTTCCACATTGGTTCCATGCCAAGTGCAGGACCTTTTTTCTCTTCCAGGATATGTAATCCTGTATCAGCCATCTCTTCGCCGCCCATACCGGCATAGAACTGATTAATATAATAAACTGCTCTTAACTTAGCCATAACGCGCCTCCTGTATTTTTAATATGGTACACTTCCGTCTTCTGTGTCCACGAAAATTGTCTTTGAAATCATATATTTCTGAATACCTGCAACCCCAAGTCCACTTTCTCTCCATCCAGTACCTGGTGATTCGATCATTCCTTTGCTGAAGTAAGAATTTACATAAATCTGTCCACCATCGATAGCCTGTGCTACTCTGAGGCCTTTCTTGATATCCTTTGTAAATACTCCCCCTGCAAGACCGTATTTTGTAGAGTTTGCAATTGCGATCGCTTCTTCCTCTGTATCAAATGGCGTTACACAAAGTACCGGTCCGAAGATTTCCTCCTGGAAGATTGTCATATCTGTTGTTACATCTGCAAATACAGTTACCGGAACAAAGTTTCCTTTTTTCAGGTTTTCATCTTCATATGGCTCTCCGCCGCAGATCAGCCTTGCACCTTCGTCTTTTCCTTTCTGGATGTAATCCCATACAGTTGATGCATGGTCTTTATGTATCAGCGTGCTAAGCGTAGTCTTTGGATCAAACCCATCACCCGGAACCATTCTTTCTGCTTCTATTTTTAATTTGGCAAGAAACTCTTCATAGATACTTCTATGAAGAATCAGACGTGTACCGGATACACATACCTGGCCAGAATTAAGGGTAAATGCCCATCTTGCCCATTTTACAACATCATCTACATCAACATCGCCGAATACGATATTAGGGCTCTTTCCGCCAAGTTCTAATGCAATTTCTTTTACAGTATCTTTAGAAGATCCGATAATACTTTTACCGGTGTCAGTACCGCCAGTCATAGCTACCATATCTACATCTGGACTTTCTACCAATGTATTTCCGATAACAGCACCTGAACCTGAAAGTACATTGACAACTCCTTTCGGGAATCCAGCCTCATCAAATACTTCTGCTAACAGCAACATACTAAGTGATGCCCATGAAGATGGTTTTACAATTGCTGTATTACCTGCTGCCAGAATCGCACAGATTTTATGACACCCCATCATAAATGGTCCGTTCCACGGAAGGATTTCTCCCACAACGCCGTGTGGATACCATTGCACAAAGTTGATAGTATTATGATCGATCGGAACGACTTTTCCTTCGATACAACGGGTTTTTCCTGCAAAATATTCAAATGCGTCTACACACATTGCTCCTTCGTAATTCATAACACTTCCGAAAAGTTTACCGCATTCCAAAGTCTCTATACATGCAAATTCTTCTAATCTTCTCTCTAAGATCTTTCCGGCTTTTAAGAGTAATTTACTTCTGTCTTTTGCAGACATTTTCCCCCATGGTCCGTTATCATAAGCTTCTCTTGCCGCCTTTACTGCCATCTCCACCTCGCCTTTTCCGGCTTTGTAAGTTTTGGCAAAAGGTTCATTTGTGACCGGATTAATAACATCGAATGTTTCTTCTTTTTCCGGAATAATAAATTCCCCGTTAATATATAATTTATATGGTTCGTTTTTTACATAACTATATGGATTCATACTCGTGTCTCCCTTCTTTTAAAAAATTAGGATCTGGAATTACCTTCCGAGATCCTAATTGCAATGTCTGTTCTTATTCTTCTTACTATAGCTGTCCTTTACGAATTACGCTTACTATTTCTTACTTTATAGTAAATTAATCCACAAGCATACCACGCGATAGAATATGCCCAGATAACCCATCCGCCGCCGATAATATCAGGAATATAGCACAGAATAATTAATCCAAGAGCAACAACCGGAAGTACTTTTCCACCTGGTGCGTGGAATGCCCCCTCAGGTAAATCAAATTTCTTTCTTGCCACGATAAGCGAAATAATATTAATACTGATTGTTACTGCTGCAAATAATGCTCCAAAACTTACGATTGTAGATGTAAACTGTGGGAAGCAAGCAATTATCAGACATGGAACTGTGATTAATGTAGCTCCATATAAAGGTACACCTGCTTTATTATTTTCTGCTAATTTTGCAGGCATAAATCCCTTTTCTGCTACTGCTTGTACAGCTCTTGAACTAAGAGACATAACAGTAAGCATTGTCGTTAAAAGCGCAAGTAAAGCTGCGATAGAAATCAGTTTAGATATCCAGGGGATAGATGCAAGCTTTGTAAATGCTGCCGCATATAATGGAATAAACTGCATTCCGGGATTTTCCATAAGGAATCCGGCGGATACCATACCAACTGTAGATAAGATAATTCCAAGGTACAGGCACAATACAATAATCATTGCGATGAGTACGGACTTCGGTACGTTTCTATTCGGATTTCTAACTTCGGAAACCATGAATGCCATCGCTACAATAGAGCCATACCCTGTCATAGCTGTAGGCACCATCGCAAGGAAACCTGTCGTTCCGGCTGATCCCTGTGTGAAGAACGGTGTTAATGTAGCTCCATCCCACGCTCCGCTTACAAATGCAACAACGATATAAATAATCATTGTCAGTGCAAGACCTAATACTAATAAGTTGTTGACTTTTCCTGCAAGTGCGAACTTTACACTGTTTAATGCATAAATAAAAAGAATAGAAATGATTGCCAGCGGAATCTGTTTTCCTTCAAATATCGGGAACCCTACACTCAAATATGTTCCTACATAAATCGCTGCAAATGAAATTGCAACAATGTTAGAGTTAATATATCCCCATGTAGAGAACCATCCCCACAGACGGCCCTGTTCCTCTGTTTTCCCAAGAGCTTTAGACGGGAATACGAATACTCCCCCTGATTTTGGGAATCTTGTTGAAAGTTCTGCACAAACCAGTCCATAACATAACATGATTGCTGCAGCAAGTGCCCACGTAAGAATTGCTCCAGGACCTGCGGCCGTTATTGTTAACCCTGACAATGAGAAGATTGAGCTTCCGATCATACCTCCCGCAATCATTGCTACACAAGTCCAAAGTCCTAATGAACCACCCTGATTGTTTTCATTGTTTGACATGCGTCCTATAGATTACATTACTGTAAAGGGGACATGTAATATAATATTCCTCCTCTCCCTATTCCATTAATTGTCTGGCTGTCTGTAAGTCAGTTATTAATACGTTGATATAATCACCTTTTATTGCAGCAGCAATAGCCTCTGTCTTGTCCTTTCCACCCGCTACTCCTATCCTTACCGGAATTTTCATATAATCATCCAGCAGAATCGAAATAATCCGGTTTCTGAAAGGCGGCTCAATTGCTGCTCCTTCACTGTTATAAAAATGTGTGCACACCTCTCCGGCAACATCTTTCGCCCATTCTGTCTGTTCCTTATCCGCAATGTCATAAAGAGAAATCATATGCTTCCATTGACTGGAGGCGGTTCCTATTCCCACCACGGCAATATCACATTTTTTTATAACTTCATAGCTTTTTTCAAAATACGGCTCCTGTATGAAAGAATCCCTCAACTCTTCATTGCTTAATATGATCGGTGCATATAAACGGGATGCCTTTGCGTGCAGCTTTGCTGCAAAATGATATACCGTCTCATCAACTGCTGTATTTTCATTTGTTTCTATGGCACTTCCCATTAACTGAGTCACTGTTATATTGTGAGGATACTCTACATCTTCCGGCAGAAAATCAACCAATGCTGATGTATTCCTCCCCCTGCTGAATCCGATGATATCATTATCTTTCAGAATACTTCTGAGATATTTTCCCCCTTCAATACCTAGTTCCTGTATCTTTTGTTCATCCGCCGTTTCATTAATAATCCGTACTTCTTTCAGTCCATATTTATCCTCTAGTTTGGTTTCTAGCTCGAGATTACTGTTGTCCAATCCTTCTATATTGATTGTCACAATGCCTAAGTCTATACAACTGCTTATTATTCTGTTCACCCGCTGCCTTGACATTTTCATTCGTTTGGCAATTTCCTCTTGTGTAAGCCCTTCTTTATAATAATAGTACGCCACTCTGCGGTATTCATTTTTTTGTTCTTCAGTTATGCTTTTGCGTCGCATAAATCTACCTCCGTATCTTTATATCTCATTTCCGACCTTTGATAGATTTATTGTACTTCTCAAGCCACCCTTTACGCAACCCAACTTGAGTAGTTTTTGACTTTTATCGTCAAAAATTTCAATTATTCAGGCTGTACTACGATTCTGTATGTGTCTGGTAAAATAGCTTTTTCAAATGCTGCTTCCAGATCATCCAAAGACATTCTGTCTGAAATCAGTTCTGATACATCTACGATTTTTGCAGATAACAGTCTTGTTGCTGCTAAAAAGTCTTTTTTTGATGGATTCACTGTTCCTGTAATAACCTGCTCTGAGGAATGTACTTTATTAGGGCTTATTTCAATCGGTTTGTCTGGATGGAATGATGTATAGAATACTGTTCTTCCAAGTTTTCCTGTCATCTGCACAGCCTGATCTGCTAATGCTGCTACCGGAACTGTACAGAATACTGCATCTGCCCCTCTTCCATCTGTCAGTTTTTTAACTTCCTCTACTGCATCAACTTTTCCAGAGTTTATAAGAATATCTGCACCCATTTTCTTAGCAACTTCCAGTCTCTTTTCGTCAAGCTCGCATGCAATAACTCTTGCACCTTTTAATTTTGCAAGCTGGATGTGAAGTGCTCCCATAATACCAATACCGATTACTACAACATCGTTACCTAACTCGATTTTTCCATTTTCGATACTGTGTACACAACATGCCAGTGGCTCTGTGATAGAGATGTGTGATAAATCTGCATCATCTGCTACTTTATATACATCATCAGCGCTTACCATCATGTACTCAGAAAGTCCACCTGGCCCCATTGCACATTCCTGTGTCTCAGCAATAAATGATTTTACGCACTGGTTTTCATGACCGTTTCTGCAGTAGTAACATTCTCCGCAAGAGTTCAAAAGTCTTACTGCTACTTTATCTCCTGGTTTTACACCTGCTACTTTTTTACCAACAGCCTCTACAACTCCGGCTGCTTCATGTCCTCCTGCAAACGGATATCTATTCATGACTCCCAGATATACTCTCTGTTCCAAAGTACAAATCGCACAAGAATCTACTTTGATAAGTACCTGTTTGTCCTTTGGCTGTTTTTTCTCCACTTCGTGATATCCAATCTTTCTTTCTTCTTCGAGAACCGCTACTTTAAATGTTTCCATTTTTCATTCTCCTTTTATATTTCTTTGTTTCCCTCTACGTTGTTAATCTTAGTAAAGTTTGTTCATCTCTTTCATAGCTGCTTCAACACTGCAATCTTCGTGAATTAATTTTGCAATTGCTGCCGTGTATCCTACTGGGTTCTCATGTCCCCAGATATTTCTTCCCATTGCGATTCCTGCACCGCCTACTTCAAGGGCATCTTTGATCTCACGGAGAAGTTCTTCAACTGGAACTTTCTTAGCTCCGCCTAAGATAACAACCGGTTTATATGTAGAATCTACTAATGTCTTAAAGCTGTCCTGATCTCCTGTGTAGTTAGTTTTAACGATATCTGCTCCAAGTTCTACACTCTGACGACATGCAAATGTGAGGTTTTCTGGTGTTCTTGAATCTTCTGCGGGCTCGAATCCTCTTGGAAGTGCTTCTGCAACTACGGGCACGCCCCATCTGTGCATATCCATACATACACGTGTAAGGTTGCTTAAAATTTCATTTTCAAATTTAGATCCCGGGAAACTCATTGTGATAACTGCATCTGCCCCCATACGTACAATATCCTCTGCGTTTACTGTAATCTGCATTGGTTTAGATTTGTCTCCCAGGAAAGAAACACCGCCTTCTGCTCTTACGATGATACCTTTTCCAAGGAAAGAATCTGTTAAGTGTTCTGCCATACCTACAGTAGATAAGAAAGAGTCAGCTCCTGCTGCTGCGATTTCCCTTACTAATTTTTTTGGATTTGCAAGCGCTGGTAATGTATTAAAGTTCTGCGCATGATCCATTGCCAAAATAAATGTTTTTCCATCTTCATTAAAAATGTGGTTCATTCTTGCTGTTGTGTTCATATTCTTCTTTCCTTTCTGTTACATTTGTAATGTGTATATTACTTTTGTTTAATTTTGTCTCATTGTATAGCTTTTTGTTACATATGTCAATGTCTTGTGACATTTATTTTCTTTTTTATAACATTGCACAAATACACATCTTCTTTTTTAGTGCTTTTTTCTTGACCAGATATTTCTTCTATGCTATTTTTTAATTAATCAAGATCCTTATCCTCTTAATCTGAGAAAGGAGGCCAGATAAAATGCCCTATTCAACAATCATCTTTGATATTGACGGAACCCTGACGGACAGTGCTCCCGCAATACTGTATTCACTTCGCAATGCCTTATTGGCTACTATCGGGAAAGATTACAGTTATGAAGAATTGCATTCCGCTCTTGCCGCCCCAAGCTACATCACCCTCCAGAAATTTGCCGGCGACAGGTGGAAAGAAGCGGCACATATCGGTCAGACCTACTATATGGAAGCCCTCAACAAAGTATCTCTGTTCCCTAACATGGAAAAAACAATCTTTAATCTACATAAAAAAGGCACTCGTCTTGGAATTGTAACCTCCAAAACACGCATTCAGTTAGGGCGTTCCTTTGTAAATTATTCTATTTATCCATGCTTTGAACATATTATCTGCGAAGACGACACACCATTCCACAAACCGGACCCACGGCCGCTCCTTGAATGTATTAACCGGTTCCATGCCAATCCAACATCCACACTTTTTATCGGTGATACTTTTTCCGACAGCGAATGCGCTCATCACGCGGGCATTGATTTTGGACTCGCTTCCTGGGGATGTCAGGATTCTGCCTCTATAAAAACCGATGTTGTACTGAATTCACCGGAAGATCTGCTGAAATATGTATAAGTTAAAAAAACAGGAACCGGAAAAATCATTTTCGGCTCCTGTTATTATATGTTCTGTTATATCATTACTACATTGCTACAGATTAAAGTACTTCACGTACTTTCTCAATATCCTTCTGTACCTGTTTTTGCACCTGCTCAAGATTATCAAATTTCTGAACGCCTCTTACAAACTGACGTACTCCGAGAATAATCTTCTTGCCATAGATATCTCTTGCAAAATCCAGGATAAACGCTTCAATTGTCACATAATCATAGTTGTCAACAGATGGTCTCTTACCAATGTTTGTCATTGCTTTGAAAACCCCATCATCAATCTTGACACTTGTTGCATATACTCCACTCGGTGGTTTTAACTTATCATCCGCAACACCTAAATTTGCTGTCGGCATTCCAACTGTTCTTCCAAGTGCCTTACCATGTTCTACACTTCCAATCATGATATATGGATGTCCGCAAAGTTCTAAAATCTTGTCAAAATCGCTAGCGTCAAACGCTGTTCTTACAGCCTCTGTAGTAATCACAGTTCCATCTTGCGCCTTCGCTGCCTCACATATTACAACTTCTGCGCCACACACTTTGGCTGCCTCTTTTACTTTTGCAACATTTGAATGATTCTCACCCAGTACGATTACTTTTGCACCATATTCTTCTACCAGTACATTTTTTATGAAATCTTCTTCCGCCATTTCCTCATAATCCCGGTATACAAATTCCTGTACGCCTGTTTCCTTGAATAAATATTCTTTTTCTTCTTCAGTTGAGAGAACCTCTCCGACTTTTTTACAACTTACAACTACAGATGTAAGTCCCTTTTCCTTTGCGGTCTCTACCGTCTTTTTCGCTACGTTTATATGTCCTTTATGCATACCATCAAAATATCCGTATGCTACACATGTATCCTGCATTTTCTTTCCCATTACTCTTCTCCTCTTATGTTATATTCTATTTGTTTTTTCCATTTCTTACTTTGTAATAAATCAATCCCACAACATACCATACAATTGTATATGCCCAGATTTTCCAGCCACCGCCGATGATATCAGGAATATAGCACAGAACGATCAATACAAGAGCAACAATTGGAAGTACTTTTCCGCCCGGAGCATGGAACGCACCTTCCGGTAAATCAAATTTCTTTCTTGCTACAAGAAGTGAAACAACATTAATCGTGATTGTCACTGTTGCAAATAATGCTGCAAAGCTTACGATTGTAGATGTTAACTGTGGGAAGCAAGAAATTACTAAACATGGAGCCATAATTAAAATTGTCGCATATACCGGTACGCCAGCTTTGTTGTTCTCTGCCAGTTTTGCAGGCATAAGTCCTTTTTCTGCAGTTGCTTGTACAGCTCTTGAAGTAAGAGAGGTAACAGTAAGCATTGTTGTTAAAAGTGCAAACAAGGCAGCAATAGAAATTACTTTAGATATCCATGGAATAGATGCAAGTTTTGTAAACGCTGCTGCATATAACGGAATAAACTGCATTCCCGGATTTTCCATAAGATATTCTGCTGATACCATACCAACTGTAGCTAAGATAATTCCAACGTATAAAGATACTACAAGAATCAACGCAATAAGGATAGATTTTGGCACATTCTTGTTTGGATTCTTAACTTCAGAAACCATGAATGCCATTGCTACGATAGAGCCATATCCAACCATTGCTGTAGGTACCATCGCAAGAAAACCTGTGCTTCCTGCAGAACCTTGTGTGAAGAACGGTGTTAATGTAGCTCCATCCCATGCTCCTGTTGTAAATGCAACGCCAATGTAAACAGCCATTGCTATTACAAGCCCTAATACTAATAAGTTGTTGACCTTTCCTGCAAGTGAGAATTTTACACTGTTTAAAACAAAAATAAAAAGTATAGAAACAATTGCCAGCGGAACCTGTTTCCCTTCAAATATCGGGAATCCAACGCTTAAATATGTTCCTACATAAATCGCTGCAAATGCAATAGCAACAATATTTGCATTAATATATCCCCATGTAGAAATCCATCCCCACAAACGTCCTTCCTTTTCTGTTTTTCCAAGTGCCTTAGAAGGAAATACGAACACTCCTCCTGATTTCGGAAATCTTGTTGAAAGTTCTGCACAAATCAATCCGTAACATAACATAATTACCGCCGCAATTGCCCATGTAAGAATTGCTGATGGTCCTGCGGCCGTCATTGTTAAGCCTGACAATGAGAAGATTGCACTTCCGACCATACCTCCTGCGATCATTGCCACACAAGTCCAAAGACCTAATGAGCCGCCCTGATTGTTTTCATTGTTTGACATATTGTCCATTAACCGTCCTCCTCTTCGTTACATTTGTAATATATTTATTACTTTTGCATTACTTTTGTCTCATAGTATGCTCTTTTGTAACATATGTCAACAATTTTCAACAATTATTTTCTTTTTTGATAGTATTGCACAAATACTCACTTGCTTTTTTATACATAATCGCGATAGGGGACGGGGCATTTTTAAAAATGCCCCGTCCCCTATCGTTGCCTATTGTTATCCACATTTTTCACATTATTCCTTTGCTATCCCTGGATTCTTATATGATATTGAGGGAAGATATTATTATCTGGGAAAATGGATCTGCAAGGAATGTACAGATACCAAGACAACAGACTGCGTTACCATGTACCACATGTGCAGAAACGGCCATGAGGAGCCTGATACGAATCTGTATTTTCAGAAGATACGCGCATTCAGCGATTTTACCCTGGATATTCCTTATAACCCTGCCCAGATTGCAGGCTTCGTAGAAGATATGGAAAAATACTGCCAGTAATGATCCGCTTGCCAAAAAGGATGCAGGGGCATATCCTTCCCCTGCATCCTTTATTTTTTCGAAAAAATATGTTTTATAAATACGTACACGACAATCCCAAAGGCCAACAGGTAGCCAAAGGCTCCCAGCGCAGGAATCCCCCAGATTTTAGGCGACATATCCGTCGTACATATGATGCTGGAACTGATCAGCAGCGCCATTACCCATAGCCCCATCACGATATTGCGGACCAGACGCCTAAGAAGCAAGGCCAGATCATCCGCCGCATGCAGATCCAGATTGATCCTTGTCTGTCCTTTTAAGTAGCCATGCATGATATCCGCCGTCAGCGCCGGAATATCCAAGGCCTTCTTCAATGACCGATAGAGGCTCTTTCCTCCGGCCTTTGCTTCCTTCTTCCAGTCCTTATTCCTTAAGGCTTCGCCAGCCATATGAGCGGAAGCAATCTCCACCATATTGATATCCGGCGACAGGCTTGCAAGAACACCTTCCATATGCGTCAGGCCTCTGGCAAGCATCGTCAGGCCATGGGGCATGGCAATCTTATTTTCCTTCATGACGTCCATGAGATCCATCATGACCTCTGCCACGTTAATCTTTCCCATATCAACGTTGCCATACTTAAGAAGTAGGCCGTCAATATCCTTATATAGCCTGTTCTGATCCGGCTTCTCTTTGAATTCTCCCAGTGCGAGCACCGCTTCTTGTATCATCCCGATATCATTTAACGCGATTCCCTGCACCGCATTTCCAATCAGTTCGCGGTCTCGCTCGGTGAGGCGCCCCATCATGCCCATGTCAATCCAGATGATCTTCCCATCCCGTATCTTAACGTTGCCCGAATGAGGATCCGCATGGAAGAACCCATCTTCCATCACCTGCTTGATATAATTGTCTATCAGCTTGCTGCCAATCTCTTTCAAATCATATCCATCATCGATAAGCGCTTCATTTTCATCCAGCCTATATCCTTCAATATACTCCATGACCAGCACGTGGAGCGTAGTATACTCCTGATAGAGCACAGGGGTGCCGATGTAGGCAATTCCTTCATTTCTACGGGCAAACTCTTCCATATTTGCTGCTTCTGTCAGGAAATTCATCTCCTCGCGCGTCACCGCCCACAGTTCGTCCAGAACCATGTCCAGATCCACTACGCCTTTGAGGCTGACCGGCGGCAGAAGCTTTACTGCTTTGTGGAGGAGGCTGATATCCCTTGCCATCGTCTCATAGATTCCCTTTCGCTGAACCTTCACCACCACTTTGCATCCATTGCCCAGTACGGCTTTGTGCACCTGTGCAATAGAGGCCGACCCAAGAGGCGTGTCTTCAATCTCGAGAAATATTTCCTTCCATGGGCAGCCATATGCTCCCTCGATTACTTCCGTCACTTCCTCAAAGGGCATCGGCGTCACTTCAGACTGTAGCCGCATCAATTCATCACAATACCGTTTGGGCAGGATGTCCGAATGCATAGACATAATCTGGCCCAGTTTAATAAAAGTTGGTCCCAGATCTTCCAGTATCATCCGGAGTTTTTCCGGAGTCACCCCTCTGGTTATGCCATGCTTGTGCAGTACAGAGGTCATCTCTCTTAATCGGGCACCGTATTCGCCTGATTCCTTTTTACTCATCCCTTGCTCCGTCAACTTCTTCGTTTAAATCGGCTTTAACTTCTGCCTCTTTTCTTGCAATCTGCTCTTTCAGCCTGGCAAGCATTTCTGGCGTCATCTGGCTTACCAGTTCTTCCAGTTCCTCGGCAGAAGAAGGCTTGACCGATACATTGACATTTTCCTTCACCGTCTTCTTGATGTTATGCTTCAGTTCCTCATTGAGAACCTTTCCTTGCTCTACGGTAAGTTCTCCCTTTTTTACCATCTCATCCAGTAGTTCCCTTGACTTCTCGGCTGTCACGGCCACTGCGCCAATGCCAGCCAGCAGTACCTTCTTTACGCCATCTCCCAGTTTCTCCATGCTGCATTTCCCCTTTCTGTCTTCTGTTAATAAAACCTGTTTGCTTGTTCTCCATTATTCTACACCATTTTATACATATATGCATCCCCGCAAATCAAAGCGCTCCCACAAGTCTCAGGACCTTGGGAAGGAAGATCAGGACTCCCGCCCCTGCTGCCATTATGGACGCGATCAGGACAGCGCCTGCTGCCGTATCCTTAGCCAGTTTCGCCAAAGGCCTGTACTCTTCCGTTACCAGGTCAACCACCGCCTCTATGGCAGTATTGACCAGTTCCAGCGCAAGTATCATTCCAAAGAGCACAAGGCAGATGCACCACTCTGTTACGGAAAGTTTCAAGATGATTCCCGCTGCAATGACCAGAACCATGGCCGTACAGTGGATCTTCATGTTCCGCTCCTTTTTAATCCCTGCGATGATTCCTTCGAATGCATAGCGGAAACTTTTATATAATGGATTCTTCTTCTGTTTTTTCATCTTCTCTTTCACTCTCTTTAGTACTTTTTATATCTTCATTGTAAGGACAATCGGCTGGGATGTCAAATTTACATCATTGATAGTTTTTCCATGAATATACAATAACGGGGCAAAAGATTTGACTCTCTTGCCCCGTTCCCCGACTTATGCTGTCTGCGCCTCGCTTTCCTGAAGCATGCCTAACACGTCATCTACCGTAAGTTCATTTTCCTGAAGCACCTGGTATAGTTCCGCCAACTCTTCCTCTCGTTTTTTCGACAGGATATTTTCACGCTGTTCTTTGAGATGATTGAGTTTCTCCTGTGCCTTTGCTATCTGTTCTTCCACTGCCTTTAATTGGTCCTCATACGATTTCTTGCATCTTGCCATCCCACAACTCTCCTCTTTGCCATATTATTCGGCCGTACGGAATTACTCTTTCCTTATCGCGGCTATGTAGTATTATTATATAGACAAGCATGGAAGATTATTACTCTTTTTCAATATTTATGTAGGAAAAACCGTAACATCTATTAAAACATCGGCTTAATAATTGTCTATAATCTTACTAATAAGGAAGGTTGCATGGATGAACAAAGTAGAAAACATTATATCAGTCATCAATTATATAGAAGAACATTTGAGCGAGAAATTGACCTTATCCTCTATCGCCAAATCGGTGGGATATTCAAAATACCATCTGCACCGGATATTCTCCGATGCCGTGGGACCGGTGAAAATGGCGTCGCGCCTGTAATCAGTTTTAACTATGGCGCCCGATGCCGCCTGCGGCTAAAGAATCTCTGTAGGATCTGCCTGAGATTCATCGCCGCCAGTTCCGCCGGCATATTCCTTGCTTCACTGCTCTTTGGCCCGCGGCTGGTGGCGCTTTTCGCCGGTTCAGAAACTATAGTATATGACATTGCCGTGCCCGGATTTTTACTTTTTTCCTTCAGTTTCCTGTTCTCTGGCATGAATTACCTGCTCATCCTTCCCGCGCTCAACGGAGTAAACGGCGTATGGCCGGCGGTACCCGTTGCCAAACTGCTTACCTTCGGAGTGTCTGCGTACTTTCTTTATTCCTGCCGAGCAAAGTATTCTTTAGGAGGATAGCATCCCCCAATATTTGTCCCATCTTCCGGCTCTTACCCGCTATGACCACATCCAGGAAATCATTTCTAATATTCGGTAAGACGGAAGGATAAATTCACATTTTTTCTGCCATTTATCTTTCATTGTTATAATTCAGTTTTTTTACTCATTTGCGGCTTAATTACTAAAAGGACAATTACAAGACCAACTGCTGAAACAATAGCTGCCACCCAGAATACCGCATTGACACCATTTTGAATATAACTTGTATTCGTCGGATCTGCTGTTGTGTTCATATTATAAGCGACTGCAAATACCGCTGCAGCAATCGTACCCGCAAGTGAATTTACAAAGTTTACAAGGGACGTGCCTACCCCCATATCCTTTGGATTCAGAGTCGCCTGTGCCGCTGGAGTGATAGATACAGACCGAAAACTTTCTGCAATACCTGTAATAGCAAGTGCCACAAAGTAGATCATAATAGAGGTACCTGGTCTGGTGAATGCCATTAGCACCATAGGGATGCTGACAAGCCCAGTCCCTATAATCATAGCCTTCCATGAGTTGCCTGCCTTCTTTCCAACCCATGCGCCAGCTATCGTTGGAAGAATGATTGTCACAATCGTACGCGGCATCTGAAGTGCTCCTGCTACACTTGTAGAGGTTCCTATAACCTGCATCGCTCCAATAGGTGCATATACGTTCATTGCATTCTGATAGAAATAACAGATAAATCCAACGATCAATAATACTGAATAATTCCTGTTTTTAAACAAATTCAATGGAATCAAAGGCTCATCCGCTCTTCCTTCAATCTTAACCAGTACAACGAGCGAGATAATCCCAATCACGAATCCTGCAATAATAGCCGGGCTTGTCCATCCTACAGAAGAGCCAAAGTTTAATGCAAGAAGAATGCTGCAAAGTGTCACAATCAACGCAATAATACCAGGAACATCAATGCTAACCTTGCCTTCACGTTTTTGATTCGGCATATTGAGGCCAATAAGTACAATGCCAATAATTAACGGAATTTCCGGCATCAGAATCGCCACGGTTAGAAGCCCCATATCCGTCAGAATTCCTGCAATGATACTTCCCCCGAAGCCGCCGACTGCAATTGCCGTTGCCAGCATCCCCATTGCCTTCGGAACATCTTTTCTCTCATTAATCAGTCCGACTATAATATATGGAGCCGCCGTAAATCCCCCCTGTGCAAGACTGACGATCAAGAGTAGAATCATCAATGGAATCAAAGATCGTACAAATGCGAAAGCAGCACCAGCCACTGCACAGATAATACCGGGAATTACTACAATATTTCTGCGGCCGATCAGGTCACCAAGTTTTCCACCGATAGGAGTCATAATAGAGATTCCAAGTGCAATGAAGATAGAGAACAATCCTACATAGCCCATAGCATTAATGCTCTCCAGAATCGGTGATATCAGCGTTGAAAATACCAACCCATACATAGCAACAGAAAGCATCATACAGATGCAGCCTATCTGAACCATTTTTTTCTTTTCCTTTGACAGTGGGATTGCCACAACTGATTGTGATTGTTCGATAGTCATAATAATCTTCTCCTTAGAATTTTTCTTACTCTCCATGTTCTTTTTACTCGACTACTTATTATTCTTTAGCCATTGTGTTGCACAGTGAGCCAGGCATGCTGCACCTATTGGGCATACATCTTCGTTAAATTGTGTTTTTGGGTGATGCGCCGGATACTCTCCACGCTCATCCAGATATCCGGCAGACAGATACATGAATGTACTTGGAACCCTTTCGGCAATGACTGCAAAATCCTCAGATGCACTTGCAGAAATCCCCGGATAACCTTTTAATCCTGGAATTTTAAGTTCTTTCATATAACCGATAACCTCATCCGTCAACTTTGGATCACAGATCAGAGGAGGTACCTCGGAGATCATCTCAATCTCAGCCCGTCCGCCATATACTGCAGTTGTTTTCTCTGTCACTTCCTTCATTCTGCGGACAAGCAACTCCCTTGCCTCTACTTTGTTTGTACGGATTGTTCCTTGAAGAACTGCAGTCTGCGGAATAATATTTGCAGCAGTTCCTGCCTGAAACTGCCCGACAGTAAGCACACAGGAATGGGTTGGATCACATTCTCTTGCAATCAATTCCTGAAGTGCCAGATGAACATGTACGCCAATATTAATCGGATCAATACCGGACTGTGGATATGCACCGTGTGAGCCCTTTCCGGTAACCGTAATCTTAAACCCATCCACAGAATACATCATTGTATCCTTATCGTTGAACATGTATAGGCCTACCGGCATCTTTCCGGGCGATACATGGTATGCAAGCGCAGCATCTACCGGTGGATTCTCAAGAATTCCTTCCTTGATCATGTTCTTACTTCCCTGGAATGTTTCTTCTGCCGGTTGAAACATAAACTTTACAGTACCTTCCAGGGCATCTTCATTCTCTTTAAGCATCTTAGCCGCGGTCAAAAGCATAGCTGCATGAAAATCATGACCACATGCATGGGCTTCTGTACCGGTAGGACACGCAAAGGATTCTCCACTTTCTTCCGGCATTGGAAGCGCATCCATATCCGCACGAAGCAGGATAACCTTGCCACCTTTTCCAAGTGTAGCTGTAACTCCATAACCACAATCCTTCGGCCCCAGACCGTACTCTTTGAGTTTCTCCATGACAAATGCTTTTGTTCTGGGCAGATCTAACCCTGTTTCCGCATTCTTATGAATGTATCTACGATTCATAATTGTCTCTTCTTTCAATTCCATTGCCTTTTCATAATAATTCATCCGTTACCCTCCTTGTTGTATTTGTTTCTACTCCATCATCTCAATCTTCCATTTTAAAAATATTTTTGGCATACTTTAGACTATTTATGGAATATTTATGGAATATTTATCTTGTTAACAATATAACAGTGTCTGCTGTTTTAGTCAAGTTTTTCTATAAAATATCTTATTATTCTCACACTATTCTTTGAAAAGGTTCAACTCTTGTTTCTTTCGGAATAACTTCACTTTCTTATGTCTTCGAAGTTTACTCAAAAATTCAATTCGTATATATTAATAGGGCGGCCTTTCGAAATAGAAGATTGTGTGTATACAAGAGTGGCTATGCCGCCGGTTTTGAGATTTTTCAAAATACGGTTTGCATTTCGGATTGAAACGCCTAAGCGTTCGGCAAGTTCCTGAGTAGTCAATCTGGTATTTCCATTCATTTTTGTAATAGTGATCAGTTTTTGAATCGTAAGAGTAGAAAGCTTACATTGTTTTGCTATCTTAGAGATTTCAGGAGAAATCTGTCCGTTTATCTCCAGACAGCAATCCGTGTTTAAAGGGCCTATTACTTTTTGATCTTTGTCTATGATAAAACTGGAACCGGAAAGCTGCGATTGTTTTAATGCAGCACTCGCATGAAGTTTGGCTGCGGCAATATTTCTGCCAATTCCATAACCAATTGAGACGGACATATGATAGTTCTTTCTTAAAATTTGACTTAAGTGGCACTGTGTCTGATCACTGGTTAATAAGTCTACGATTGATGCACTTGTAAACATATGAATATTCTCATGTTCTTCTTTGAAAATAACATCCAGAGCAAAATCATTCTTAATATTAACAAGAGCATCCATCAAGGAATAACAAGACTGAGAATCATCGATGCATTTCAGCGAAATAACAGAAGGAAAATTTTCATATAAATTATGAAGTTCCGATTGTGCCAGAATGTATTTTGCCATATCTTCTAACTGTTCTTTGTTGGGAAACGGATAGCTGCAAGGGATTCCGTGCGATTCTAAGGCCGGAATGATCGAACTGTAGAGACAGATGGCCCCGTCAATCTCCTTCCGATCCCAAAGATCAATAATCTGTTTACTTATTTTTTCCTCAATTGCTGTCAGATCAGACAAAGAACTTCTTTCAACCCATTCCTCAAGAGTACTACGGATAAATGGAAGATTCAGGCCATTTATGAAAAAATCCATGCTCGCATTGTCGTGAGTTAAAAGAAGAAAATCCAGAATAATACGTTTGGAATCTGGATGTTGGGTGTTTATAAGATATTTCAGCATCAGACGATATAGACATACATTGTCAGCCTGAAAATGTGCAATTGGTTTTTTACAGTCGGGGATTGCCTTCAGGATTGCCGCATGTGCCATCTGTCCACTGACAATAAATCCCAGTGCAGAGTCTTTGTAGTGGTTATAGATGTTTGCAATGTTTTTAAAGTTATCATATTTAACTATTTCCACTTCGCAGTCCAGATTAATTTCTTTATAAGCTTCTGATACAAAGGTATATAAATAATCACTGGTAATAACAACAATTCTTTTTTCCATATTCGTCACCTCTCCTGACTAATTTTACAGAATCAAGGAACATAATGCAAGCCTGCTATATTCCAACTGCGCTTATGATATAAAGAAAGACTGATATGCGATGAATATAATTATACCACCGAATATCAGTCTATATACGCCGACTATTGAAATCGTTATCTGTTAAAATTAAGTTTCTTTTTTCTTTGTCATCTGCGGTCTTATTACGAAGATAACAACCACAAAACCAATTGTCAATATGATTGATGCAAGTCGAAATACCGCATTTACACCATTCTGTATGTTTTCTACGTTTGTAGGATCAGCTACAGTATTAATGTTGTAAGCAACACCGCAAACTGCCGGGCAGATTGTTCCTGCAAGTGAGTTGACAAAGTTTACAAGGGATGTACCTACACCCATATCCTGTGGCAGAAGAGTAGCCTGCGCAGATGGTGTGATTGATACAGAACGGAAACTCTCTGCAATACCTGTAACGCCAAGAGCTACAAGATAAACAATAATGGATGTGTTTGGTGTTGTGAATCCCATAACAGCCATTGGAATTGCAACAAGTGATGTTGCAAGAGCCATAGCTTTCCACGCATTTCCAGATTTTTTACCAACCCATGCACCAACGATTGTTGGCAGAAGGATTGTAACAATTGTTCGTGGCATCTGAAGAGTTCCTGCAAGAGTTGTGGAAACCTTCATTACTCGCAGTGCACCGATCGGCGCATAAACATTCATTGCATTCAGATAGAAGTAGCATATAAATCCAACAATAAGTAATACCGTGTAGTTTCTGTTTTTGAACAGACGTAATGGAATAAGTGGTTCTTCTGCTTTGCTTTCAATTTTAATAAGGACTGCAAGAGCGATTATGCCGATTACAAATCCTGTAAGGATTATAGGGTTTGTCCATCCCATTGTTGTTCCAAAGTTCAGGGCAAGGAGGATACCGCAAAGGGTGATCACGAGTGCAATGATACCTGGTACATCGATCTTAACTTTACCTTCACGCTTCACATTCGGCATGTTCATTCCAATTAATACTACACCAAGAAGAAGAGGGAGCGACGGCATCATGATCGCAATCTTAAGGAATCCCATATCTGTTAAGATACCTGCGATGATACTTCCGCCGAATCCCCCGACAGCAATTGCTGTTGCAAGCATACCCATTGCTTTTGGTACGTCTTTTCTCTCGTTGATCAGGCCTACGAGAATGTATGGAGCGGCAGTGAAAGCTCCCTGAGCAAGTCCGATAAGAAGACGTAGAATCATAAGAGGTACCAATGAACGCACGAATGCGAATGTGATACCACATGCTGCACAAATAATTCCAGGAATCACAACGATATTTCTTCTGCCGATTAAGTCACCAAGTTTTCCACCAATTGGAGTCATAATCGCGACTCCAAGACCTGCGAAAATTGAGAATAATGATACATATCCTAAAGCATTAACACTTTCAAGTATTGGTGATATAAGTGTTGAAAATACAAGACCATACATAGAAACTGAAAGCATCATACAAATACAACCGATCTGTACGGCATTTTTCTTTCCCTTTGGCAAAGGAATTGCCACTTGAGGCTGAGCCTGCTGCGTCTGCTGATTTGACATAATTTATCTCCTTTTATTCTCTTCTTTTGATTATTTATTGTTCTTTAACCATTCCGTAGCACAATGTGCAAGACAGCTTGTTCCGATTGGGCAAACATCTTCGTTGAATCTTACCTTCGGGGTATGAGCCGGGGACCTCCCTCTTTCGTCCGGATATCCGGCTGAAAGGTACATAGAAGAATCGTATACAAAACTGTCATATTGTTTCCAACTTCAAGCTTGACGATGTCTTTTCTGATGTGTTCGGCAAAAGTCCTTTCTGAAACCGGAGGTGATATGTCTGTTTTTCCTTCATCAAAACACCTCGTTTCATGGGCAGGATGTTATCCCCGGAATAATAAAAGCAACCGCAAAGCCACATCAACTAGGATTTCCCGCAAATGCTTTAATAGCAAGCTGATTAGATGTTGTGTCTATATTTAATTTTTTGAAGCCACCTCCTGATGGCTTGTTTGCTACGCAATCTACTCTTTCTCTATCCGCTACCTCTCTGTTTCAAACTTTCCCCTCCTTGTCTTTTAAGATGAAAAATCCCTGTTTTATTCCAAAAACATTTAAAGAATATTAAGAGAATATTTTTAATCATTTATGGAACATCTAAGGAATACCTTGTTCTAATTTTAACATTCTCTCATGTTTTTGACAATATTTTTTGGCATATATTCCAAAAATATGCCATAATTATTTTTTTATCATCCTGAGGATGAGGAGCCGGAACGGTGGGGATCAATATCTTCTCGGATTGGTGTAGTATAAAAAAAGCTGACAGTTTATTCTCAAGGATTTCATAATAAAATCAAGAGAATAAGGAACCACTCAAAGTGGCACGTAAATATGACCATGAATACAAAGTGCAGGCAGTAAAACTGGCAAAAGAAATCGGTGGCGCTGAAGCCGCTAAAGAATTAGGAATCCCGGAGGGAACCATACATGGCTAAAAGCAGACAGAGCCGGTAAACTGGACATCGGGCAAGATTCCCATACTCCTGCCAGCGCAATGAGCCTGACAGAAGAGATTACCATGCTACTTTTTTCGCAGCCAGCCATCGGAAGTCATCATATTTTAGCAACAACTGATTAGAAAAAATCCTCCGGCAGCGGAGCCTCCTTCAGTACCATCCGTCCGCTGGCCGCCTTTAAATCCCCATAAACGTCTTTATATTGAGGAAAGTAAATAGCAAGCCATCTGGCGATTCGGTTCTTGATTCTCGTAAGCTCCTCCTGCGTCGGAAGCGAAGGTTCGATAAGCTCCTAATCTCCGCATAAATACCGGTTGGTATGTAAGGATAAGAAAAGCGCCCTTCATTAACCAGTGCAGCAATTGTTTTTGGATCCTTACGCTCATTCTTATTGGAGTTGATGTCGTCCAGTTCTTTTGACTTCTTGACATGGTGTGGATTCACATGTACAGGCTTCATCCCACTATCCTGCAGGAATTTCCCCAGCGCAAACCAGTAATGTCCGCTTGGCCCCATTCCGGGGATTACAGCGGTTTTTCCTTGTTTTTCTGCTATGTCATCTACCCATGCTTTGAATGTGATGAAACCAGCCTCAGTGTTGCTGTATTCCAGTGGCTTATTCGTATACTCATAATTCCGCCAGTCAAATGCACTGGCATAATGGGTTTCGCTGCCAACATCTGGTTAATTTTCTCCTTCATGGTTTCCGTTGCTTCTTCATTAAAGTGATAGCAAACAACATAAACCGTCTGACCGATTTTCTTTGTAAAGGTATTTCCTTCCATTTTTGTATTCATTATTTTCTCCATAATCATATAAATCCTTTCATTTGTATGCCCGACAGAAAAAGGATTGCTTTTGTCTCCGCCTTAAGTTTACCGCTTAAAAAAAGAGGACTTACATGGACGTATTATTAAAATCAGACGTACAGAGGATAAATACCGAGACGAAAATAGTAAATGGGTTGTGGCTGTAAAAGAACACGCTAAAACAGACGCTGGTAATCGAGATTTAATCATATCCTCTACTGCACCGGATACGTTAAATCAAATACTGGAACTGTATACAACAGGAACGTATTTATTTGAGCATAACGGAAAACGTATCAGAGGAAATACTTTTAATAAAAGACTGTCCAGAATATGTAATTAGTTGCATATCCCAAAGACCTACGAAAAACATTGATAGACAGTGATGTAGACGAGGGATTCATTACAGAACAAATGGGACACAGTGATATCAGCACAACAAAAAAATTATATTATTTCATCAACAAAACAACGAAAAATAAGGAAAAACAGATTGACAATGCTATCTCATTTTAGGGATAATTTCTGTTTGACTACATTGGAATTATCCAGAAAATGAAAAACGCCAGATGCCTTGAAAATCAAGGTTTCTGACGCTTCGGTCAACAGGGGATGAGAGAATCGAACTCCCGCCAAAGGTTTTGGAGACCCCTATCATACCACTTGACCAATCCCCTATATGTAGTTAAAAAAAACTTACTAATAAACAGGCAAAAACGACTACTAGACATTTATATCATAAGTGGCCGTTTTTGTCAACCATATGCCCAACTTTTGATGAAATAAATAAATTGTCAGTTGACATGAAAAAGACTGCTCCTAAGAAGATATAACTTTAGACTTGTTTTCTCAATCATACAACTGGATTTTCTTTTTGGCAAGATTATATATTCCCAATCTGTTCCCGGATGGCAAGGATCTTCCGTACTGTGGAAGTCCCTGATAGCGATCCATGCAGAGCCTCCTCATACCGTTGGACCTCCCTTTGCTTCTCTGTATACCGTTTCCGCTGCGATACCAAGTCGATTACTTTTTCCCTTCCATAGTTCCGGATAAAACATCTCAGCCTGCACATCCTGTCTGAGCCCGTCTCACTTCATCCCATCGGTCATGAGCTCATCCTCTCTGAAAAAACACTGCTCACATGCCCTTCTGCGTTGCACCCTCACACAATGGAATGTATCATTACAAATTTAAATGAAAAGGATTTCCCTATGGAAGAAATCAAAAAACTGTGTAGATTACGGTGGGGAATTGAACGTTCCTTCCGGGAGTTAAAATAAACAATAGGATTAACGAACTTTCACGCAAAAAAGGTGGATTTTATCCTGCAGGAAATATTTGCCCGCTTAATCATTTATATATTTACCAGATTAATTTCACTGTGACCGTTTTGATATGTTGGGAATATTTCAGAAGCAGAATACCTCCACCAGGTCCACACATGTTTTTGCGATATCTTCCAGCATCAGCTTAGACTGATTTTTACACATATGCAGAATTCCATTACAGCTATTATAAGTTTGTTCCTCATGCTGTGGGGCAAGTAATACGGCATCAAATGAGTTTTGCATATATGGCCCAATGCTTGAAGCCCAGCGACGATAGTATAGTGGCTCAGTTGCTTGATAATAATGGGAGAAAGTAATATAATGTTCCTTAGATAAATTTTGACATTATATAGAGTTAAAAAACACAAAATAGAGTTATTTAATTATCTTTTCAACACATATTCGGATTGTTAAACAGTTTGAGTCGAAATGATTATTGATAAAAGGTATCATTAAAATAGAAATAGTTTTTGACATAGACTGAGTTTAAAGAAGTGTTGTAGTTTTAGAAGGGCTGGCTCCAGCTAAGAGGTACCAGCTTAGATAGTAACAGATTTGAATAGCCAAGCTATGAGCGAAATTAATGTTTATAGAATCTGAATTGTAAAAAGCTCAAAACAAGAAAAATGAAAGGAGTGTGGTGTTTTGCTTTTATAAACACCATATAAGAGGAAATGAAAAAAGTTATTTTTCGATATGTTTGTATTATTCTGTCATTTGTAGCAGGTATCATGGTTGTTTTCCCATGGCTGAAATTAAATCATACAGACTATTCGATTATTCACTTTTATACAGAGGCTCTTGTTAGAGGAAGGCTGAATGAATTAGCAGGTACAGATGGAACAGCGTATTTACTGACTGTTTTTTTAGCATTTCCGGTAATGGGGGGAATTTGTTCTGTTATAAAAGGGATACTGCTTATTTGCAAAAAACCGATTCGTATTATAACAGGATTCGTTTTGACTGGCACATTGGTCTATGTAACTTCTTTCTTTGCATTTGTCGGATATATTCCTAAGCCGGCTGCTATTATCTATGCAGCTGCTATTTTGATTGAATTTTTGATTGAACGCTACTTAGCGGACGTAGATCGATATACCAGTGAGTGGGAAGAGCAAAAAAAGCGAGAGCGATTAGAAAAAGCGGAACGCAAAAGACGGCTCTATTTCCCTGGAAAGTACGACCGAATGCTGTGGAAGATCATAAAGAACGAGATACTTCATCAAAAAAAAGCAATTATTTTTATGTTGTGTGGTAATGTGATCCTGTTAGGATCCGCATTTTCGCTTTATGCATTAAAAACGCAATTCCAGCATTATTACAGTGCGGAAGCTCTTCTTCCCATGCAGGGGCTGAATGGTATTTTAACAGGCGCTTTAATGGTAATAGGGGCTTTATATATTTTTTTGGAAGCCATTGCTTTTTATAATTATTCCAATAGTCATCAGACAAGAAACGTCTTGTTATGGACCTTGGGGATACGGGAAGAACTGAGTCGAAAAATTTGGTGGTACGAACATGGGCTAATCATTTTAATTTCAATCATACCGGGATTCCTCCTTGGAACGGGCATGTACACAGGTATGGAATCTTATATGAAAAGATTGATGAATCTTTCCATAGATAAATTTGCAGGGGTAAAAATATATTTTATTTCCGCTGTATTGTACATTATTCTCTCATTTGTCATCATTCGTGTATTTGCAGATATGCTTCAGGAAAATATGTCGCTCAAACAGCAGTGTCCGAAAAGAAAGTCTTTCTTAACTAAGCGAAATCTGCTGTTTTTGATGTTTTTTTCGTTCATATATCTGGCATATTTTTTATTTCGCTATTCGGAGCGGAGAAACGGGGAAGACATCAGTTACATATTATTTGGAGTTGTGATTGGAGGAATTATTTTACTTTGTTCTGTCAGAATACTGGTAAATTTATTCCGGCAGAATCGGAGGGATACTATAAAAAAAGTGCTGGATAAAATTCCAATACAGAGAGGCGCCGCTAAAGAACTGGGACTGCAGGCTGCAATCTTTTTATTCCATTTTGTTTTTTTGTGCGTTCTTGTCGTGCCACTGGCAGGAAATTTGTCGGCACCCGACCCTGAAGCATTATTCCCGTACGATTATGTTTGCATGGCCTATCCAGAGGATACCAACAGGTTTGAAGAAATAAAGAATCAAGGAATAGCGGAGGTACACTCCTATCCTATGGTCAGGGTGACGTCGGTTCAAGGGGAAAAGACAGATTGGATCGATGCGGCGAATAATTATTACCAGAAAGTAATTTGGCCGCAAGGACAGCACATAGGCATATCCTATCGTACATATAAAAGTTTATGTCAGAATTTAGGAGTGGCGCCCCAAAAATTAAATTTAAATGATAAGGAGGTCTATATTGTTTATCAGGAAGATTATTCTATAAATGCACATCCTATAGACTGGTATATGAATCGAAAAACCCCGTATTTAAGAATCGGACAGCCGGTTAGATTTTATAACTATATGTCTAGGGAAAAGGTGTATCCGCCGCGCATGATTGCAGGAGAAGAACGAACGATTTTAACTGGGGTGTTCCAAAGCGGAGAACAAGAGAATCTTGTCGTGTTTTCAGATGGATATTTCCAAAGTCTGACTGGCACCGAGGGACCGACGAGGTTATACTTATTGAAGGAAAATGCAAAATACCATAAGAGACTTCAGACAGAACTTCAAAAATTTGTTGAAAAGCATATGGAGGATTCTTCCTGGGATCAGTTGATTCTACCCTGCTATAGCAAGAACGATAAAATGTGGGATGTAAAGATGGAAAGAATTTTAAAGGAAAGTGCGTTAATTTTAGAGATCATCTTAACATTATTATGTACTGTTATTTTGTACTTTATGAAAAATGAGTTTGAAAAGGACGAAAGAAGGATCAGGTTCGATATGTTATTCTGTCTGGGAATGCACCAGAAGCAGGCGAAAATTATAAGTAATCGAGAGTTATACTATTTTGCTGGTGTTCCGTTGCTTTTATCGCTCTTGCTTTCAATCATAACGATAGGGATAACATTCCATGTCAGAATGGTTTCGATATCAGAAGCGTTGTATTTTGGAACATATATATTCGGATTATGGATTATTTATATTTTCATTCAAATACTGCTGGTACTCAATATATCAAAGAAGCGGATAAAGGAATTACTTTCCCATACATGGAGGGATAAGGCATGAAGCAGGAACTAAAGAATATTAAAAAAACATATAAAATGTCAGGTAGGGCGGACGAATATGTAGAGGTATTAAAGGAAATCAATCTGACAATCAATCAGGGTGATTTTGTCTCTGTCATTGGCAGATCTGGATGTGGAAAAACAACTCTGCTGAAAATCATGGGATTATTGACAACTCCGTCGGAGGGCGAGATCATCATCAACGGAGTGCAGGTAAAAGAATTATGGAAGGATGAACTGGCAGATTTAAGAAGAAAAAAGATGGGTTTTGTTTTTCAAGATTATTTTCTGTTGGATCAGCTTACAGCCCTGGATAATATAATTTTACCTGGATTATTGGATAAAATGAATGGCGATGCGGCACAAAACAGAGCTTTGGAGCTGGCAGATTATCTGGAAATAAATGAGAAGCTTTTGAAAAAATATCCAAGAGAATTATCCGGAGGAGAAAAACAGAGAATGGCTATTGCGAGAGCTTTATTTAATGATCCGGAATTTATTTTGGCAGATGAACCGACAGGGAATCTCGATGATCAATCGAAAAGAAATGTAGAAGGAATCTTTAAAAAAATGCATGATACCATGAATAAATCAATACTATTGGTTACGCATGACATAGATTTTGCAAAATTAAGCGAAACATGTTATCGAATTAAAAATGGCTTACTAATACTTGATTAGCTAGTAATGCCTGTAAAATCTATAATGACATTTAGTATATATTCATTTTTTATCGAGGTAACCAGAAAGTAATAAAATAACGATTATTTGAGGGGTATGAGGCTCTGGTGCGTATTCCGCTTGAGCGGAACAGCCTGCACGCTTCAGCGGGAAGGCTGTCCGCTCCAAACGGGATGTTTAAGACATGCATCAGCATAGGTATAGTCTGCAAACAGCACATCATTTAATTTGCCGGACAACACTCCATTCTCACCTGCCTTAAAACCAAGAGTTCTATTTTTCAAATATCAAATCAATTCTTCTAAAACTACCATGTGCGTCTATTAAAGTTGGCATAAATCCAACATAAGAATATCCCTCTTTCACATATTTACTGATGATTTCTTTTGGTTTAGAAATGCAATGGAATAATCCACCTTTTGCTTCAAATTTCACTTCCACATACTTATATTCTTTCATATTGTCAATACTACCTTTCAATTATCCATATTTTTTCTTGATTTCCAGTAATTCTTCTTTTGCTTCAACCCAGTTTTCTACATATCCGCATTCACAGCAAACATAACGTATTACAGGAATTTTTCCAAACAAAGTATAGGTGCTTGTGTATATATTATTTCCGCTGGCATGACGACTAGAATTATCAGTGCAAATTCCAATAAAAAGGGGCACATGCTCCGCACCAACGGTGCGCTCAGTCCA